>JGI24708J26588_10001242_pt1 | contig 20200 bp, 19 predicted proteins | sample BioPla1DNA2_FD_26588 | JGI IMG/M metagenome (IMG submission 26588) | reverse complement strand
CTATAGATCCAATTCTATAAATCCAATTCTATAAATCCAATTCCATAAATCCAATTCCATAAATCCAATTCCATAAATCCAATTCTATAGATCTGTACTGTTATACTGGTATCTAAAAAAGGAAGCAATCGTTCCAGTAAAGTATAACATAAGAGGTAATCTTATTAAACGTGCCTCTGCAATCCAAGGCATAACAAGAATTCATAAATCTATAAATCTTGGCACAAAAAAGGCATAGAAAAAGGCACAGAAAAAGGCATAGAAAAAAGCACAGAAAAAGGCATAGAAAAAAGCACAGAAAAAAGAAGCCGTACATTTGCTACGACTTCCTTTTTCACTAATATTCTCTGTAGGTTAAAATCTTACTCTACAGGTGTTAATTCCTACTCTGAAGGTTTAAAAACCACCACTGCACTTACGATATCATCAATCTTTCTCTTGTCCGCATAAAAACGCACTTTTCTTCCATTGTCCACAATATAAAAACTTTCATCATATGGTAGATAGGAAGAGCTTACTGTTTTGTCGCTCTCAGCAATATGATAACTTATGGTGATTACAGGTTTTAATCCTGTGATATCCAACTCTTCCTTTATTGGTGCGTCGTATGCAGCACTAATCAAACGACGGTATAAGCCTTTAAAATCATCTTCTTCAATCACTTGGCCATTATAATAATAAATTTCCTCCGTTTCTTCTTCTCCCTCTTCATTGGTGATGGTATTGCGCTCTATTTCCATAGTATAAGAACTATCCTCTACCTGAATAGTGATATGGTCAACATTAGCAATATTGGGCATATTGATATGTTTACTTACCATGGCAAAGACATCCACTTCCAGCATATTTTCCACATCCGAAGCATCCATCACATAGACTGCATCAGAATCCACCATACGAACAAAATAATCTCCATCATCATTTTGATCTCCAATTAGGAGTGTGAATTCCTTATCCTCTACTTCTGTTTTTTGCTTTATTTCTTCACCGGTTTCCGGATTGACTTCTGGTTCTTCTAAGGTGATTACATTGGTCTGCTCATATTCGATATGGATGGTAGCATAGGGTTGATCAAGACCATAGTCACTGAGATCTTCTGCCTGGTAATTAACACAATGATCATAAACAAGGGATGCATAATTTCCAAGGTATTCATTTACCTTAGCTGTATCTGCGATGACTCCTTCTTCATAAGGCTGATAAATAATCCATGGAAAGATTAGGGCACCAGGTGCAGATATTTGATTATCTGGATCATTTACTAATTCAAAATTATCTCCTTCTCTCATGGTAATGGTAAGATGCTTAACTCCTTCTGCTGCTACCGATGGCAAATCCTCTTTCTCTGTCATATCTACGTCCCTGTAGTCCATGCCAGTACGATAGTTGTTACTAAACAAATAGACATTAGGGTCATCATTCACCATTCCATAATAACCTTCCTTGGTTGAGGTCTGACTTCCTATTTTCAAACTTACAACTTGATTATCCTTACTAGTAGCTTCTAGAAACAAAACCGGCTCATCCAAACCAAACTCACTGATATCCTCTGGATTTTCAAGGACTAACCGTTCAGCTTCAACTCGATCAATTACATTTAGAAGGTTATCAACTTTATCTTGGTTGATTGGTCGATTGGGATCTTCCTGGGATAGCCATACTTCCCCTTCTAGATATAAGTTTAAATTTACTTCTTTATTTTGAAAATGTAATTGCTGGATGTTATTTTTATCAATTTCAGCAAGAGTAATTTTCGCTTTACTCTCTGCTTCATTACCACTAGTCTCCTCTCGATTGCTATACCAGAGATAAAAGACTATTAAAAAAGCTAATGCCAAAAGAAGGGTAACCATGGTCAAGGTGGTTTTTTTCTTCCTTTTTGCCATTATCTCTTCCTCCTTCTCAAGCATACAAATACACCAATTCCAAGGATGATGGCAGGGATTACTATGATAGCAACTGCTCCCCAGGAAATTGCCTGTTTTTGTGTTAAGGTAATATAATTCGATGCTAGACTTCTGGTCGGTATAGAAATGGCTTCCATATCTCCTGATAGATATCCAATTGCACCAGACAATAAATCTCCATTTCCATAACCCAAGAGTACTCCTTCATCAAAAATAGCTCTTGCTGAAAATACCATTAAGTTGCTTGTTATATTATCGAATTGATCCGTAGCTAACAAGCCCACAAAAAACGGACCATCAATATCGTTTTCTTCCTTTTCTATAGTACTAGCATTAATATTTACCTTGGAATAAGCTTTATCCGATGTGGACAATAAAGGCTCTATCCCCAGTGAACTTCTGGTATTATCCTTTATTTCCAAGCCGGAAGCAACTGGTAAGATGGTAAATAAGGTGTTATCTAAAACTTTTGTTGTGATATCATGCTTCTCTACATCCGGTAAAATAAAATATGGGTTATTGGGTAGGTACTTGCCCGTATCCCCTTCCAAAATAAATCCTTCCACTAGGCCAATTCCATAGTAGTCAAGTACAGAACTTAGATTCTCCATTTTTTGAGCGCGATAGTCTAAAGTTATGATGGCATTTCCACCATTCTTTAGATATTCCTTTATCATGGTCGCCTCATCTTCAGACAAATCGGTTTCTGGAGAATTTATCAATAGGATATCACAGTCCTCAGGAATTTCTTCTGCGGTCAGAGTTGCTAACTCATTTACTATTACATTCTGCTTATCCATCATATCCGCAAATATTTCACCAGTTTTAACTTCTCCATGACCGGTTACTACATACATAACTGGTAAATCTGGATTTGATACAAATTGGATTGCGGAAGTAATCTTTCCTTCCACATCAATTCCAGTGGTCTCCATGCTGTAGGTGGAATAATTAATTTCTTGTACAAGCATATCCGTCCCAGCAATATATTTTGCTCTCTGAGTAACTTCATTTACAATTAGAAAACTATTCTGACTTACATTGATATCCTCAAGATAATTGGATACAAAATTAGGGTATAAAACTGGATCCTTATATTCTAATCTAAGTTTATCGGATAAATTGTCATATTCATCAATAATTCTTTCAAATATAGGAGTTTCATTCCCAGGTTCTACAATATAATAGATGGTAACATCCTCCGTAAGGTTTTTAACAATATTCTCTGTTTCCTTAGTTAAGGTAAAGAAACTTTCCGAACTTAAATCCACCTGTAATTCCAGTTCAGATACAATTAAATTAATGACCAAAGTAATTGCTATAATAATTGCAGAAACAACCGAAACATAAGCTCCACTTCTAAATTTCCTTCCAGAAAAGGAACTTTTGATTTTATCGATTATGTTTTCTGCCTTGTTTTTTTCCTTATGTTCTAACTCATTCACGGTATCGTCCTCCTCTTCCTAACTCCATCTCTTTTTCTTGATTACCTGTGTGGACAGATATAAGAAAACAAAAATGATACTGAAATAATAGACTATACTGGTTAAATCCAATATGCCATAGTAAAAGGAATCAAACCTTGATAAGACAGAAAACCAGGTAAATACTCTCGAAACCGATCCGTCAAAGATGGCAGGTTTGATCAAGTATGTGATGGTCAGTGCTGCTTCACCGATACAGGCAATGGCGATAGAAACCGTTACATTATGCATCATTCGATATAAAATGTAGCAAATCAATAATAGTATCGCAGAAAATACAATATAAGCGGTTCTATTATCCGATGGAATGATGTTAGCAATGCCCTCCATTAAGGCTGTAAATAAGAATACTACAAAGCTGATTACTGCTGCCACTACTTGACTATCGGTCAAGCTAGATATCAATAGTCCCATAGATAAATAAGCTCCACCTAACAAGGCAAAACCTAAAACACTTGCATAAGCAGTAGATAATTTTACATCCCCATATTTACTCAAAATCATGGGATAAGTTGAAATAATTAGGATAACTCCTAAAAATATGGTAAACACGGCCAAAAATTTACCCATAATGATGGATGAGGCACTCAAAGGAGAGGTATATAATAGCTGATCCGTCTTTTGCTTATTTTCCTCTGCCATCAATCTCATGGTTAAAATCGGTGCCAAAAGTACAAAGATAAAACTGATAGAGGATAGGGTATATTCAAAATTAGCATATCCTCCTAGCAAATTCTGTGCAAAAAAATATATTCCAATAACAACTAAAAAGAAGGACATGAAGACATATCCGATCATCGATGTAAAGTAAGAACGCAATTCTTTTTTATAAATCGCTAGCATCTGATTTCTCCTCCTCCCCGATTTCCTTGCTTTCATCCTGATCTTTTTCTGATGACTTATGGTCTTTTTCTGATTTATTGGGATGCTTGAAGGCAAAGGATTTCTTCTTTTTCTGATTTTGATATCCGGAATCATTGGTTACTTTCAGGAATACATCCTCCAAGCTCATTTTTATTGTAGACATTTCTAAAATTGGTGTATTGGCTTTGCTACATGCTAAGAAAATAGCTTCGCGAACATCCTCATTTTCCTTCGTATACACGGTCAACTCACAAACTCCATCTTCGATTGCTTCCTCTTCTTCTACCTTAGAGATATTATCTATGTTCTTTAAAATATTGGTTACGATTTTTTGATCTCCTTTTATAGATAACTTAATACCGCCATTCATACCCAGATGACTGCTTAAATTTTCTGGTTTATCGATCAAAACTAACTTACCATGATTGATGATCAACACTGTATCACAAACAGCGCTAACCTCCTGCATAATATGTGAACTTAAAATAACCGTATGTTTTTTTGCTAATTCTTTAATTAATTCTCTTATTTCAATAATCTGTTTTGGATCCAATCCAACCGTCGGTTCATCCAAAATGATTACTTCTGGATAACCCATAATAGCCTGGGCAAGACCAACTCTTTGTTTGTATCCCTTGGATAGATGTTTAATTAGCCGTTCGGACATATGAGTTATTTTTGTTGCTTCCATGATATCCTGAATCATTTGTTTCTTTTCGCTTTTCTTTACTTTTTTAATGTCGGCTACAAAATCCAAATACTCATAAACCGTCATATCAGGATAAATGGGGGGAAATTCCGGAAGATAACCAATCATCTTTTTTACTTCCTTCGGTTCTTCATAAATATCTAATCCATTTACCGTTACAGTACCTTCTGAAGCTGAGATATAACCAGTGATAATATTCATGGTTGTCGATTTACCAGCACCGTTAGGACCTAGAAAGCCTAGAATCTGCCCCTTATCTACGGTAAAGGATAAGTGATCTACGGCAGTATGATCACCGTATCGTTTCACTAAGTTTTTAACCTCAATCAAGATTTTCTCCTCCTTACAATTAATTTGAGAATTGAATTCCATATAATTTACCATTCTTCAAACATTTCTATCATACAATAAGAATTCGAAAATTTTGTGAACAAAAAGGGACTATTGCAAAATATTAATGCAATAGCCCCTTTGATTTTCTTTTAAATTCATTTAAAAATATCGGGAATCTAAGATCATGGAATATTCATAAGATCACTCATTTTATATAAACCAGACTCTTTTCCTGGTAAAAATTTAGCTGCCTGTATGGCTCCTTTTGCAAAAATAGCCTTGGAGTAAGCCGTATGTTTGATTTCTATTACTTCATCGGTTCCCGCAAAAATTACCTCATGTTCCCCTACAATGGTGCCTCCCCTAACTGCCGAGATGCCGATTTCCTTTTTATTTCTTGCTACTCGCTCCGTGGAACGATCATATTTATATTCATACCTATGATCCAGTACTTCGTTCATCGCATCCGCTAGGGCTAGAGCCGTCCCAGAGGGTGCATCCACCTTCTTATTATGATGGCGCTCTACTATTTCAATATCAAATCCTGCCTCTGAAAGAATTTTTGCCGATTCCTGAATTAGTTTGGTAATCAGATTGATGCCCATGGACATATTGGCAGATCTAAGGATTGGAATTTGCTTTGCTGCCTCATTAATCTTCTCAATATCTTCCTTAGAAAAGCCTGTTGTACATAAGACGATTCCGATTTCTTGTTCTATCGCAAACTCTAACATTTCTTCTAAATTATTTGGAGAGGAGAAATCAATAATCACATCGGCTAGTACACCACAGGATGCAAAATTAGGATAAACCGGATACTTATTCACACGGTTTTGGGAAACATCGATACCAGCAACAATGATAGCATTCTCATCTGCTTCTACCAGCTCTGAAATCACCTGTCCCATTTTCCCGTTACATCCCCGTAATATAATATTTGTCATATGTCCTCCTATCTTAGGGTATTTAAACCTATGGCATTCATTTCATTCATTAGTTTCTTGGCATTTTCCAATTCCATCTCCGTTAGAGGCATTCTTAAATCGCCAACCTCAAAACCTAGTAAATTAAGCGCTTTTTTCACCGGAATAGGATTAACTTCATAGAACAAGGCATTAATCAATGGAAGGTATTTTAGCTGTAATTCAAGGCTAGTCTTAGTATCTCCTGATAAATATTTTTCTACCATGTCATGGGTTGGCTTAGGAGCGATATTTGCTAAAACGGAAATAACCCCAACACCCCCCAAAGAAAGAATCGGAACAATCATCTCATCACAGCCGGAATAAAGATCGATCTTACCCTTGGTTAACTGCATAATTTCTGCTATCTGAGCAATATTTCCACTGGCTTCTTTAATTCCAACGATATTATCCACATTTTCTACTAGTGTGGCAACGGTCTGTGGAAGAATATTGCACCCTGTTCTACCTGGAACATTATATAGGATAATGGGTATGGTAACCGAATTTGCAATGGCTGTAAAATGTGCAATTAAGCCTTTTTGTGTAGCCTTATTATAATATGGAGAAACCACAAGTAATGCATCTGCACCATGTTTTTCAGCTTCCTTGGAAAGATAAATTGCAGTATCGGTACAGTTTGATCCGGTACCAGCAATCACAGGTATTCTCTTATTTACTTTTTCTACTGTAAATCGAATACATTCTATATGTTCCTCATGAGTTAACGTAGACGCTTCCCCTGTTGTTCCACATACGATAATACTATCTGTTCCTTGAGAAATATGAAATTCAATCAATTCCCCTAATTTCTCATAATTCACCTCATTGTTCTTGGTAAATGGTGTTACAATTGCTACACCGGATCCTTTAAATACTGCCATAATAGACACCTCCAAATTTAATATACTTGATTTTATGATACGAATCTTTGTGGAAAAACTATGGTACCGTCAAGTGCTAAAAAAGAATATTTAAAGTAACAGTTAAAAATTCACCAACTTTCCTAATAAAATAAAAAATCGACTACCAGGAGTCGATGCTAAAGAATAATATATGTTTAAAACATGATAGAATAATCATGTGTTCATTGATTCATATTCTTTAGGCAGCTCTCCATCAATATATTGATGACAGTCATATAGTTTTTCACCATATGCCCAGCAATCATAAATACAGGGTTTATGATTACTTCGGCATTGTTTCCTTTCAGACTACAATCATCTATTCCTGAAATATCCTGTAGCTTACTATTAAACAATGCGCCTCTACCACAAGTAAAGATTTCACAATATTCGTAGCTACATACTAACATTTGCCATATATAATGTCAATAGATAAATCCAAAAAATAAATTTAAGAATCTTAAAATGCTGCTACAAAGCAACTTTGTATATAAATCAATCATTTTTAAATAATTGATCGATAGGAAATTACTCCCTTATATACACAATTTGTTTGTAACAGCTTAAGGTGAATCTATATTAAATTTTAATAATCTTCAAGATATTCCAGTTTGCTTACGGATACTTCATAAGCGATTCTCTTTTCAAACTCAGTTTCAGATAATTTTTTCTGATATTCCCTACTTTGAATTCTTCCCCAAATTTGAAGATGACCACCTACACTGAAGGTTTCTGCAAATCTGGCATTTCTACCCCAACAAATACATGGAATGTAATCCGATTTACCATAGGGACGGTTGACAGCCAATAATACATCCGCAATCTCACGTCCTAGGGGTGTTTTACGATACACCGGCGGTTTACATACATATCCATCAAGGAAGATATGATTGGGCTTAACATCCTCGTCTAATTCATCCGTAATCTTAATTTCTCTAGCAAATACCGAAAGCACTAATTTGTTCTTATTTTCTTCATGTCGATTATAGGAGCGAAATTGCCCTAAGACCTCTACAAATTTCCCCCTGTAATCTTGTTTTACGTCAATGAGCCGTTCAGAAACCATGATGGGGATAATGTCACTGGAATTACTGAGACGCTTTACAATTGCCTCTAAAATATAAAATCCTTCCCCAAAGACATCATGGCTAAACGTAAATTCACTGACCACCTCTCCTGCAATACTTACTTGATTGTTATCAAATACTTTATCTGCCATATCGTACCTCTCCCTTCCTTCCTGGCGTTCTTTATTCCGCCAATCTGCTCTAAAATGTAGGGTAAATTTATCTGTTTGGTCAGAAAACAGCTTTCATTCACCTATGTTAATATATATGCAATATTCCACATTTTAGAAGTAAAAGTTTAATATATTTTTATGTGTTTCCAATTTTTGTTACTTTATACAAAAATATTGAATTATTTTTATACATTTTTTCAAACCATAGATTGCTTTTCGTTTCTTTGCTTGTTACAATATATAAGTTGTGTTGAGACTGACCTAATGTCTTTAGAAAGAAGGTATTATATATATGAAAAGAGAAGATATTCGAAATATCGCCATTATTGCCCATGTTGATCACGGGAAAACAACTCTGGTCGATGGGTTATTAAAACAAAGTGGCATATTCCGTTCGAATCAAAATGTAGTAGATCGAGTTATGGACTCCAATGATATAGAGCGGGAACGGGGTATTACAATTTTGTCGAAAAATACTGCCGTTATGTATGATGGAGTTAAAATAAATATTATAGATACACCGGGTCACGCAGATTTTGGTGGCGAAGTAGAACGTGTTCTTAAGATGGTCAATGGTGTCATCCTTGTAGTAGATGCCTTTGAAGGTCCTATGCCGCAGACGAAATTTGTTCTAAAAAAAGCACTGGAACTATCCTTACAAGTAATTGTATGTATCAATAAAATGGATCGTCCCGAGGCAAGACCCGCAGAGGTAGTTGATGAAGTATTAGAATTATTAATTGAATTGGATGCTGATGATGAACAATTGGATTGTCCATTCATATTTGCATCTGGTAAATCAGGAACTGCATCTCTTTCTATGGAAGAGCAGTCCACGAATATGAATCCTTTATTTGAAACGATCCTAAAACATATTCCTGCTCCATCAGGAGATTCCGAGAAGAGTACCCAGGTACTAATCAGTACCATAGACTACAATGAATATGTAGGTAGGATTGGTATTGGTAAAGTTGATAATGGTACTATTAAAGTAAACCAAGAGGTCGTTCTTGTCAATGCCCATGAGCCAGAAAAATTGGAAAAAGTTAAAATTAGTAAACTTTATGAATTTGATGGGTTGAAACGTGTTGAAGTTAACCAAGCATCCGTTGGTTCTATCGTAGCAATTTCAGGTATTGCTGATCTTCATATTGGTGATACCATTTGCTCACCGGATCACCCGGATCCCATACCTTTTCAGAAAATCTCGGAGCCCACAATTGCTATGTATTTTAGTGTAAATGATAGTCCACTTGCTGGTACCGAAGGAAAATTTGTAACCTCAAGGCATTTAAGGGAGCGCTTACTAAGAGAGCTTAATACCGACGTCAGCCTGAGAGTAGACGAAACCGATACCACAGAAAGCTTCAAAGTCTCTGGTAGAGGGGAACTTCATCTATCCGTATTAATTGAAAATATGCGTCGAGAAGGCTATGAGTTTTCTGTCAGTAAGGCAGAGGTTCTCTATAAAGAAGACGAGAACGGTAAAAAGTTAGAACCTATGGAGCATGCCGTAATCGATGTACCTGATGAATTTGCTGGAATCGTTATTGAAAAACTAGGATCCCGTAAGGGGGAAATGATCAATATGCATACTTCCGGAAATGGCCATACCCGTATTGAGTTTTCCATTCCAGCCCGCGGTCTAATTGGTTACCGTGGAGAATTTATGACTGATACCAAAGGAAACGGCATTATCAACACTATCTTTGATGGCTATGGCCCTTATAAAGGTGATATTCAATATCGAAAAACCGGTAGTCTGATTGCCTTTGAGACAGGGGAAAGTATTACCTACGGTCTATATAATGCACAAGAGCGTGGTGTCCTTTTTATCGGCCCTGGTGTTAAAGTGTATTCTGGTATGGTCATTGGACAAAACCCTAAAGCTGAAGACATTGAAGTAAACGTATGCAAGAGGAAACAGTTAACCAATACTCGTGCAGCTGGTTCTGATGATGCCCTTAGATTATCTCCACCGAAAATATTAAGTCTGGAGCAAGCACTTGAATTTATAGAAACCGATGAGTTATTAGAAGTAACACCAAAAAACTTACGAATTCGTAAGAAAATATTAGATCCCACCTTAAGAATGAGAGATCGTCGTAATCGACAAAATAATTAAAAAATAGCAAAACTTAAATAGGCTGTAGCTAAGTGAAAATACCCATCATGCTACAGCCTATTATTTATTCTATCGCAGGTAAGGTGTTTTACCAGCAAACCTTGTCTATAATTAACTCACCTCGATATTTCTTATTTCAAGGATACGACGGTCCGGGTATTTGCCAACTTCTTTTGGATTCTTAATATCATATTCATGTAATATCTCTTTAAAATACGCTTTGAGAGAATCCTTGGATAAAACCTGATTATTGTATCTATCTCTAACTAAATTTATTTCTGATATTTCATGATCCATCATGCTAGTTAATGTTTTGGGGCCATACCAAAAAAACGCATCCATAATGTCATCTACAAAAAACCGATCCTCAGGTAAGAGAAAATCATCTCCAATATTTATTTCATTAACACCACATCGTTTCATAGATTCATATAATTTTTTATAAGGAGTATGGGTTTGATTCATAACACATTCCTCCTGAAAAAATTCCCTGTCATAAAACGCCAAATAAAATGCTTGGGAGTAGTATAGTAAATATTGAACATAGGCGGGACAGATATCCGCTTTTGTTTTATTCACGATATAATAAGCAACACCATAAAGTTTCGATGCCATTATTTTTGACAACACAGCATTTCTACTTTTCTTATAGGCTACACTTGTTAAACAATGCTTTCGTTTGCACAACAAATCATAATAATATTCAGGATCTTCTAGTATGGTTTTCAACTTGCTAGAATATTCACTGGTAGGTGTATCCCCTTCCATATAGCGTATAATTGTCGTTTCTCCCCATCCTAAAAGTTTTGCCAAAGGTTTTTTTCCGATACGATATTGTTCCAGTATCAATCTAATTTCATCCTTTGTAATAATAGAGTCATCATGATTCATTGTTAACTTATTGCTATCCATATTCATACTCCTCAGTTCAATAAATGTTCTTTAGGTATTCATATTTCTTCCAATAATTATCATACCATTTTTTTCTTATTTTGTACATGGATATTTATAAATTCTGTCAAAATATTCACAAAAAATTAAATTTTATTGAACTATTATTATTTTCTTTCATAGTTATGACCGTTTCCTATATACCTGCTATTTTTTGCGTCATTTATTCCGTATGTCCCTTAGTAATTTTCTATTTCTATAGTAAAAATCATATAATACATCAAACGATAGACCTAAAACATTATGTATATATATAATTTACGTCATTATATACGGAACAAGTGTAGCTTGATATTTTATGTCAATCTTTACAGGGCGAGGTGTTTCATATTTTACGTAACACTTTACGGAATATGGGGCGTGATAGTTTACGTTAATCTTTACAGAACAAGGGTAGCCTGATGTTTTACGTCAAACCATACGGAACAAGAAGTTTCATATTTTACGTCAAACTTTACGGAACAAGATGTTTCATGTTTTGCGTCACACTTTACGGAATATGGGTCGTGATTGTTTACGTTAATCTTTACAGAACAAGGGGAGCTTGGTGTTTTACGTCGAACTATACGGAACAAGGTGTTTTATATTTTACGCCTTTCTTTACAGAACAAGGGATTTTATGTTTTACATCTATTTTTACGGAACATGGTATTTCATATTTTACGTCTATCTTTACGGAATAAAGGTGTTTCATATTTTACGTCTATCTTTACGGAATAAAGGTGTTTCATATTTTACGTCTATCTTTACGGAACAAGGGGAGCCTCCACATATTACATATAAGGAACCGTATCCCATATAAAAAAGCCTACCTGATTGTAATTCAACCAGATAAGCTCTAATGTTAAAATTTTCTAAACTCATTAATATCATGAATAATTATTTTAAATCCTCGTATAATACGGTCAAACATACCGATGCGGTATAAATTGATTAAAACCATACCAATGGGTATTCCCAAAATCATCCCTAAGACTCCATAGAATTTATAACCAATAAACATAAAGATCAGGGTGGCCAATGGACTAATACCAATACTATCCCCAACCATTTTCGGTTGTAATACCTGTTTTAGTATCTGGCAGATCAGATAAATGACAATCAGTCCTACTGCCATAAAATAATTTCCTGATATCATAGATACCACTGCCCAGGGCCAAAGTATTGCTCCTGTACCAAACACCGGAAGAAAATCAAGAAATGCAATTCCTAAGGCTAATAAAAACGAGTAATCCACTCGTAAAATTTCAAATCCCACAAACATAACAATGGTTAAGACTAGCATTATCTTAAATTGAGCCTTAAAATATCCACCAACCGCTGTTTTAAAATTATCACTAATGAGCTTCCATCCATTGGTTACTGGTTCTGGCATATTTTTTCGAATTCCATTGATTAGTTCATCTCTTCTTGCAATAAAGAAATAAGCTGATAGAATTGTAATTATTACCATAAGGAAACCTTCTGCAATTACTTTGGCAATTATACCGGCTTCACTTATAGAAGGTGGATCTATATTCTTAACAAAGTTGGTTATGGCTTCAGATATACTTAGAATTAAATTCTCAATGGTATTCTGGATATTATCGGGTAAACCTTTGGAAACGGAACGTAACCAGTCAGATACCTCCTCAAATTGTTTTCCCAGCTGATCCATGATATTTTGTAAATTAGAAATCAGACCATCAATTTCCTTAAACAAGAGAGCAATCAAAAGATAGATGCCCCCTGCTATTATGGAAATTACCACAACAATAATGATAGCTGAACTATGTTTACGTAAAATACTAACTTTATTTTCGAGGAATTTTACCATGGGGTTTGCTATCATTGCAACGATCCATCCAATAACAAATGGCATAAAAAATCCAATTAGCTTTGGCAGAACGTAAAGAATTGCAAAGGCAGCTAATATTAACATGAGAAGATTAATCAAAATCTTTATATATATTTTAGAATCCCTCATAGTTTTCCTCCAAAAATTTAGGTTTTAACACTTACAATTATAATATTGATTCCTTTATTTAGCAACAAGCATCCTAAAATTTATGCGACATCAGTAAATTTTTTATATGTTTACCTCCTTATGTAATTTTAAAATAAAGACCTTGGTTCCCTATATGGATTACTTAAAGGATCGACGAAGGATTAAAGTAAGGAAGAAAATAATTGATGCTATAATTACAATGGTAGGACCAGTGGCTGTTCCGATGTAAAAGGAAATAATAAGTCCTATAACACCTGAAAACACAGAAATAATTATAGAAAACAAATGATATTCTCTCATATTCGATGCAATATTACGGCTTGCAGCTGCTGGTAGAATTAACAAAGCATTAATAATAAGAATTCCCACCCAGCGAATAGAGAACATAACTATAATTGCTATAACAATACTAAACAGATCCTCTACCCAATTAATATTAATATTCTTACTTCTAGCCAGGGTCTCATTGATACCAGTCGCCAGTAATTTATTAAACCCTAAGAACCAAAATATCATAGTCATGATAAAAACTAGAAGCAAGGCAAGTATTTCCTTTGCATTAATACTAAGTATATCACCGACAAGCATATTAGAATACTTAGAAAAATTACCCCCTCTAGATAATATCACCAATCCCGTTGCCATACTTAGAGAGGAAAAAACAGATATGACCGTGTCTGTAGACATGGTTTTTCTTCTTTTAATATTATTTAAACATAGGGCAAACAATACAGCAAATATTAGCATGGATATATGTGTGTTTATAATGCCTAAGATTGCACCCAAAGCAATTCCTGTCAATGCAGAATGTCCTAAGGCATCAGAAAAAAAGGCCATTCGGTTATTAACAATCATAGTTCCTAAAATTCCAAACAATGGGGTGATAATAAGTATTGCAATAAGGGCATTTTTCATAAAATTATAATTTGCCCATGAAAAAGGAAGTATTAAATCAATTATTTTATATAATATTTCCATAGTCTCTCCTACTAATTCTTTAGATGGTTCCAAATATTTTTCTAAATTCCTCACTAGCTAGAACTTCATCCGGGCTACCTTCTTTTAAGATGGTTCGATCTAATAACACCACATGATCTGCATATTTTTTGACATATTCAAAGTCATGAGAAACAATAATCATAGCCAGGTCGTATCCATACTTTAACTTTCCAATATTCTCATAGAACAACCCCATACCATTTCTATCAATACCAGAAACAGGCTCATCCAGTAAAAGAAGATTGGGTACGGGCGTGATTGCAATGGATAATAATACTCTTTGCAACTCTCCCCCAGATAAATCACAGGCTCTTTTATCTATTAGATTATGAGCATCAAATATACTAAGCCTCTCCTTAATCAACTGATACAACTTATGTTTTTTTCTAAAAAAAACGGGAGCATTACTAATATAACTTGCAAACAAATCATAAACACTCATAGGAGTGTTTTTTTCCATATTAATATGTTGTGGTACATATCCTATCTTTAAGTCCTGCATGGTTTGATTTTTCAAATCTGTAAATTCAATCTTACCTTCGTGTTTTATTTCTCCAAGGATGGACTTAATAAGGGTAGATTTTCCTGCACCATTCCTACCAATAATAACGGTAATTTTTCCGCAATGAATATGCAAATTTATGTCTTCTATAATGGCTTGCGCACCATATTTAACACTGATATTATTGATTTTGATACAGTGAAATCCACAGGCGGCATCATGCCCCTGTTCTAATATTTCATTTTTCCTATAACCTTTCATTTTTAACATAGTCTACTCCAGTCTATCCCATGGATTTTTCTATTAATGAAATTATTTTTTATTCTTTAGGAAATCACAGCTTACTACTTTGAAGTAACTAGTCCTTTCCAATGGAATAAAAAGCTAGGAAGCCCTGTTTATTGTAAGGCTTCCTTTATTACTTCTAGATTGTTTTTCATTGCTGTCAAATAAGAATCCCTTGAGCCATCACCAGTTACAGCAGAGTCAATGATGTATACAGTCGCATCGGTTTCATCCTGAATTCTCTGGGCTATGGTATCTCCAAATTGTTCCTCAATAAAAAGATATCGGATTCCTTCTTCCTTAATATGATCAACAATATCTGCAATCTCTGTAGCACTCAGTTGTGATTCGGAATCCATTTCCACGGAATAGGCTACCACAAGCCCTACTCTATCCGCCAGATAGGCAAACGCATCATGAAAGATTACTACTTCTTTATTAAGAATATTCAGATTCTTCAATTCCTCAGTAATGTCTTCATCTAGCTGAGTTACCTTTTCCATATAATTTTCAGCATTGGCTTCTATCTTAGTTATAATTTCTTCATGTTTTTCTGCTTCTAGGCTTGAATTACTTTTGACATAATCAATAAGACCATCCCTTGCATTTTCAATCTGTTTGATATAAAGCCTTGGATTTAACCAAACATGGGAATTGTATTCTATTTCATGAGATATATTTTCATGGTTTTTCTGGTCTTGCTCTTCCATGTGATCTTCATTATGATTTTCTGTATGGTCATCATCATGCACTTTTAGATGGTTATCCTCCTGATCTGCTACATGGTCCTCATCATGATGTTCATGATGGTGATTTGATTCAAGCATCGGTATATCCTTGCTAAGATTAATCGTATTTAAATCTGGATAATTCCCTATCACTTCATCGATATATCCTTCCATGCCGCCACCATTCATGATAAACAAATCGGCAGTTGAGATAATCTTCATGTCTTGGGTGGTGAGTTGATAATCATGAAGACAACCGGTCGTACTATCGGTTAGATTTTGTACCCTAATCTCTGGTATCCCGTCCAGAATATTAGATGCTACGATAAAGGTTGGATAAAATGAGGTTACGACCTGTATCCTAGTATCATCTCTATCCTCATTATTTTCCTTGTCTAATCCCATTATAATAATTACACAAAAAATTGTAATTATCACAATTAGTCCTAATAATGCGTACAGTTTCTTTTTCATCTATATTACCTTTCTAATTGCAACTCATTTGCATTTAATAAATTATATTATAAGTATTTCCAACTGTCAACCAAATAAACTAGCCTAATACACTTATAAGCCTTACGAAAAGTATTCCTAATAGTATCAATTCTAGTTTCTATTTCATTGTGTCTTATGATCCGATCTTTTAGTGCAAGAATTTAGTCTTCCATTTGAGTTACTCCATAGGCAAGCACTTATTCTTCTATAGATTCGTTATCATGCCTATGATTCGTTTTTTACCTATGATTCGTTTTCTTGCCTATGATTTGTTTCTTACCTATGATTCGTTTTTTGCCTGTTATCTTGTAAAGTTTTTTATCAACCTTGTTCATACTACTTGTGTATAGGACTAAGATGTGCTATGATTTCATTTAATAATTTTTAGCGAATTTAGGAGGCGTAAATTATGACATCAAAAAATCTTGTAAAGCTTGTAACCGCAGCATTGATGGCTGCATTATCCTGTGTAGCTACATTTTTATTACCAATTCAAATTCCATACGGTAATGGGGGCTATATTCATCCTGGTGATGCTTTCGTATTACTTTCTGGTATCATTCTTGGACCTGTTTATGGTGGCTTAGCTGCTGGTATTGGTTCTATGCTAGCGGATCTCATTGTAGGAGCTCCTCAATATGCTATAGCTACCCTAATTATCAAGGCTCTAGCTGCAATTATTGCTTCTATTACTTACCAAAAAATCAAGATACGTCCAGTTCTATTCGCTGGTATACTTGGTGGTTTCATAGTTACCATCGGTTATTTCCTTTTTGATGCTCTACTAACTGGTAATTTTTTATCTGCAGCCCTAGCCGGAATACCATTTAATTTATTACAAAATCTATTTGGAATTATATTATCATCCTTATTATTCCCCTTATTAATAAAAGTACCATCCATTAAAGAAATAATGAACGATAGCAATTAAATCCTAAGGATTCAGCTACATATAAACCGCCTGAGTGAAACTCAGGCGGTTTTATCATCCTAGAACAAATAATTCTAATTGAAGTAACTCCTTAAACCACATAGATATAATATTCATTTCTTAAGAAAACCATCTCATTCATTCGGCTATGGTTTCGATTTCAGATTGCTTCTTTTTCATTTCTAATTTTCTTTCTTTTGCTTCCCTCTCCTCTTCCATGATTAGAGGTTTAGCTTTGGCATTTACGGCAATTCCAATACCCATCAAACCCCAGAATACTGGAGCTACGGTNATCGTNGAGTCATTGGTTAGGCCACAGACCATGTATCCGAAGGTACCCATCAAAATACCAAGTCCAACCTGGGCATAGTAGTTATTAAACCTTCCTCGGATATATAGAAGTACACTGGATATAAAATAAATTCCATAAAATAAGATAAATGCAATTAGGAAATAACGCCTGTCTGTACTCCAATTTGTAGATACAAGCTATGAGGTTTCGTTAACACATTATTGGAAGGAATATTCCTACGGTAACTTACATAGTCTTGATGAGGAAATTCAAATACAAAAGTGTCTGGTCCAGAACCTAAGATAATATTGTCTTTTAATAACGGTATGGTTCTTGACCAAATGTAACCTCTACCGGATGCTAACCATTCATAATCGGTAAATATAGCAGTTTCTGCTGGAACGATCTTGTCCGGTTTGCCAAAGACATTCATATAATAATAAGTTCCATCCCCAACTTGGTTAGAGAATAACCAATCTTCTCCTTCAATCTTAACATAAAAGCTCAAATACTGACTATACATAACCGGTGCATAAGTAAAACCAGGATAACGTTCATCTTTTATGACAAAGAATCCATCCGCCTCATTATACTCGGTTGGAACAAGATTTCCTTCTTCATCAGTTACTTTAAAACCTATGGTATTATTTTCATACTGGAACTCCATGTTAAGAACATTCCCATCATAGATGATAGAAATTCGATCATCCAAAGTCGAAATACTGGTTAGCTTATATTCTGATTTTTCAAACTCTAGTATCCCTTTTATTCTACGGATAATTAGATTATCATTGTACTTATTCACCAAAAATAAGGATCCTATTATTACAATCAATACTGGAATAAAAATATAAAATCGTTTTAGTAAATATCTCCATAGAAAGATAAATACTCCTATAAATGCTATTATGGTAACAAAGAAACCGGCCATTGAATATGATCCTATTACTGAGATAATCAATCCTACCAGTGCTAGAAGATACAGGATACTATTTACTATATTTTTGCTAAACAGTAATAAAACCAGGATTACTGGTGCTACCAAGGAAGTATAAACACCTACATAATTGGGATTATATAAGGTTAAATATACTTGTCCATTAAAATTCCCTTCAAAAGCATCTATATTAGCCCATTCACTGGTGGGAAGTATCAGCTTCTTACCAAAAGTAGTGAAAAAAAAGTCATGTCCTAAATACTGACCCAAACCTAACAAACCCAGAATCAGCACACTAATGGTAAATATTTTAAAGATTAATTTTACATCCTTTGCTGAGTTAATAAAGTAGTAAGCATAAAAGGCTACAATACAATATCCAAGAAGAGCAAATAAGGACTCAAACTGTTCTAAACTGCCTTTCAGACTATAGGAAGCATAGTCTGAAAATATAGTGGATAAAACTGCAAATAGGGCATAGATCATTAAGGGGATAAATACTGGTTTCATTGCTACTGGTTTTTTATATATGTATATTCTACATAATAAAATAATTAACATTATAACAGCGATTGCAACGAAAAACCATTGTTTATAATACAAGAAAAAATCATATTGAAAATCCGTACTCGGAAGCCCTTTAAACTGTTTAATCCTAGGATCATAAATTTTCATTCTAACAATTAAAGGAATTAAGGACATAACAAGAATAATCGGTACCATGTACCAGGGATTCGTAGCTTCTTCTAGATTTTTAACTTGATTCCTACTATTTCCATATTTATTTTGTTTTTTATTATTTTCTATCTTACTTTTTTTAACTTTATATTCCGAACTAAAATTTTTATTCGTCTTACTTTTATTATTTTGATTGTCTTGTTTCTCTTTACTTTGCTTCATTGTTCGAGTACCTTTCCCTTCTATAGAACTGGTTTACATATTCTTATATTATACACAGGAAAAGAAAATTCGGCAATATGATTTCCACAATATAGTCTGGTAAATTTCGTAATGAGTCTAAGTCAGCTTATTAGCACAGCAATACTAAACTTAACTTTTTACATTCTATACAAAGTATAGACCAAAAATTAGTATCTTATTTTAAAGCAAAAAAGGAGCTTTCGCTCCTAAGCTTGATTGCTTAAGGGAAAGCTCCTTATTTTATCTGCTAATTAGTTTTAGCAGCTTTTTTTGTAATTGTTAAGCCTACAGGAATTGTATGCTTCAATGTTGCATTTCCAACTGTCTGGTAGTAATCAACGCTTTCTACATAAACATCTGTGCCATTAGGATTACCGATATATTTAGGATTTGTAACATATTTATTAATTTCTGTATTATCTAATTTGAATGTGAAGCAATCTTTAATAGCATCAAGTAAGATTTCTTTATCAGACTGTAAAGTCTTAACTTCTACTGTAGGTGCTTCAGTTGTATCCTTAACTGTAAATGTTGTTGTATATACATCGTAGTAGTAAGAAGTACCCTCTAATTTTTCTTCTTTTTGAACAGTTACAGTATAAGTTCCAACAGGTTTCTTATCGATAGCACCACCGCTAACAAC
>JGI24708J26588_10001241_pt1 | contig 20203 bp, 18 predicted proteins | sample BioPla1DNA2_FD_26588 | JGI IMG/M metagenome (IMG submission 26588) | reverse complement strand
TTTTTTTCGTATGCATCTATAATTCTTTGTACAAGTGGATGCCTAACTACATCTCGCTTTGTTAAATAGGTAAATCCTATCCCTTCTATATCTTTAAGTATCTCGCCAGCTTCTAGAAGCCCTGATTCTTCATTAGCCGGAAGATCTACCTGGGTTATATCCCCTGTTACCACTACCTTAGAGCCAATTCCTATGCGTGTTAGAAACATTTTCATTTGTTGTGGTGTTGTATTCTGGGCTTCATCTAAAATAATAAAGGCATTATTCAAGGTTCTTCCCCTCATATAGGCAAGGGGTGCTACTTCTATAAGTCCCCTTTCCAGATTCTTCTCAAATGATTCTGGCCCCATTATCTCANGTAGTGCATCATATAAGGGACGTAGGTAGGGATCCACCTTACTTTGTAGGTCCCCAGGTAAAAACCCTAATTTTTCTCCAGCTTCAATGGCTGGCCTTGTTAGTATAATTCTTTGTACTTGATTTTTCTTAAATGCGGCTATAGCCATTGCCATAGCTAGGTATGTCTTGCCTGTACCAGCTGGTCCTATTCCAAAAACCACTGTATTATTTCTTATATTATCTGCATATTGCTTCTGTCCTAAGGTTCTAGGTTTTATGGTTTTGCCTGTACTAGTTAAGCATATAAAATCATTGTTTAAACTTGCATACTCTTCTTCTGTACCTTCTTTTACTAAGGATATCATATAGTCTACATTTTGACTTGTTATAGTTTCTCCTTTTTTGGCTATTTCAGCAAGTCCATCTACTACCTTCTGTACCTTATAAACTGATCTTTCATCACCATAAACCTTAACCTGGTTTCCTCTTGGTATAACCTGTATATTAAATGCTTTTTCTATTTGGATCATATTAGCATCATATTCACCAAATATATTAGCAATGTGTTCTGTTGGGATGTCAATGCTCTGATTGTTCGTTGTCATTCACCTTGTTCCTTCCATCATTAATTATTATGCTTTTTTCTTCCCCTAACTCCTCTTTTACTATTGCTTGCAACCTTCCACCCATTATACCACCTTTTTTATTAAACTTAACTTCTTGTTTTATGATTTCTGCATTAATGTGAGTTTCTTCAGCTAACAAATCATGAAGCATAACCCTAAGAGTATCTTGTGCAAGTTCATCAGATATTATTTGAGATTTGGGTATGTACTCTATGTATTCTTTTAAAACTATATAAAAAGGAAGGGGAAACTTAGATGTTGCTTGTAGCTGCCTACTCTTTATTGTGTAGTCATAATTCCTAAAATCAATTTTGGAATTATGTAGTTTTATTTCCTTATCTATAATTCTAATACTGTATTTTTTCTTAATAGCACCTGTATATTTCTTTACGTTTTTTTTGAGTGGTATCTGGGTCTCAACTGTATAGTGGGTCTTGGCTAGTATATCCGCCGATGATCTGGTATAGCTTACCTTACTTTCTTCATCCCACTCATCAGCAAGGGGTATTTCCCCACTTACTAAAATATCGCCTTTTCTTACTGTATCACCCTTACGCACCATTGGTGTCCCCTTACGGGTTACAATATCTAATATAAGGGCATCTGAATTAGCCACAATGTCAGTTGGACTATTATAATCTATTAGCTTGGGTTCAGGAACCACTTCTGTAATTTTAACTATTAGTTTTGTGCCTTCAAAAGATATTCCAGTCCATAATACATCTGGAAAATCCCTCATAAGCATTTGTTCGGCTTCCCTTAAATCCATCTTCTTTTTTAGGCCGCCAATTTTGTAGCCATCCTGGTCTAACCTATCAACTATTTCCTGGCTATCAATCTTCTTATTACCCTCTATTTCTATAAGCCAAACAAAGGAAGATATCATATATATTAAGGCAATAAATATTACCATGCCTATGGGTATCATTTTTCGTTTTCTGTATTTGTGCTTAATAAAGGGGAGCCCCCTTTTATCCTTTATTCTAACCTTACACCCCGTCTTTCTTGCACATGGTTTTAGCATTTTATATCCTTCTATGCTTATTTTCATAGAAAGTTTATTACCCTGCCTTTCAATATCCCATATATAGATATCCCTATGTGCTACAAGGTTAAGAAATCTTTCTACAGAAAACCCTGACACTTCTATCATAACATAGCCCCGTAAATAATTCCATATTGATATAAGCAAGAATCTGCCTCCTTTACACCTATATTTCATAGCTAAATCAAGTAGGATATTTGTGTAATAATTCCTATTATATGCAGGTCCTCTGTTGTCATAATTTTGATTTCTAACTTGCTACCTTCTACTATTAAAACCCCTATGGATGTATTAATACGTATTTTTTCAAGTGAATATTCTATTAGACCTTTAAAGTTGTATATCTCTATTTTTTTATTTCCAAATGCATTGACTATAGGCAGGTCAAGCATTACCTCCTCTGGAAGATCCAGACTTCTAATCATCTGCTCTTTCCTAGATGTGACATCATTTTTTCCCCTGTTCTTTTTTGACTTCCTAGGCATGTTGTCACCCCCCACTTATCTCCCATACTATATAGTATGCTTGCATTTATATTTTCAGACATAAAAAGCCCTAAGACAAAATATTGTCTTAGGGCTTTTTATCCTTATAATAGATACGCATTAATGCCGCGTCTTATATTTATATAATTAATCATCTTCTTTCCCAAAAATATTACATTAATTATTTAACTGCATCTTATTAGCGCATCTTTTCTCGTTATTAGTCATGCCTAACTTTAGTATCTCTTGTTTTTCTTACGAGCTGCTTCAGCTTTCCTTTTGCGTTTTACGCTTGGTTTTTCGTAATGCTCTCTTCTACGTACCTCTTGCATAATTCCTGATTTTGCACAGTCCCTCTTAAAACGACGAAGAGCATTATCTATAGATTCATTTTCTTTAACTCTGATTTCTGGCATGTTATTTCCCTCCTCCCAATTAAAAGTGGTGCTTTATACATTGGTTTGGAGAAAAGATTAAAGCACTATAAATAAGTATATTAGAAAATCCTTCTTTCGTCAATACATATTAATTTGATAATTGTCTTTCTAGTATTTCCTTAGCTTTCTCTAGTGCTGTATCAATTTTTGAAACATCTTTTCCTCCAGCCTGGGCCATGTTAGGTCTACCACCGCCCCCACCTCCTGCTATTTTGGCTATCTCTCCAATTAGTTTCCCTGCATGTACACCTTGGCTTACCGCTTCCTTGCTAGCCATAACTACCAAGTTTACCCTATCATCCTTGCCAGATGCAAGTACTATAAGTCCTGACGGCAACTTATCCTTTAGCTTATCACCCATATTGCGAAGCCCATTCATATCTAAGGCATCCATACGGGCCGTTAGTAACTTAACTCCCTTTACATCTACAGCTTCATCAAGAATATCACCTGCTTCTTCTTGGCTTATTTTATTTTGAAGAGTCTCTAGCTGTTTCTTTGTTTCCTTTAAATCCTCTTGCATAGCTTGTACCCTATTTGTAAGCTGGTCTGTGCTTGTTTTTAGCAGGCCTGAAACTTCCATTAGCTTATCTTCTTGCTCCTTATAATAAGCGAGGGCTACTGGGCCTGTTACAGCTTCAATACGGCGCACGCCTGAGGATACCCCTGCCTCACTTATAATCTTAAGTGTTGATATTTGTGATGTATTATCAAGGTGTGTACCACCACAAAGTTCAGCTGAATAATCAGCTACACTTACAACTCTTACAATGTCTCCGTATTTTTCTCCAAATAATGCTGTTGCTCCCATTTTCCTAGCTTCATCTATACTTGTCTCTACTACTGTTAGATCTATGGATTCTAATATTTTTTGGTTTACTATAGCTTCCACTTGGCTTATCTGCTCCTTGGTCATAGCCTCAAAGTGTGTAAAGTCAAAACGAAGTCTATTTGAATTTACATTGGATCCGGCTTGCTCGACATGGTTGCCAAGTACATCCTTAAGAGCTTGTTGGATTAGGTGGGTTGCTGTATGATTTCTAGCTGTATTAAGACGGTTTGCCCTATCTGCCTTCATATCTACTTTTTGGTCTAGTTTAATAGTTCCACTTGTAACCTTAGCTATATGGGCTATTTTTTGACCTGAAACATAGATTGTATCCTCTACTTTTAATCTACCATCAGAAGCTATAATCTCCCCTATATCCCCTTCTTGTCCTCCACCTTCTGGGTAAAAAGGCGTTTGATCTACCAGTATAGAAACCTTATCCCCTTCTCCTGCCTCTTTAACTATTTGATCATCTTTTATAAGTGCCAAAACTTTTGCACCTTTAATTTCTGTCTTTTCAAGCCCCATGAATTCACACTTTAAATCCTTATCTAATTCATTATATACAGTTGAATCAGATCCCATAAATGTGCTTCCATCCCTAGCGCTTCTTGCCCTATCTTTTTGCTTTTCCATTTCATTATTAAAGCCTTCTTCATCAACAGTAAGGTTATTTTCTTCCAAAATTTCCTTAGTTAAGTCTAATGGAAAACCATAGGTGTCGTATAATCTAAAGCTATCTTCTCCTGATAAAGTGGTTTCTTCATTAGCTTTTAATTCTTCAATGTAATTCTTTAATATATCTAAGCCATGGTCTATGGTTTCATTAAAGCGTTCTTCTTCTACAGATAATATTTTGGTGATATAATCTGCTTTTTCTTCCAGCTCTGTGTATTCGCCTTTGGAAGTTTCTATAACTGTATTTGCAAGTTCAGCCAGGAACATTCCTTCAATTCCAAGAAGCTTACCATGCCTAACAGCACGTCTAATTAACCTTCTAATTACATATCCTCGCCCTTCATTAGATGGAAGTACNCCATCTGATGCCATAAATACAGCTGATCTAATATGGTCAGTTATTATACGGATTGATGTATCTGTTTTATCNTCTTCTTCATATGCAAGGTCTGCAATCTTACAAACATGGTCTCTAACAGCCTTAATTGTATCCACATCAAATATGGAGTCTACCCCCTGCATCATAGCTGCTAGTCTTTCAAGACCCATTCCTGTATCAATATTAGGATTTGGAAGCGGCTGGTATGTCCCATCTACCTGTTTATCAAACTGGGTAAATACTAGGTTCCATACTTCCATATAACGATCACATTCACAACCTACCTTACAATCCTTGTCACCACAGCCGTATTCCTCACCTTTGTCATAGTGGATTTCTGAGCATGGTCCACTAGGACCTACTCCTACTTCCCAAAAGTTATCTTCCTTACCTAAAAACTCAATCATATCCTTAGGTACCCCTATTTGCTCATGCCATATATCAGCTGCTTCCTGGTCTTCTTCATATACGGATATATATAGCCTATCTTTGGGCACTTCAAGAACATCTACTAAGAATTCCCATGCCCATGCAATAGCCTCTTCCTTAAAATAATCGCCAAAAGAAAAGTTACCTAACATTTCAAAGAAGGTAGCATGTCTTGATGTTTTACCTACATTTTCAATATCCCCTGTACGGATACATTTTTGGCAGGTAGTCATTCTTTTATTAGGTGGTGTTTCCTGACCTGTAAAGTATGGCTTTAGTGGTGCCATTCCTGAGTTTATAAGTAGTAAGCTCTTATCATTTTGCGGCACAAGGGGAAAGCTTTTTGCCCTTAAGTGTTCCTTGCTTTCAAAAAATGATAAGTACATCTCTCTTAGTTCATTAAGTCCTAGCTTTTTCATCTTCTTCCTCCTGAGTTTATTGTTTTTTATCTATATGAGAAATATACTCTTCTAAGCACATCCCTCTTTTTTTTATTTCATTGGCATGATATATCCCTACATATCTATAATGCCAGGGTTCATAACTTATATGAGTTATATTAGTTTTGCCCTTTGGGTACCTTAGGATAAATCCATATTTATGGGCATTGTCCCTTAGCCACTTTGCATGTATGGTATTTTCAAACTCCTCTATCAAGGGGTCTTTTTGTTTATTAAGGTCCTGATTTGTAATATCTATTGCAAGGCCTGTTTGATGCTCACTTGTTCCNGGAAGAGCTACAATAGTCTTAGCCTTATCTATAGCATCAGTTTTACTTAAGCCTTCTTTCATTAGCCCATTAACCTTCCTAGTAAAAACTTTCTCTTGGTAGTCATAAGGTCTATAGGCACTTACTAGTACTAGCTTTGAAAGTCCTTGATTGTCCATGGCCTTATTCATATTGGTAAAGGCCTTGTGGGTATCTTTATTAAGTTCTTTTCCTGATTTAGGGTCAATAATTAGGTCTCTAGGTATGTATGTTTTTGTTAAGATATTATCTTTATTAACTAGTATTAATCTATTCATATATACCCCCTCAAAACAAATGTCACAGCACATCCTTTATCCTATCTATCAAGGATATATTTAATTTAAAATCTTATACTAAAAAATAATAGCCCCATCCCTAAATAGGGACGAGGCTAATCGTGGTACCACCCTAGTTATACTTAGATTATATTCTAAATATCACTTAGATATTCTTAACGTGAATTATCCGCTAACCCATACTCTTAGTTCAGGGCTAATACTCCAAGACTGCTTGGGCAAATAGGTGCTAGAAGATTCTCATCATCACTTCTTTTCTGTAAGTCCTTGCCTGCCTACTACTTCTTTTCATAGTATTTATATTATTAAGTTTCTTTTAATTTTATTTCATCATATGAATTATAAGGAATTTAAGGGATTTTGTCAATCATAAGCCATAAATCTTATTTAAATAATTTCATAAGATACCCATAACCTTCTTCTTCCATATCTTCAAGTGCTACAAACCTAAGAGCTGCTCCATTAATACAGTATCTTAAACCACCCTGGTCTCTAGGGCCATCTTCAAATACATGGCCAAGATGAGAATCCCCACTTTCGCTAAGAACTTCCGTCCTTACCATATTCCTGGAATGGTCTGGCTTTTCTTTTATGACTTCCATATCTATAGGCTTTGTAAAACTTGGCCAACCACAGCCTGCATCATACTTATCCTGTGATGAAAATAGTGGCTGGCCTGTTACTATATCTACATATATACCTTCTTCATCCAGATCATTATACTCATGGGTAAAGGGCATTTCCGTCCCAGCATTTTGAGTTATTTCATATTGATCCTTAGTTAATCTTTCTTTGATTTCCCTATCTGAAGGCCTAATNTATATATTNTCTATATCTTCATCAGCAAGGCTTAAATCAACATGGCAGTAGCCATTAGGGTTTTTAGCAAGGTAATCTTGGTGGTAATCTTCTGCCTTATAAAAGTTCTCTAATGGTAGTACCTCTAGAACGAACTCTTTTTTATATTTTTTCTGCTCTTTTTTGACTAGCTGATTTATAATTTCTAATTGATTATTATTTATATAAAATATACCTACCCTATACTGAGTCCCTATATCATTGCCTTGTTTATTTAAAGATGTAGGGTCTATAATTTTAAAATAATATAAAAGTAGGCTAGCTAGATCTATCTTATTTTTATCGTATTTAATCTCTACAGTCTCTGCATGGTTAGTATTATTATGGATTACTTCTTCATAGGTTGGATTCTCTGTATTACCATTAGCATATCCAGAGATTGCAGATACTACTCCCCTAATCCTCTTCATGTATGCCTCAACACCCCAGAAACACCCACCTGCTAAATAAATTGTTTCAATATTATCTTCAGTATATTTCATCTTTACCTCCTTAACCTTATATTAGTTAGAAAAATAGGTGCTTTATCCTGTTTAACCTACAGGATAAGGCACCCTTATTTTAACACATGCATGCTTTATTATGCAGATTCAATTAAAGTCTATCCTAAAGCCACATCCATCATCATCATAATTACGAAACCTATTAAAAACCCTATAGTCACAATATCAGAATGACCTTCCTCATCTCCCCTGTGACTTTCTGGTATTAACTCTTCTACTACAACATATATCATTGCACCTGCTGCAAATGATAGGGCAAAGGGCATTATGTTTTCTATATAGGCTACTGTAAGCGCGCCAATAACAGCTGCTATCGGCTGAACAATTGCTGATGCCTGACCATAAAAGAAAGCTTTACTCCTAGATAATCCTTCCCTTCTAAGAGGAATTGATACTGCCGCACCTTCTGGGAAGTTTTGTAAAGCTATCCCTATTGTTAGTACAACTGCACTTGCTAAAGTTGCTGATGACACTCCATGGGCTACTGTACCAAAGGCAACCCCTACTGCAAGTCCTTCCGGAATATTATGAAGGGTAATTGCAAGTACTAATAACACACTTCTTTGCCAATTTGTTTTAATTCCTTCAGCTTGGGATGTATCAAGTCCTGAGTGAAGGTGGGGTAGGATTTTATCAACAATATATATTACTAATCCCCCTATTGAAAACCCTATAGCCGCCGTTAGCCATGGGATTTTGCCAAGTTCACCTGCCATTTCAATACTTGGTTCCAACAAGGACCAAAAACTAGCCGCTGTCATAACGCCAGCTGCAAANCCTAGCATAGAATTCAATACTTTTTTATTAATTTCCTTAAAGAAAAAGACTAAGCCCGCACCAAGCGCTGTTACNCCCCAAGTAAATATTGATGCNAATAAGGCCTGGGTTGGTGCATTAAATCCTGATAGCCATTCAACCACCGTATCACTCCTAACTAATAATTTCATCTTGTCTTATTATTATATCTTAGAACTTCTTAAAATATTTATTTAGTTGGTACAAATACTGCTACCTCAAATTCACCTATATTTGTTTCCATAGGCATAATTAATGCCTTTTCATTTGCCATGGAAATTGATTTATATTCCCCTACCATAACCTGCGGTGGTGTTATATCGCATATATATCCATGTTCAGATAAGTTAGTTGTTGCATGGCCACTTATAATATTAGTAACCTCACCCAAGGCTGACGATACAAAGACATCAATCTCATCCATCTCCATACCAGACATTATCCTAACTATTTCAAGAGCCATTTCTTCAGTAAAACTAAAGGATACAGTTCCCTTAAAGTCCCCAGTTATACCTAAAATTATGTTTGCATCCTTGCTCGGTGTTAGTCCTTCTACTACAGCCACCTCGCCTCTTTTAACTTCTAAGTCTAGCATAAGCTTAAATACATCTTTTGATGCATTATAAAATGAATTTATATATTCTGCTTTCATTGTTCCCCCTCCCCTTCCATCTCTCTAACAAACTTCCCTATCTCTTGATCCATTTTACCTACATGCATAATAAGCCAAGTCATTAACTTAGCAGAAAACTCCTGCATCTTATCTTCTGTAAATCCACCCTCATTGAAAATTTCAACATATTCATTAATACCCTCTTTAAATTGCCTGTGGGCTTCCTTATGTATTTCAATATCCGGGTAATTTATACTCTCTTGGAATTTCTCCTCATCATCAAAGTGAAAAACAACATATCCCTGCAAAAAGTCCAGGGTTTCTTTCGCCTTATCCAGCCTATCTTCCCACTTAATCTCCTTATCCCTAACTAGCATTATAAAATCCCCCAGGTTCTTAAAGAGTTCCTTGTGCTGGTCATCAATAGTTTCTACACCTATACTATAGTAATCTTTCCACATATTATCCCTCCATCTTATTTTAGTTTTAAGTTAAAAAATTAATCTAAGTATTATATTAACATAAGTATAGTTTTTACACCAATATAAATATATATAATATAAGATTACTTCATAACACTAGAATAATAAAGCACTATTATATTATTGCGTAAAATGGTATAATATTGGTATGTTTATTAAAATATTATATTAAGGATGATAATGTGAAAAAAACAACTTTTTTAATCTTGTTTAGCCTTATGCTAGTTGCTTGCCAAAGACCTGTAAATGACCAAGAAAACATAGAGGATATACCTCCAAAGATTAGTCAAACAGAGCCTATTCCACAAGAAATAGATGATTGGCCTCCAGAGAAGGATGAACCATATATTATTCTTAATCAAGATGGAACTACCATTGAGACAAGGTATAATCCTCCCAAAGGTTTTTCAAGAATAGATATAGATGAAGATAGTTTTGGACAATTTTTAAGGGGGCAAGAACTTAAAGCTTATGGGGAAAAGGCCTTATATTATGATGGTAGACCTAAAAGCCCTGAAGGCATATATGATAGCGTTATAGATGTAGACATTGGTGATAGGGACTTACATCAATGCGCAGATGCTATTATGCTACTTAGGGCTGAATATCTCTATAAATACGAAAGATATGATGAAATACAGTTTAATTTTGTAAATGGTTTTTTAGCAAACTATGATAATTGGATGAGTGGCTATAGGATTCAGGTTAACGATAATGAGACCAAGTGGGTGGATCAAGCTGAGCCTTCTACAGACTATGAAAGTTTTAGAAAGTATATGGATATGGTATTCGCCTACGCTGGCACCCTTTCCCTGGATAAGGAATTAGACCTAGTAGATATTTCAGATATGAAAATTGGGGATGTATTTATCCAGGGCGGAAGTCCTGGACATGCTGTTATAGTTGTAGATATGGCAGAAAACAAAGAAAATGACCAAATTGCCTTTCTCTTAGCCCAAAGCTATATGCCTGCACAAGAGACACAAATCCTTATTAATAGGGACGATAATGAAATAAGTCCCTGGTATATCATGGATTCTAGCAGGAGCTTAGTTACGCCAGAATGGGAATTCCAAATTAATGATCTTAAAAGATTCCCATAAATAAGTGTCCAAATTTATTATTTATTATATATACATGAAAGGGGTCTTATAAATGAAGCTAAGAAACAGAATAACCTTATTTACCTTGACAATTTCCCTAGTAAGCATACTATCTATATCTTTACTTAATTATGGCCTATCAACTAGAACCCTGGAAAAACAGCTTAATGAAAAGACAAAGGCTGATGTAAAAAATGTTGCACAAGAAATCGATAAATGGCTTATCATGGAAAAATCCTATCTAAATGAATTTATTGAAGGTATGATTGAAGCGGATAATTTTGAAATAAATTATTCTAGAAGTTTTTTGGACGCTGCTGCTAATAGAAATGATACATCTTATTTTATTTATTTTGTAGATGGGGAATTTATTCATCCCAATCTAGCCTTAAAAGATTATGACCCTTCAGATGCTGATTGGGTTAAAAACGCCTTGGCAAGTGAAGGCTTACATATAACCAATCCCTATGTAGATAGAGATACTGGCGGAATTGTTATATCTATCTCTAGATCCTTTAAAACCAAGGCTGGCAGGGAGGGGGTAATTGGATCTGATATATCTCTAGATTATGTATCCAATTATGTAGGCAGTGTGTCCCTTGGAGATCATTCTTATGCATTTTTAGTTGATGGAGATAATAATATTATTGTACATGAAAACCTGGAATATAACCCTACGCCTGACTCTAGCACAAGCCTAGATTCCCTGGCTGAAGGTAGATTATCTAACATTAAGGATTCCGGCGATGTAAGGATTAGAAGCAGGGTATATAAAGACTATGATAATAATGATAAGATACTATACTTCGAGGACCTTGAAGAAACTGGCTGGAGCCTTGCAGGAGTGGTATCTAAAAGTGAAAGCTTAGGCATTATAAACAATGTAATGGTCTCCACCATAATAGCATCATTACTTATAATTGCCTTAGGAATACTGGCATCATTCTTTATTTCTAATTATATTGCAAGGCCTATAGAAGATGCTACTAAGGTTGCTGGGCATATTGGCAACCTGGACTTAACTGATAAAATAGATAGCAATATGTTAGAAAGGAAAGACGAAATAGGCCTTATGGCAGTATCTTTTAAAAATGTTATTGATAAACTACGAAACTTTATGCTTGAGTTAAACCAAGCTGTTGAAACCAATGAAGCTACCTTTTTCCGTGCTAATGATAGGCTTAACTTTCTTTTGGCAGAAGCTGAAGACACTTCTTCTTCTACCGAAGAGTTAGCTGCCGGTATGGAGGAAACTGCTGCAAGTGCGGCTACAATAACTGAATCAACCAATGAAGTAAACAGGGCAATTGCTGATTTTACCAGCAAAATGGAGGAAGGCTCTATTACCTCTAATGCAATAAGCCAAAAAGCCGAAGACCTTAATATACAATTTATTGATGCTAGGGATAACACAATGGGCATATATGCAAATAGCAAGTCTGATATAGAAGAAGCTATTGAAGGGGCCAAGGAAGTTGAAAAGATTAATCTTCTTGCTAAGACTATTATAGATATCTCCGATCAAACTAATTTACTTGCTTTAAATGCCGCTATTGAGGCTGCTAGGGCCGGAGAAGCTGGCAAAGGCTTTGCTGTAGTTGCAGACGAGATTAGGGAGCTAGCTGAACATTCCAACTCAACGGTAGAACAAATCCAAAGAGTTACTGGAGATGTTACCCTAGTTGTAAATTCCTTAGTAGATAATACAAACTTACTTATAGGTTTCCTTGAAGATGTAGTAATTAAGGATTATGAAATGATGCTTGATGCAACAGAAAATTATAAGTCTGACGGACTAAACCTTAATAATATGATTTCAGATTTATCTGCTACAGCCCAGGAGCTTGAAGCTACCTTTACACAAATAACACAAACTATTAATGATATTGGAATAACAGTTGAGGAATCAACAAACGCAACTACAAATATAGCCGAAAGAAATTTAAACATCGTAGAAACTACATCAAATGTGAATGAAATCATGCAAAACAATAAGGAAGTTTCCGAGAGGCTATCCGATATAGTTTCCCAGGTTAAACTTAATAAATAATTACAAAAATATTATAATCCAGATAATCTTTTAGTACAAGGATGCTAGCCTTAACTTGTATGCTCAAAAAACCAGGTATGCCTGTTATAGGTATACCTGGTTTTGGAATTGTTTTTATCTAAGAACTTCACTCATAACTGATAGAAGCTCACCATTAATATCATTTACATACTCCCAGTACATGATTCCGCCTAAATCTTTTTCTTTAATGTATTCAGACTTTGCCCTAATTGAATCTTTATCATCATAGGAAATAAATGTTTGTCCATCATATAAGTATGGCGCCTTTGCAACATCATCCCAGTAACGTGTAAAGCCATTCTTATCTATATAGTATTTATTTAGGTATTCATATGGAATACTTGAACCTCTCCAAGTAAACTTATCTGTTGTCATATTACCATCTTCATCTTTTATAAATGGTTGGAATAAACCATCACCGTTTGGCCCTGGCTCAATATTTCTATATTCCTTACCATAAGTTGGAACACCTACAATAAGCTTGTCCGCCGGAACATGCTCCAAGTATCTATCTACTGTCTCAGATACTGATAGGCCCCAGTCTTGTGGTTCTTCTGGGTTACGATAAAGCCCAGCTGAGTGGAAAGCTGATTCTTCCCAAGCTCCACGCATGTCATATGTCATAAGGTTTACACTATTAACTATAGGAACTAACTTGTCTAGCTCTACTGCATCAAAAAACCATGTACTTACATTAGCACAAAATGATATTTCTTTATTAGTACCAAGCTTCTTACGAAGAAGTTTAATAAGTTCTGTAAAATTCTCCTTATCTTCTGGTCTGGATTTTATAACTCCCCAGGCACCATTTACAGGAAATTCCCAGTCAAGATCNACACCNTCTAAATTATGNTTCTTAACATAGTCTACAACACTNTCAACAAATACTTCCCTATTAGCTGCATTTGCTACCATNTCAGAAAAGCCTTCTGCTTCCCAGCCACCTACAGCAATAATAAACTTAAGGTGTGGGTATTTCTTTTGAAGCTTTGCTACCTTGTCCCAGGTTTCAGCAATAATCATTTCTGATGATATAATATCTGGCATTGGATAGTCTCCACCCTCAGTATGGATTCTTACCTCTGTATCAGAAATTTCAAAGTTATTATTAATTCTTGCAAAAGATAGGTATACATGAGTAAGTTTATCTCCTTGTATATCTTCTACCTTCCACTGTTTACTTCCCCAGCAAGGTAAATATGTTATTACTTTCTTATTCTCCCCTGATCCTTTTACCTGCCCATCAGCAAAAACTGGTGTTACTGATAATACCATCATTACTGATAAAACTAATGCTAACCATCTCTTTGTTCTAGATCCTTTCATTTTAAATCCCCCTTATATTTATATAATTTTAATTCTGCATATTAAAGTTATATGCAAAATTTGCAACCATACCTGGCAATATATACAAACTTTCCCTTCTCCCAGTGTAAATTTAGTTGTTTCTCTCTATATAACTAATACTTACACACATATACATTATAGCAATTATCTATTTGTTTTGCAATATCTATAATTTATCTAGCAACTATCCTAAAATCGCACCTGCTATATATAGGATAATTGCAACTATAAGTAAAAGATGAATTAGTTTTTTACTTATCTTTAAAATTATACCAAGCACCCAAAGTATAATTGCTATTGTAGCTATTGTCTTTATTGTACCCACTTATATTTCACCTCATTGCTTTAGATATTTACCTTAATTTAGCTGGTATTATATTATCATCAGAGTCATTTGTCTCCAATTTAATATAGTCTCCTACATCTAGTATGGCAGCCATTTTATTATCCAGTATTTCTAATAAATAATATCCTTTTTTATTTTCTAATTTTATAAAGTAACTTGAATTTCCTTCTACAGTTGCTGTTTTAATATCTTCAATTTTCCCCGATACCTCTATGGTTTCTAGATTTTCTATACTTGCCCCACTATCTTTTAGTAGTCTTTTATAAATTGATAGGGTTTCATTGATGCTACTTGCCGTAGCCACTAGTTGGTATTTTTCCACATTAACCATTCCGTACATTTTTACAAGCCCACTACTATCCTTAAGTGATACTAAGTAAGTTGGTTGATTCTCAATCTTTAACAACAAAGGAAAGGTTGATCTATAAGCTAGGTGCTGAACTGCCCCTTCGGCACTATCCATAGCTGAAAATTCTTCCGCTCCAGATACATTATATAGGTGGGCTTCCTTGGTTCTTTTATTTATAAGAACAAATCCTATATTACTTTCATCCTTGCCTACACTTGTTATTCCTGTATAAATCCAGTTATCATCACCCTGGGGTATATAATTATAACCTTCTGTAGTCCTTTTTACTCCTTTTTGCCCTATTATAGAGTTAAAAAATCCATTTTGGTACATCCCATACTTATCATATTGATCTAGTAATAAATTAGAACCATATACATTATCTACCCACTCTGGAATATCTTCTAAATTGTACAATATATGTTCACCTGTAACAGCATCTACCAGGACTGCCCCAGATACATCTGTCCCACCAAATAAACCTATTGTTTTATCAAGNATAGGAGTTACCCAGTAAGGGTGGTCATCCTCATCAAGCTCAAGTGTAGATTCCCAAAATATTTTGCTAGGGTAATTGATCCTTAAATATCTATTTATATCCCTAAGGAAATAATCACTCTTGGTATATTTAATACCACCTTCCACCCTAATTAAATCAGCTTCTTGGCTATTCATATCAACCTTAATAAATCCTGGAGTACCATCATGCCTATTACTTAACCACTTCCAGAAACTGGCATGATTTAGACATGCAACCCTAGCCGGTTCTCCCCTAACAGTTATCTGTTCAGTATCATCAATATCATACTGGGAAATAACATCATGTAGCCCCCCTAGCTTTCTATTGGCTATATTCATAGCACTTCCCTTATCAAGTAAGGGTACATTATCTATGGTTGCGCTATATTCTTCAAAATCATGTTCTGTTATATAATCGCTAATCAATCTTGAATAACTTTTGGACCTTAATATAACAGAGCTGCTTAATTTTCCAATAAATAAAATAACAACTGCAGATATAATAAATATCGAAAATCCCTTGCTTATTTTCTCATAATTATAGCCTGCAACCTTATAAAGTATAGTTATTAGTAGGCTTGCAAAAGCAATAATTAATATTAGAAATACCCAAAACACCTCTGATTTAACATTTAATGGTGGCAGTAAAAAATAATATCCTACAAGAGCTAAAACCATTGTAATAGCAAGCGTTATTAGTATTAGTTTCTTCTTATCCATAATTCTCCTTTCATGGGGACTGACCCCCAACAATTCTGACAATTAGTCTTTATTATAACATAGTTTTATGTAAAAAAAAGGACTGCCTGAATTGCTAGTCCTTTTCCTAATAATATTGAAAATATTTATATAATAATCTTACAAGTTTCCTTTGGGATCAAACTAAAATGCCCAGTCTCCTTTTTCAAATATCATTATCTTACTTCCATCTTCCATGGTGGCTTCTATGTCTAGCTCCTTAGAACCTACCATAAAGTCTACATGGGTAATTGAAGTATTTACTCCATTAGCATCTAGTTCATCCTGGTCCATATCGGCTCCGCCTTTTAGGTTAGTAGGATAGGCACTTCCTAGGGCAAAGTGGCATGAAGCATTCTCATCGAATAAGGTATTAAAGAATATAATATCAGTATTGGATACTGGCGAATCATGGGGAACTAAGGCAACTTCACCTAGATAAGCAGATCCTTCATCTGTTTCTATTAGATTCTTTAGTGTTTCATAGCCTTCCTTGGCAGTAAAATCTACAACCTTACCATCCTTAAAGGTTAGGGTAAAATCATCTATTAGGTTACCACCATAGCTTAAAGGCTTAGTACTAGTAACATAACCATTAACACCTGTTTTAAGTGGCAAGGTAAAGACTTCCTCTGTTGGCATATTGGCAATAAAGTATACACCTTTTGAGTTATCTTCTCCTCCACCCATCCATATATAATCCCTTGGTAGCTCTACTTGAAGATCTGTCCCTTTAGCTTTATAGTGCAAAGTTTTTATTCTATTATTATTTAAAAAATCAAGCTTTCTATTTAAATTATCAAGATGTTTATCCCAGGCCTTAACAGGGTCTTCTTCATTGGCCCTAGTAGCCTTAAATATATTGTCCCATAGTTTATTCATAGCATCTTCTTCACTTAAATCTGGGAAAACCTTCTGGCTCCACTCCTTAGATGGCATGGCAGCAACACACCAGCTATTAACTGAATTAGAAATATGCTTCCTAAATACAGCCATAGCCTCCCCATAAGCCTTATTAGCATTTGCAATTCTTTGAGGATCTACATCTTTAAAGAGGTCTGGATCTGATGATGAAAGGGATAGAAAAGCATGATCCTCCCTAGCCATATCAGCATAACCATCAGCCTTCCATTTTGGATATTCCTTAAATGCCTCATCTGGAGCATTCATATACTTAATTAGGGATAACTTTTCATCATTATATTCTACATGCACATTCTTAGCCCCTGATTTATAAGCTTCCTGGGCAAGTATTCTTACAAAATAATCACCATGAATTGGTGCATTAATAACTAGGGTTTGTCCTTCCTGAATATTAATACCTGATTTTANTAATAATCTTGCATATTTCTTTAAGTTATTGTCAAAGTTGTTCATTTAATATCCACCTACTTTTATTGATTATATGTTTTNNTTTAAAATTAAAAGGGCTATCTAAGAAAAAGATACCCCTTGATTATACTTATCTGGCTTTTGCTAATTCTACGTTAACTCTCTTNCCCTTAATCCTCTTCTTACTCATTATAGAAATAACTGAATTAGAATGTTGTTTTGGAACTTCAAAAAAACTAAATCTATCATGAACAGATACGTCCTTTATAGATTGTCCCTTTATGCCCACTTCACCCGCTACAGCTCCAACNATATCTCCNGCATTAATTCCNTGNTGCTTACCTACATTTATAAAGAATCTTACCATTCCTTCCTGGCCTGGATTCTTATGGTTATTAGGTTTACTTCCTTGCCTAACACTAGATATTTCTGTTTCTTCCTCATAATCCATTTGCATTTTGAATAAGGCTGCTGCTATATCAGATAGGTCATAACCTTGCTTAATTAATTCACCTACATGATTATGATAATCTCTCATATTGCCACCGCTAATAGTTTTTCCTATATCCTTATATAGCTGATTTGTTTTTATCTGGGCCATATCCTTTATTGTTGGTACTTTTTCTTCTTTTATTTTGGATTTTGTATATCTTTCAATTTGCTTAAGCTCCTGCATTTGCCTTCCATATACAAAGTTATAAGCTTTTCCTTCTCTACCTGCTCTTCCAGTCCTCCCTATTCGGTGGATGTAGTATTCTATATCTTGTGGCAAATCATAATTAAATACTGCCTCTATATCATCAACGTCTATTCCTCTAGCTGCTATGTCTGTAGCTACTAAAATGTCAATTTTGCCTGTCCTTAGCTTATCCATAACCATATCCCTTGCATTTTGGTTTAAATCTCCATGAAGAGAATCTGCTAAGTATCCCATGCCTTGTAGCTGACCTACTAGCCTATCAACACCTTTTTTGGTATTACAAAAAACTATGGATCTCTTAGGGTTATTAATCTCAATTAGCCTTGATAAAACTTCTGTCCTATCCTGCTTGCCTACCCTATAGTAAAGCTGCTCGACCTTATCTATGGTAATGTCCTTTGGCTTAAGCCTAAATATGGTAGGTTTCTTTAAATATTTATGGGAAATATCTAAGATTGGCCTTGGCATTGTTGCAGAAAATAGCATTATTTGTCTTTGTTTAGGTACCTGATCTAATATGGTCTCTATATCTTCCCTAAAGCCCATATTAAGCATTTCGTCGGCTTCATCTAGGATCATGGTGTCAATATTATCTAGCTTAAGCGTTCCCCTTCTCATATGATCCATTACCCTACCTGGGGTTCCAATAATAATTTGTGTCCCTCTTTTAAGGGATCTAATCTGCCTACCTATAGGTTGCCCACCATATATTGGTAATATACGCAAATCCTGCTTATATTTTGCAAGTCTTTGCATCTCTTCTGATACTTGAATTGCAAGTTCCCTTGTCGGACATAGGATTATTACTTGTGGATTCTTATTGGATGTATCCACCTTTTCAATGGCTGGGATACCAAATGCTATTGTTTTTCCCGTTCCTGTTTGTGCCTGACCGATCAAGTCAACGCCTTCCATTGCCTTTGGTATAGCAACACTTTGAATCCCTGTAGCCTCTTCGAAGCCCATATCTGCAATTGCTTTTTGTAGCTGCTCGGATATGTCTAACGTATTAAATTTAAGTTTCTTCATTAAAAATAAAATTCCTCTCTGATTTATATTTCATCATTTATATTTTTGTAATCTCATATTATTACATTCTTATAATTATACAGTAGATAGAAGTATATAGCAAAGTATTTCCGAGAAACAATCTTAAATCCTAATGTGTAAAAGCATTATGGAGTTGTCAGCATGTTCGTAATATAGTAAAATTAAGTACAGTTTAATATAATCGAAAGGAAGATTTAAATGAAAAAATACTAATTTTAATTCTTTTTACTATAATCTCAATTAATTTAACTGCCTGTAGACAAAAGGAAGAAGCCAAAGAAGCATATACTTATAAGGGAGAAACTGAGGTAAATCTAGATGGCCGGACTTTTAAATTGGAGGATATGCCAAAAAATATAGCCGAAGAAATCGTAGTAAATAACTTTTTATATTCAATAGAGGGTGATTTCAATGCTATGTCAGATATTCTAGCAGGGATAGAAACTCACAAGATTTCAATTAAAAATGAAGAAAAGCATTTTAATGAGGGAATTTATATGAAATCATACACTATACATAAGATAACTACTTTATCCAAAGATCAATATAATCAAGAAAAACTAGATAATGATGAGGAAAATACACAATATTATCACAATTGGAATATGATAGTTGAAAAATATAACTTAAAGGAATATGAAATTATAAACGCCAATTTTACTCAAGTGCATTCAGACAAATCAATGGAATTAGGATCACAGTGGGAAGACGGCAGATATACTAGGAGTTTTATAGTGGGTAAGTCACCTGATGATAATAGCTATAAAATCTATGATTTTGGAATGATGTAACTTTAAGTTAAGTTAGTGTATATTATTAGGAGATGAGAAAAGTGAAGAATAAAATATGGAAAATGGTTGTTAAGGATATTAAAGATGAAAAAGTTATTCAAAAATCTATAATAAACGGAATAGCACTAGGTACTGGAATTATCGCCTATATGATTTTAGTGCTGATTTTAATATCTATAAGAAAGCAAATGTTCATGTAAAAAGAGCTTAGAAATTAATCTAAGCTCTTTTTACTTATTTAATATCTTTTATTGTGCTATATGAGTTTTTATATCATCATCAGGAAGTATTATTACTTTATACTTATACTTG
>JGI24708J26588_10001237_pt1 | contig 20240 bp, 17 predicted proteins | sample BioPla1DNA2_FD_26588 | JGI IMG/M metagenome (IMG submission 26588) | reverse complement strand
GATCGATAGATCATGCTATCCTGGCTGGGGGGGGCCCTCCCCCCCTTTAGCATCTAAACGCGAAAGGGATTGGTATCATGTTCCGTGAGAGGACGCTATTTAAAGCAGGAGTGGGTGCCTATGCAGCATATCGGATACCAAGCTTATTAACTACCGACAGTGGGACGATTCTTGCTTTCTGTGAAGGTCGACGCCATAGCGTATCNGATGCTGGCGATATTGATATCTTGATGACCCGTAGTCTGGATTCTGGTGTCACATGGGAACAGCCTAGGGTTATCGTGTCCGGGAAAGGTAATACTGTTAGCAATCCTTGTCCTGTTCAGGATAGAAGCACCGGCCGCATTTTCCTACACCTAAATTGGAATCAGGGAGAAGGNGGCGAAGGGCTCATACTAGAGGGAAAGGCCCCCCGTAGGGTGTTGCTTANAACTAGTGACGATGAAGGGGAAAACTGGTCTGCACCTGAAGATCTGACTCATCAGCTCAAAGGAGAAGATTGGACTTGGTATGCCAATGGCCCAGGCCATGGGATTCAATTGTCGTCAGGCCGACTGGTCATACCGTGTAACCATGCTGTTTTGCAGCCCCAGAAGGGCGAATCTGGCCCCTATCAGTCCCATGTCGTGTACAGTGACGATCATGGAAAGACCTGGAAGCTTGGGGGCATTTTGGATGCTTACACCAATGAGTGTCAAGTAGTGGAACTGGCAGATGGTTCGGTGCATATCAATATGCGCAGCTACCACGGCAAGAACTGTCGTGCGATTGCCAACAGTCATGATGGTGGATTAACATGGAGTGCTGTAGAATTGGATCCAGTTCTTGTAGATCCTGTATGTCAAGCCAGCATCCTACGGTATTCGCTGGAATCCGATGGGGGCAAGAGCCGCATCCTCTTTGCCAATGCGGCCAGTGCCATGCGGGAAAAGCTGACTGTTCGAATCAGCTACGATGAGTGTCAGACTTGGAATGGCGGGAAATGTTTATACTCGGGGCCAAGTGCCTACTCGGACCTTGCGAAAGCTAGTGATGGTACTATTCTCTGCTTCTATGAACGAGGTGAAGAAGGCCCTTACGAAGAGCTTCGGTTGGCGCAGTTTTCTTTAGATTGGCTTACAGACGATACAGATCGGTTGTAGAAAAGAGCAATCGGTCAGACGTCGTTGGCTAGTCTTATTAGGTTTTGAACTCAATGATACAGCGTATTCTAGAGGAACTGGGTTAGCTATAAAACGGTCTTAAGTGAGACAGATGTCTCGGAAAGACACCACAGGAGGGAAAACCGTGTCTGCATATACAGGAGGGCTCCCAAGCGTGCGTAGGGGTTATTCCATCCCCCTCTTTGATCTCGATGAAGAGCAGCATAGGCAGGTTGTGGTAGATAGAGANCCGGGGCAGTATCTAGGTCATGTNACTACTGTCCTTCTAGACGACAAGAAAACCATGATTGCCGTATACCCTAAAGGGCATGGTCGGGGTGCCATAGTGATGAAGAAGAGCTTTGATGGTGGCCTGACCTGGACCGACCGCTTACCAACGCCGGAGAGTTGGTCTACATCGAAGGAAGTTCCCACCATCTATCCAGTGACAGATGCTGAGGGCCAGAAGCGATTAGTGTTGTTTTCTGGTGTTTATCCTATTCGCATGTCGGTCTCTGAAGATGATGGCGAAACTTGGTCTGAGCTGGAACCCATTGGAGATTTTGGTGGAATTGTCGCGATGAGCGACATGCTCCCGTTNCAGGAGAAAGGGCATTATATAGCATTCTTTCATGATGATAATCGACTTCTCCAAAAGGGCCAAGGGGGAAGGACCGAGCCGCCCACCGAGGACGACAGCTACATGCGAATCTATGCAGTTACCAGCACCGATGGCGGCCTGACTTGGAGCTCCCCGCGGGTAGTCACCGAGCATCCCGAGGCTCATCTTTGTGAGGCAGGTGCACTCATGTCTCCCGATGGGAAGGAGATGGCACTACTGCTTAGGGAAAACAGCCGGGTCTTTAACTCATTCGTCTGCTTCAGCCAAGACTACGGCCAGACGTGGTCTAAGCCCCGAGAGCTTCCCGGAGCCCTTACTGGAGACCGTCATGTGGCTCGATACCTGCCCGATGGTCGCCTCATTGTTGTATTNCGGGATACCACCCATGTTAGCCCCAGTTGGGGAGATTTCGTCGCTTGGGTGGGCCGGTATGAAGATATTCGAGCAGGCCGCGAGGGACAGTACCGGATCAGGTTTAAGAAGAATCATAAGGATGCGGATACCACCTATCCTGGAGTTGAGATTTTNCCCGATGGAACGGTAGTAGCCACCACCTATGGTCACTGGACAAAAGGAGAAGAACCCTATATCCTTAGTGTTAGAATCAACCTAAATGAGATTGATCAAAGGCTTGCNGACGCTGCAGCAAGTATTCCTGTGAAGTAGCATATTGCTATATTCGTCGGATAGAGTTGGGCGGAAGCAGTTAGGCTGTTTCCGCCCAATTAGTTATATCATAACAATGGCAACCTTCTAGGAGCCTAGTTCCACAGGGGGTACTTACATGAAAAATGACACTCTGCAACAGATTAAAGGCGGTTTGATCGTATCCTGTCAGGCACTGGAGCATGAGCCCTTGCATGGGCCTATCCTCATGGGTGCAATGGCCCTTGCCGCCAAAGAGGGTGGCGCCGCCGGTATTCGAGCCAATAGCGCTAGGGATGTGGCGGTGATCAAGGCAATGACAGGGCTACCTATTATCGGGATAGAAAAGCAAATCGGTCCAGATGGTAGACTCCTCATTACGCCAACGTTCGAGTGTGCTAAGAGGCTTGTTGAAGCAGGTGCAGACATAGTCGCTTTCTGCGCGCGTTCCAATCACCCCAGGGAAATGGCCATTGGGGATTTCGTGCGCCAGGTGAAATCCGAGCTCGATTGTTTGGTGATGGCAGATATCGGGACAATTGAGGATGCGCTTGTAGCGGAAAAGGCCGGCGTTGATCTAGTAGCATCCACCTTCGGTTATGCTGATACTAGCGGTGGGGCTGCCATAAACTGGGAATTGATCAAGGCCATGACTGAGGAATTAGGTGTCCCTGTTATTGCTGAAGGCGGCATATGGGAACCGCAAGAAGCATGCCAAGCTCTGGAGTTGGGAGTGCACGCTGTGGTGGTCGGGACAGCGATCACCCGCCCACAGCTAATTACAAAGCGCTTTGTTGCGGCAATGCAATCCCTGAAAATATGAGTCCCCGAATGAACCTTCTAGGCACTTGCCAATTGGCAAGTGCCTAGTTTCTATCTTCCCCGCAGCTGAGGATCGGATATATCCCGCAGGCCGTCTCCCAGGAAGTTGAATCCGAGGACTGTAAAGACGATGGCGAGTCCGGGAAATAGGGTTATATAGGGCGCCGATCTTATGGCATCACGGCCCAAGGCCAACATTCTTCCCCAGCTAATAGTAGGCGGCTGGGCACCAAGTCCAAGGAAACTCAAGGTAGCTTCTACCGTGATGGCAGTTCCCATGTTGAGGGTAGCGACCACCAAGATGGGCGCATAGCAGTTAATTAAGATGTGGCGAAACAGGATCCTGGTGTGGGAGAGTCCCAAAGCCTTGCCGGCTACTACAAATTCCTCCTCCTTGAGGTTTAGTACGGTGCTCCGAGTTACCCTCACCATAGCCGGAATGCGGACAATGGCAATGGCGAGCATGGCATTGGCGACACCAGGCCCTAAAGCAGCCACAATGGCAATGGCCAGGAGTACAGAAGGGAAGGCTAGGATTAGGTCCATAAGCCGCATGATAATGGCATCGGTTGTGCCTCCCACATAGCCTGCTACAGCCCCGAGGGTCACACCAAAAAAGAGAGAGACTCCGGTAGCCACCGCTGCCACTAGCAGTGATACCCTCGAGCCCATAATAATTCGGCTTAGCACATCACGGCCCATGTCATCGGTACCAAGGATGTACTCACCCCTTAGCCCCTCAGGAGGGCGAAAACTCTCCCAGATATCCATCTCGTAAGGGTCTTTAGGTACAATACGATCGGCAAAGATCGCTACAAAGATCAAGATTCCTATAATGATCAAGCCTGTTAAGGCACTTTTGCTTCGTAAAAGTTGCTTCATAATGGCAGGCCTCCCTCAATCGTACCGAATCCGGGGGTTTACTAGGGCATAGCTTAGGTCAACAGCCAAGTTTACCATGGTAAAGATGATGGCCATCATTAGGACACCGCCTTGAATAATGGGGAAGTCCCGTTGGCTAATGGCGTTGACTATAAGGCGACCCACCCCCGGCCAAGCGAAAACAGTCTCAGTGACAACGGCACCACCAAGCATGGCACCGAATTGAATACCTACTATGGTGATTACGGGAAGCAGGGCATTACGCAGTGCATGTTTTAGGACAACTATCCGATCCCCCAATCCCTTAGCCCGGGCGGTTCTTATATAATCCTTGCCCAGTACCTCCAACAGAGACGAGCGGGTGAGTCTAGTGATAATCGCCATCATACTGGCGCCAATACTGAAGGCGGGGAGGAGTACGTATCTAAGTCCTGTAAGGAGCTCATCGGCACGAAACTGAGTGACCAATATCCAAAGACCCTTAAAAACAGAGCCATCTCGACCAAACATGGGAAGAAACTCTACCTTGAGGGCAACATGGGAAAGGAGCATAAGGGCCAGCCAGAAGCTGGGTGTAGAGACACCCAGCAATGCCACAATCATGCTGAGATAATCCCAAACAGAGCCTCTTTTGACCGCGGCAACGATACCTAAAGGTATCCCNAATAAGATGGCGATTATGACAGACACAATGGCTAGCTCTAAAGTAGCTCCCATTCGTTCAAAGATGAGAGTAGTCACAGGTATTCCCTGACGGATAGAGACTCCCAGATTGCCTCGCAAGGCATTGGAGAGCCAACGGAAGTATTGGATGTGTAAAGGCAGATCGAATCCATAAATGGCGTTTAACCGCTCTACATCCTCTTCTGTGGCATCTTCCCCCAGAAGCATACGAATTGGATCACCAGGAGATAGGTGCACCAAGAGAAATACCAAGATGGAAATGCCGATCAAAAGTGGAACCATTTGAATCAATCGTCGGATTATATAGCGATACATAAGGTATGTTGCTCCTTCCCCCTGCAGGTANTAGAGGCTCAGCAAGAACTTGCTAGATATAAGNAATACAGCGAGCATTATCTCTCTATGCAGGAAGAGAGGACACCAGGTGAAGGCTCACCTGGTATCCCCCTAGCTTCATTTGACCTATACTATTTTTCCTTCACCATGAGATGTACATCTTGCCAAGCTCCGGCAGCGTAGGGGTGTACCGTCCAGTTCTTGATATACGTGTGGTGTAAGCCGACTTCTTCGGCATAGTTGATAAACCCATAAGGTACCTCACGTACAACAATCTCCTGGGCTAGCCCGTAGATGTCTATGGACTCCTGAGAATCCGGCGGTATGGTGCGGCCATGGTCTAGTAGTGTATCTAGGTGCTTGTTAGAGTACTTACCATAGTTGTTGGCTCCATCGGTGTGGAACTGGCGAATCATAGCCCGGTCAGGATCTAGCTGACCACTCCAACCCAAGATAAAGATATCGAAGTCGTCGGTCTCTTGTATCCTGGATAGGTACGCACCCCACTCCTCGATAAAGACTTCTACCTCAATGCCGACTCTCTGGGCCTCGAACTGTAGGATCTCAGCAATCCGCATTCGAGTAGGATTTTCATTTGTGAACAGACGCAACTTGATGTCGCCAGGGCCATAGCCAGCTTCTTTCAGCAGTGCTTCGGCCTTATCGGGACTATACTCATATCGAGGGACATCGGGGTTAAACCAGGGCAAAGCCTTGGGGATAGGTCCGATGCCTGGGGAGCCGATACCGTTTAGGATTCGACTGACAATACCCTCTCGGTTGATGAGGTGGCTCATGGCCTGACGAACCCTAACATTGGATAGTGCACCTACTTTGGTGTTAAAGCCTAAGTAGTTGTAACCGGTTCCCGGAGCCCGCTGTACCACATAACGAGCATCCTCTTCTAGGCGTTGGATTTCGTGGGGTACTACGCCACCCTGGAATATGTCAATTTCCCCAGCTTCAAAGGCCAAAAGACGCGTGGAGTCCTCGGGAATTGTGCGGAATACTAGGTTCGGCATTTTCGGCTTGCCGCCCCAGTAATTATCATTGGCCTTCAGTACCATGCGATCGTCCCTTGTCCAGCTAACCAGGGAGTACGGACCGGTACCAATAGGCTTCTGCCGGAAATCCTCCCGATCACCATGGTGTTTCGGAACAACGGAGATCCGAGCAATGTTGTTTAGCAAGAAAGAGTAAGGTTTGCTGAGGTGGAAACTCACGACATTGTCATCGACAACTTCGATCTTATCGACATCGGCGTAAAGGCCACGATTCGGCGCAGCGTTCGCAGGATCTAACACCCAGTCGAATGTATACTTGACGTCTGCTGCCGTGAAGGGCTCACCATCGTGCCAGGTGACACCTTCCCGCAGTTGAAAGGTTAAGGTCAAAGCATCATCGCTGAACGACCAATCTGTTGCGAGACAGGGTACGAGGTTCATGTCAACATCAAACTTGACCAGGGGCTCCATGATCACATTGATTCTCTCGAAAGAAGGTACATCAGTCTCCAGCCTAGGATCCAAACCTATGGCTTCAGCGCCACTGCCAATAACCAGGGTATCGCTTTGGGCTAAAGCCATGCTGGTTAGGCCTAACATCAACGCAACGACTAGTAACCAACTCAGTTGTCTTCGCATATCTAGCCTCCATAAATGTATTTTTACAACCTCATTAAACGTATATTAGACGTCCTTTTCACAAACCCTTCTTTTCAAGCAAAGAATGGGGGAGTAACACCAAGCAATTNGGCCAAATACTGCGATCGCATCGAGGACTATCGCATGATTCGACCAGCTAGGGCCTAATATGCNCCGCAACGGAGGGTTAGTAGCATTGCAATTCGCAAATCGTTCGTTCCAGGAATGTATACGATATACATTATGGAAATAGTCGCANGATAGGTTGCTCAATAGATGGCTTTAGGCTAACGGAAGATCTGAANTAGATCTGCTTCTAGACCGGGAAATCGCTGGGACTGGGCTTTTTCCGGCGGTTTGTAAAGGGCCTGTCGGGAGAGTTTCTTGTCTTGGAAGCCATATACCAGGACAAGCCTATCCTCGGGATCGACAATCCAGTATTCATCAACTCCACATGACATGTACAGATCGAGTTTCTTAAGTAGATCCTTGCGAGCAGTGCTGTCGGAGAGAATCTCCACCAAGAGATTGGGAACCCCCTTATAGTAGCCGTCTTCTCCGAGCTGTTCGTCCAGGTCACAGATAATCATGATGTCCGGCTGCACTACACTGATTTGCTCCGGAGATCTTCTGAGGGTAATATAATAGGGAGCTACGAATGGTCTGCATTCCTTTCCTTGGAACCAATTATAGAACTGGCCGAAAAGCTCAGTCAGGGCGGCCTGATGCGGTGTTTTTGGTGAAGCCAACAGATATATCTCTCCATCGATATACTCATACCGCTCTTCGGAGTCTCTTGTCAGCTCCAAAAATTCCTGATAGGTGGCTTTCGTAGGTCCATACGCCATTTGGTGGGCCCTTTCCCTTACTATGCTGGAAATAGAGCCCCATGGATGGGGAGCACTATCCAAACCCAAGAGCTTAGCTACCGGCACACCATTGCGGGTGACGATAACATCTTCTTCGGCGGCTAGCATCAGGTATTTACCGAAGTTGTTTTGCACCTCTGTAGAACTAACGATCATAGGGCACCTCCTAGCTAACACAATAGCTAATATAGCTAAGGCTAGTCTATGTCATGGGTAGGAGAATGTCAATCTTTAGAACTAGCGCTCTCCAGGACTAGTGGGAGGGAGGAACACAATGGCCAACTACATAAGTAAATCGCTAGGGATGTAGTCCTCGCTGCTTCAAACCCCAGCGTGCAAATTGAATCAGTGTTCGATGGGATAGTCTCTAGGGAGGGTGCATGAGTGAGACTGTGGTACAAAAAGCCGGCTGTTGTTTGGACAGAGGCCCTGCCCGTTGGCAATGGGCGCCTGGGAGCCATGGTTTTTGGTGGTGTGGAGCGGGAACGTCTCGATCTAAATGAAGATACTCTTTGGTCCGGAGGCCCCAAAGACTGGAACAATCCCAAAGCACAAGCTGTCTTGCCTGAGGTTCGTAGATTGATACTAGCAGGTAGACATGCTGAAGCAGATACTCTTTGCAGGGAGATGATGGGGCCCTATACACAATCTTACCTGCCTTTGGGCAGCCTCTACGTCAAGATGGAACACGGCGATATTGCCACCAACTACCGTAGAGAGCTAGATATCGAGACAGCCATAGCCAAAGTGAGCTACCAGGTGGGAAGCGCAACGTATAATCGAGAAGTGTTTGCCTCTTATCCCCATCAGGTAATCGCTCTCCGTTTGATGTGTGACCGGCCGGGAATGCTAAGCTTTAAAGTGAAGTTGGACAGCCAACTAAGACACAAGGCTAACCATCAGAGAAACACCCTGATTCTCCAAGGCAAGTGTCCCAGCCACGTGGACCCCAATTATTATGATAAGGACCAACCGATCATCTACTCAAGGGAAGGTATGATCTTTGAGTGTCAGGTAGAGGCGAAGACGGTAGGTGGTGCTTTTTGGGTTGATGGAGATGGACTCCATGTGCAAGGCGCAACCGTGGCTACTGTCATAGTCAGTGCTGCAACTAGCTTTAATGGGTACGATAGATCCCCATCTATGGAAGGCAAAGATCCGACCGTGCCCGTCAGGAAGTACTTAACTAGTGCACTTACCAGATCCTATGATGAGATTCGGCAAAGGCACATAGAAGATTACCAGGAGCTATTTGGTCGGGTTGAGCTGCATCTCAATCCTAGTAGTGAGAAGATGGACTTGCCCACTGATGTTCTGGTACGAGACTATGGCGTGCAGGCTCCTGGTTTAGTGGAACTGCTTTTTCAGTATGGAAGGTATCTACTTATTGCTTGTTCCAGACCCGGCACGCAGCCTGCGAATCTTCAAGGTATATGGAATCAGGAGACTCGCCCCCCTTGGAGTAGCAACTATACCCTCAACATTAATACTCAGATGAACTACTGGCCGGCGGAGACCTGCAATCTGGCAGAATGCCACGGACCCCTTCTAGATTATATACAGGAGCTGGCCGTAACCGGTGCGAAAACAGCCAGAGCCAATTATGGCTGTCAAGGCTGGGTTGCCCACCANAATGGNGATATATGGCGGCAATCGGCACCGGTAGGGGACTATGGTCATGGTGATCCCGTCTGGGCTATGTGGCCCATGGGAGGAGCATGGTTATGCCAGCATCTGTGGGAGCATTATGTCTTTGGTAGAAATGAGACATTTCTTCGGGAAAAGGCATACCCCGTGATGAAAAAGGCCGCAATGTTCTATTTGGATTGGCTCATGGAAGATGAGCAAGGCCATTTGGTGACAGCGCCTTCCACTTCACCTGAGCATAAATTCCTGACTTCACAAGGGGAAAAGGCTGCTGTCAGTATGGCTTGTACCATGGATATGTCTCTTCTATGGGAGCTGTTCACTAATTGTTTGGAAGCTGCCGAGGCGTTGGATACTGACCACGATTTTCAGATCAAGCTCAAGGATGTGCGTAGGCGGCTCCGCCCTATATCCATCGGTAGACATGGTCAGATCCAGGAATGGTTTGCAGACTTTGACGAAGAAGATAGGCATCACCGTCATCTGTCCCATCTGGTGGGTCTTCACCCCGGCCGTCAGATTACGAAGGAGAAGACACCAAAGCTTTTTACCGCCGCCCGGGAAGCTCTGGAAAGGCGAGGATATGGTGGGACAGGTTGGAGTCTGGCGTGGAAGATCAACCTTTGGGCTAGGCTCCAAGATGGAGATAGAGCCCTAAGGCTCATCGATGGTTTCTTGAATTTGGTGGACGATGGTAGGACTGATAATCAACAAGGTGGAGTTTATGTCAATCTGTTTGGTGCCCATCCGCCCTTTCAGATTGACGGCAATTTTGGTTTTACCGCGGGCATCGCCGAGATGCTTTTGCAGAGTCATGCGGGGGAACTTCACCTACTACCGGCGTTGCCCTCTGACTGGAAGCAAGGATATGTGCGGGGGCTTAGGGGCCGAGGTGGTTTCAAGTTGGATATTGCTTGGGCAGATGGTGAGGTAACCGAGGCTTGGCTCACGTCAATTTTCGGCAATAGATGCCGAGTTCGGTGCAAGACCCCTCTGGCTGTTTTCTCTCAGGGGACAACGGTGCCGACCGTAAGAATTGATGAGTGTGTTCTTGAATTCCAAACGGATCGGAAGGCCCNGTACANACTGAGTGTCCCGTAGTTTGATTGCCAAGCGNTAATCCATAGAAGTAATAAAAATTAAAGGAGATGATGATCAGTGCAGATCAAGAANGCGTACACCCAGGCGGTTTCTCGGAAATATCCCGAGGCTGTGGTCATCGCCATTGCCAAAGATGGGAAGGGTCGATACAATCCCATTACTCTAGGTTGGACCATGATCACCTCCCACAAACCACCGATGATGGCCATCGCCGTAGGACTTGCCCGCCATTCCCGGGCCGTCATAGAAGAAGCCGGGGAGTTTGTCTTGGCTTTTCCCTCTAGCACCATGGCCGATGCGGCGCTCTTTTATGGAACCAATTCTGGTCGGGACATGGACAAAATGCAGGAATTCCCCGTTGCTACTCAGCCAGCTACCGAGGTGGATTCTGTACTGCTGGCTGATGCAGTGGCCAACTTTGAGTGCAAGCTGGAATCCCAGCTAGTTACAGGTGATCATGTTCTATTCGTCGGTAGAATTGTGGCCTCCCATGTCAATACCGATGAGACGGTGAAACGACTTTACACATTGGCACCGGGATACAAGATGGGAGGAGTGGTGGCGGCTAAGGTTGATGGGTAGTTGAAGCCTTACCTATCAAATCTAATTGTAGGAACAGAACCTGAATAACAAGGAGGAAATTGAAAGAGTGTTGCAGAACTCTAACAACGGAACATACTTGGTTGATTGAAAAAACTAAGGGTACTGCCTCTGCTATCTCTCGGAGACACATTATTGAAGGTGTTTCCTTGACAGGCATCAAAGGGTAAGGGAAAGTAAGAGAAGGGTAAATTCAGGTACTATAAGCGAGTGAGAGAAGATCACGAAACGTTAGGAGTAAAGAGTATGCATAAGGAAGAGCTGCAGCAACGCCTTGAGTTCTATCGAAATCATCTCAAGAACAACATACTGCCTTTTTGGCTCGGCAAAGCCATAGACGAAGAATATGGGGGGTACTTCACCTGTTTTAGCGTATATGGTGATCAGCTGGTTAGTACGGATAAGTACATCTGGTCCCAGGGGCGGATGGTGTGGCTGTTGGCCAAGCTTGCCGAGATGGAAGCTGGCCCATCCAAATATCTGACTTTGGCCCAAAGGGGATATGAGTTCCTGAAAGATCACAGCTTCTTGCCGGAGGGTAATAGTGCTTTTCTGCTCGCTCGCGATGGCACCCCTAAAGAGCCGGTACCGGGCCAAGGCTATGGCATCAGTACCTATGCCGATTGCTTTGTCGTGCTAGGTTTTTCTAAATATGCTGCAGTGAAAGGGGATCGCGAAGCCTTAGAACTTGCGCTAAGACTCCATGAATCTATCACTCGGCGCTTTGAGGGTAGGAAGTTTCGCACTGAACCCGAACCTTTGCCTGAGGGATATAGAGCCCACGGTATACCCATGATTCTGCTTAATACCAGTCAAGAGCTACTTCGAGCGGCAAAGGTGCTCCAGCATCCATCAGCCGATGCGGTAGCTGCCTGGTGTCATCGTCTGGCCCAGGATATCATGGAGAGTTTCATTAGCCCAGATGGCGTTATCCGGGAGCTAGTCCACGATTCCAAGCAAGACGATGACTGCATCTTGGGCCGTTACGTTAATCCCGGCCATAGTCTAGAGGATATGTGGTTCCTGTTGCACTACGCTATAGAACTCGGCGAGGAGCAGCGGGAGCAGATCACTGATTTGGCTTGTCGCGTGATAGAAAAATCCTTTGAGCTCGGATGGGATAGTGAATATGGCGGCTTGTTCCATTTTGTGGATTATCAAGGNGGCAAGCCCCGGGGTGAGCTAGGGGAATTCGCTGACCATCCTTTGACTAAGAAAATCCTCGAAGGTTGGTCTGATAAACTCTGGTGGGTCCATTCCGAGGCAGTCTACGTCACTCTCTTAGGGTATGCCCTTACCGGCAGGGACAGCCTCTGGAGACTTTATGAAAAGGCACATACCTATACATTCCGTACTTTTCCCAATTCTAACCCTGCCATCGGTGAATGGATCCAAATTAGGGATAGATATGGTGAGCCTATGGACAGAGTTGTGGCCTTACCGGTCAAGGATCCATTTCATATCAGCAGGAATCTGATTCTCCTAANAGAGCTTCTGGAAAAGATGCCACTAGGGGCATAGACAGCNGGCCGAGCTTGCCATGGCTATGATGGTTTTCTGATGGATCCCGGCAAAATCCTTGAACATATGAGCAAAGGCGTATGAGAATGTTTTGAGACAATGAAGTGATGAAGCGAAAGCTCAAGGAAGAGCATAGACGATAAGATGCTGATCCTGCATACGGGTACGATCGACATGCAGTGAAGCATAAAGGGATGTAAGTAAAATGCGAACAGGTAGTAACAGCAGAGATCTAAAGGTAATGAATCGACTATTGGTACGGGACGTCATCCGCAGACTGGGTCCCATCGCCCGTTTTGAAATCGCCAAAGAGACGGGACTTACTCCTTCGACGGTAACGGTGATTGCCTCAGAGCTACTGGAAGCCGGCATCATCAAGGAAGTGGGGCATGGCGAATCCAGTGGTGGACGGCGGCCTATTCTCCTAGAACTAAACCCTATGGCAGCCAATGTGTTTGCCGTACGACTGCAACGGGGCGAGNTAGTAACCGCGATTTTCGATCTAGCTCAGAACATTTTGGCTGAAGANGAGCAAAGCCTCGATACGGCGCTACCAGATGATGTTGTCAAGGCCATAAGAGTCAGCTTTGACTCTTTGGTAGAAAAGACTGGGGTAGACCCTGAGGCTATTCTTTGGGCCGGTGTAGCCTCTCCAGGCCTTGTCTCATCCCATAGAGGGGTCGTAGAAAGGTCCTCCAATCTAGATTGGGTGAAGGTGCCCTTAAGTGCCATGATCTCCCAGGCTATTGGCGGCATTCCTGTTCAGGTTGAGAACATATCCAACGCCGCTGCCCTGGCAGAGAAGGAGTACGGCTTAGGCAGGGGCCGTAAACACTTGGTGTTTATCAACCTATCTGTGGGAATCGGGGCTGGAATTATATCGGATGGCGAAATCTCCGGTGGTGTACGGGGCTATGCCGGTGAGGTTGGACACGTGACCTTGTTAGCCGACAATGGCCCCTTATGCGCCTGCGGAAATCGAGGTTGTCTAGAAGCTATCTGTGGCACCAGAGCCGTCTTGACTAAGGTGTGCCAGACCGTGCCTGGGAGTGTGTTTGCCGAACATGGCATAGACGCCGATAGACTGGCGGTTAAGGATCTTCTTTTGCCGCCACTAAAGGGCTTGCCGGAAGTTCAAAGGGTCGTAGAAGAGACGGGACAAGCGATTGGGATTCTGGTTGCCAATCTAGTGAATCTACTCAACCCAGAGATGATTATCTTAGGGGGAGAGTTGGCGGCACTTGGCGATGGGCTTTTGGAGCGGGTGCGAGGGGAAGTCAAACACCGTACCCTGAAGGAATTGGGACAGACAGTGGAAATTCAAACATCTACTATGCGGGGCAGCGCAGCTTTGATGGGTGCCTATGCCTTAGCCCTAGAGCGGGTATTCGCCCTGGAGAGTTGGAACGGGCGGGGTGCATCCAGTCGCCCTAGCTATGCCGCTGCCTTACAGGAAGGTGGAATCTAGATGGAAGCCAAGCCACCATATGGCAAGTTGTATCTTGTTAACGGTAAAGTCATCACGCCCCATCGGATCATGTCGCCAGGAGGAGTCAGCGTGGATGGGGAGCGCATTGGGCATGTCTTTGCCATGGCCGATGCCAATATTCCCCCGAAGGCAATGGTTATCGATGTAGAGGGTGCGTGGATCATTCCAGGTATCATCGATATGCATATCCACGGTGGCGGTGGCGCCGACTTTATGGATGCAAGCGTTAAAGGGTTGACCAAAATGGCACAGATTCATGCTATGGGCGGTACAACCACTATTATCCCCACAACTCTAACTAGCTCTGACAGAGAACTTCGGGCTGCCCTCGATGTTTTTGCCCAGGCTAAGGAAGAAGCTGTATCCGGGGCCCGCCTTTTGGGTGTCCATCTGGAAGGTCCTTATTTTTCGCATCAGCAGCGGGGAGCCCAAGATCCCCGTTATCTGAAGGATCCGGACCCACGGGAGTATCTTGAAATCTTGGACAAATACCCTTTCATTATGCGGGTGTCAGCAGCTCCCGAGTTACCTGGGGCTCTAGAGCTGGGCAGGGAGCTTAGAAAAAGAGGTATTCTTGCAGCTATGGGTCATACTGATGCCACCTATGATGAAGTGCTGGCCGCGGTTGAGGCGGGGTATACCCATATGACCCACCTATACTCAGGCATGGCAGGAGTGAGAAGGGTTAACTGCTATCGGGTAGCTGGGGCAGTGGAATCGGGTTTACTTCTAGATGAGGTCACGGTGGAGGTTATCGCTGATGGTAAGCATCTGCCTGCAGCACTCCTCAAGCTAATTTATAAGTGCAAGGGCTCCCAGAGAATGGCGCTTTGCTCCGATGCTTTAGCCGCCGCCGGCATGCCGGAGGGGAGGCACCGCTTAGGCAGCGGAGAGGATGGGCAGGTGATCTTGGTAGAGGAAGGGGTAGGTTGGTTACCGGACAAATCCGCCTTTGCCGGTAGTGTAGTCACCGGAAGCCAGCTCTTGCGCACCATGGTGGAACTGGCAGAGGTACCCCTCATCGAAGCAGTAAAGATGGCCACCCTTACGCCGGCAAAAATCCTCGGTATAGATGGGGAGATGGGTAGCCTCGATCCGGGCAAATACGCAGATATTGCGGTACTGGCTGAGGATCTATCGGTTCTGAAGACCATAGTAGGTGGCAGAGTTGTCTACAGCCGTTCATAGTAGGACTTGAACGTGGAAAAAACCATACTCAGGAGGAATTGCGTGATGAAGCCAGACCAGGCTTGTAAGGTGGAAAAGCTAGAAGTGGAAATATATCGGGATCGGCCCGCCATGGGCCGAGCGGCAGCCAAGGCAGCGGGGGCGAAGATCCGGGAGCTTTTGGATCAGCAGGAATTTGTCAATGTGGCCTTTGCCGCGGCACCGTCGCAAAATGAATTCTTGGAGGCTTTAATCGCAGAACCGAATATCGATTGGCAGAAGGTTAGAGCCTTTCATTTAGACGAATATCTAGGGCTGGCCAGTGATGCCCCGCAGCGCTTTGCCGTATTTTTAGATGACCATATTTTTAGCAAAGTAGATTTCAAAGAGATCCATTACCTCAAGGGAGATGCTCCTTCACCTGAGGAGGAAGCGAAGCGATACGCTGAGCTTCTCAAGAAGTATCCTTTGGATATCGCTTTTATCGGAATCGGCGAGAATGGTCATATAGCCTTCAATGACCCGCCGGTGGCGGATTTTGAGGATCCATCTTTGGTGAAAATTGTAACACTCGATGAGAAGTGCCGCCAGCAGCAAGTAAACGACGGCTGTTTCCCATCCATAGATAGGGTGCCCAAAAAGGCATTGACTCTTACTATTCCCGCGGTGATGTCTGCCCGCTGGATTTACTGTATGGTGCCAGGCAAGACCAAACAGGACGCGGTGAAGGAGACCATTGAAGGGGAGATAGGCACCCATTGTCCGGCGACCGTTCTCCGTCGCCACGATGCTGCCATACTGTACCTAGATCAGGATGCGGCGACTTTGTTGACTAGCTAATCTTTGTCCAACGACTATTGCCCTTTGGCAAGGACTGGATTCAAGTGGAGGTGTTGACCTTTTATGGGAAAGAAAGGGCCGACATTAAGTAAATCCGATATTGCCCGAGGGCTCCGGGAGTTGGGTCTGAATAAGGGAGACGGAGTCCTTGTGCACAGCTCTCTCAGTAGCTTTGGCTATGTTGTGGGAGGAGCGAATACCGTAATAGATGCACTGCTTGAGGTGGTGGGGGAAGAGGGGACTATTTTGGTGCCAACTTTGACCGGTACAGAGCACCATGGTCCGACCAATCCGCCGGTATTCGATGTTAAGAGGACTCCCTGTTGGACTGGCCGCATCCCCACTGCATTTATGGAGCGGCCTGAGGCGAGGCGCAGCCTCCATCCCACCCATTCGGTGGCCGGCCTTGGGCCCGAGATAGAATCTTTGCTTGAAGGCCATGCCGATTCTCTCGCTCCTTGTGGGCCTGCTACCCCTTACTATAAGCTGGCTGCAGCCGGGGGCCATATACTGCTGATCGGTGTGGGACAGGGCTCAAATACGACTTTGCATACTGCGGAAGAGCTGGCGGAAGTCTCGTACCATATGCAAAAGGAGCCCACCGACTGCATCATCATTGATTATGACGGCACCAGACATACGAAACAGATGTTCTTGCATCAATGGGGAACTCCTAGACAGTTTGAGCGGATAGACAAGGAACTGCTTGATCGTGGCATCATGGAGATGGGGCAAGCGGGAAATTCCGTGCTCAGGCTAATCCGTTCTATGGAAATGCTCGAGTGGGTAGTAGATATACTGCGGAAAGAGCCTAGATACTTATGTGAGTGAGCTTAAGGCAAAACGTGAAGGGGGGGCCATGATTAGGCTCCATTTGGATGAGGCAGTTTACAAGGATATGGTGAAGACTTTGGTGATGCCATTTGCAAGGCTGTTAACTGTGGCTGGGATACAGACTGCACCGGTGCTACCTTGGGTGCTATCTTAGGGATTATCCTGGGACGCAAGGGACTACCGGAAAAGTGGGTGGCACCCCTCGGTGATGAGATTACTACCAACGTAGGTACCGGAGGCATTAAGAACCTCAAGGCTCCCACCATGAAGGCTAAGGTTATATATCACGACAGAGCGGCAGTGGTGGGAGATGCACCTACTCGTCTTACCCTCGTAGTTGAAAACCCTCACTCTGAACCGTTGCAGGCGAAGGTATCAGCGGACTTGCCCCGGCTGGAAGAAGACAACGAGAGTTGGCAGCTAGCATCATCTCTGCCCGCAAAGATAGATATCCCCGCTACCGGCGAAGTGGCTATACCGATGGCTATCACTTGCCCTCCTGACTCAATTGGACTATCTAACNAGGGGACCATTAAGATAGNCTNGCCAGGCAGGCCAGCTTTGCCTCGCATTCCTTTGGTTTTNCTAGGGGGCTTTCGCTACTTGGTCTCGCCTGTCTATCATCTCCGGTATCGATGAAGGGCATCCTATCAATAATGGGGATGCCCTTNTGGAAATTGAACGGGCACGCTTTCCGGGGGCGTGATTTCAGCGGACTTCGGACGTGATTATCCATTATATGATCGCTGGCACACTTGAGCTGCGTGGATTCTGAGAGTGACGGGCTCAGCGGTCGGGCGACTTGTTTTCAGCTATGGAAACGCACAATCTATCGCTTATCAAGACGGAGTTGGAGATCAGCACAACCTCGTCACCCTTTTCCAATTCAGTGGCGGTAAGGGCAATTCGCCGAATCTGCAGCTTCTCATCATTAGAGTGTATGGCATCGCCGACCTTAAGATGCCTGCGGAGGGAGTAGCCTGCCAAGATATCTTTTGCCATTTCTATGCCTCCGATCCCAAAGGCTAACACTAACGTAAGGGCTGCTCCCCCAAGGCTGGCTGTTAAGAGCAAAGTGATGAGTGACTTGGCTATGCCCAGGTATTCTGTGACGGCGAAGATAACCAGAAGGGTCAGTCCCCAACGGGTAATGGCTACAACAGTCGGTGCTAAAGATGGCCGACTAGGGAAGTAGATGTCTCTCAAGAGATCTACCACGAAATCCACGGCGTATAGACCTAGCCCCAGCATGATCAGGGAAGTGATGACTTTGGGCAGGTAGCTCACCAGATTTTCCAATAGGAGAGAGGCTGTCTCCAAGCCCAACACGTCTAGGGCCATGAGAATAGAGACAAACCAGGCCAAGCCGTAAAAGAGCATGGCTATAAGTTGTGATGGCTTGCGACTGATTTTCCCTTGTTCTATGAGCTTGTCTATACCTAGTTTGCCTAAGAACACATCAATGCCGATGGCCCTTAAGAGAACTTGCAGGATCTTCCGCCCCAAGGCAGCTACCAGCCATCCGATAGCCAAGATGAGTATTCCATGGCCAAAACGAGGGATATATTGAATGGTAAGATTCGAAACGTGGCTCAGCAGCACTTCGTAGAAGGCTGTGAGTTGATTCAACATAAGGGATCACTCCTGTCCATGAATCCGTCAATCACCAACTTACCCACTAACCGTCGGGGTGCTGGGTCTTATCATGGCCTTCATCATCTTGATCCGATAGGAACCTTTGCATGACCCGGATCCCCCTCACTAATGGGGATATGAGCATCCCGAGGACGGTTTCCCACCGGGATAGACCAGTATCAATGGATTGTTCCATTCGTTCAGTGGCCTCTTTAACCTGCTGGGTCAAATCAAAGCCTCGGTCTAGTAAAGACTGAATGCGTCTTTCGCTTTGCAGGCTGGCTTCTCCGATATGGAAAAACGTGTTCTCAATAGCCTGTAGGCCCATGGAGCCTAGCTGCTGGGCTTGGAAGCCCTGCAGTGGCGATAACTTTCTCAGCTTAGCCATCATCTCACCTAGGGACATCTCCTTGGCACTAGGTACTGGCCCAAGAAGCGAAAGAGATAGCAACCGCAGAGTACCGGTGAGGATAAAAAGCAGCTGGAGCCCAGTTAAAGTAGTACTGCCGATCTGCCAGGTGACGGAGGCAAATGCGCTGCCTAGGGCTCCACCGATGAGGGGAGATACTGTCCCAGCAATACCAGTAATAGCGGCAAAAACAGCAAAATACATGCTAGCTCCTTCTCTGGGCGCAGTTGCCATTAAGAGCTGGGAAGTGGCAAGACCGATACCAGACCATGCCAAGCCATTTAGCAGGTGCGCGATCCACAGGATACTCCAATTTGTGGGGCTGGTAAATACCCACATTAAAGGTATTACGCCTCCTCCCACGGAGCAAATAGCTAGAAGGGGTTTACTTCCAACATTGTCTATAATGCTTCCCCAAAGCCGCATACCTAGCGTATTTGTTATACCACTGACTAGGCCCAGGATGGCTATGACTGAAAACTGCATATGCAAAGTCTCCAACATGTATACGTTAAAGAATGGACTGCCAATACCCACAGCAAATCCCCAGACTGTAGAGAATACAATCCAGCGGCGAAAGCCTGGATCTNGAAGAGGGCGTCTTAGCTCCTCCCAGAAGGATGCATCCCTACTATTTTCCGGTAGAGGTACATCGGGTATGCGACGCAGTCCCACTAAGCCCCACAGACCGAAGGCCAGACCAATACCGAAGAGTAAGGAAAACCCTAAGAGGCGCTGGGATGGAGTGCTAGAGANTGCCTGCCAACGATCGATAAACTGAGCCGCTACCAGGGAAGCCACCATGCCTACAGCGCCGGCGACCATGTTCCGGTGGCCGAAGAAGCGACCCCTTACAGACTCCGGTACCATTTCCGTGATCCATGTCATCCAAGCAACGCCGCTGAGTGAGGCAAATAGGCTAGCTACTGCTAGGCAGGCGATGAGTACAGCTACGGCACCCCACTCTCCCGTGCTCCAGAAAAGCAGTAGAGGTAGAAGTGCAATCAAAAGCCACACCAGACGATATAAAGCGGCACTTGCCACACAAACTCGCTTGGAACTGCCTACTTTGGTGACAAAATAGGAGCCTAAGATTTGCACCAAGTTAAGCAAGGCCGGCAGGGCAGACAGGATGCCTATCTGGGTGCTGCTTGCCCCCATCTCCAGTGCGAAGCCCACCAGGAAAGTCCCACCGATCAGTGTAGCGAAGATGGTATTGAGAGCGCCTTCCCGTATGGACAGACTTAGGTCTTGTTGTAGTGATTCCGGAAGTTCAGCGAAGCGAGATCGGGATCCAGAGGATGTCTTGAGCATTTTACCACCTAGTAAGATATTGGATTTCCCATTTGTTG
>JGI24708J26588_10001235_pt1 | contig 20245 bp, 18 predicted proteins | sample BioPla1DNA2_FD_26588 | JGI IMG/M metagenome (IMG submission 26588) | reverse complement strand
CGCTTTTCGAGCCGGTGGAAACGCCACCCGCACCAAGCGTATAGCTGAATCCATTATCCTGGATTTCATTACGCAAACGGCAGCAACTTGAGAGCGAATCGGCATTTTCGCTCATATAGGTAAAAAATGAATGTCCTTCAGCATACATTTCCGCTGTGAAATCGGCATACTCGGTATCAATCAGATCGTCACCTTTGGCAAGCAACGCCATGGTTTCCACCGGAAATGTAAGTACCGTNCTGTTGCGTTCCGCATTGAACCACTTCATAAATCGTTTTTGAAGCCAGCTGAGAGATTCCCAGATGGGACGACTGCCGTCGGGAAAGACAAACTCTCCAAACAGGCTTTCGAAATAGGGGCGGTCATAATAGGAGATATTCCAGAAAACAGCTTGAAAATTGCGCGCTCCGGTAGGCTGGTTGATTGAATAGACAATCTGCTCGAAACAGTCGCAAATAGTCTTGTCGAGAGTGCGGCGACGCTTGGACAAGTCCACTACATCATCAACACGATTGTAATAATCATCCCCATATTCCAGGCGGATGAAGTAGTCCATATACATCAGAAATTCGGGTGTGGCGCAAGCTCCGCTCAACATACTTGATACGATAAAAACCAGATTGACAAATCCGCCACAAAATGACTTCAGGTTGGTAGGCGGGGTTGAGTTGCCGCCGACAGGTATAGTACCGTGCAACAACCACGGGTACATGGTAATGCTGGCACAATAGTTGGCAAGATTGGTCTCGTCATTTTTGTAAATGAAATGTTCGTTGAGCATCCCGATATACTTGTCGGCAAACTCTTTTCCGTACATCTCTTTCAACCTGTCAGTCAACATCCTGCGGTTGAGGTTGATAAAGCTCTTTTTGGGCAGTTCCCCAATGAGCGTGGCAATGTTTTTCTTCTCGACATTGGCATTTGCATCGAACTTACTGCCTGTGGCTGCATTTTGTGCATCGCAGTAGTTCATCATGAAGTTCATTTTATCCCGAATCTCGCGTGTTTCGGTATGTTTTTGCCGATAGAGCATGTAAGATTTGGCTACGGCGAAATATTTTTCCGCCATCAGGGCGATCTCAACCTGATTTTGGATCTCTTCCACCGTCATCCCATTTGAAATGTGCAGACGTGAGAGGATGGCGACGAAGTCCTCTTGCGTCGCGAAAGAACCTACTGACAAAAATGCTTTAGAAATGGCATTTTCAATTTTTTTGATGGAAAAAGGAACTCGTTTTCCATCTCTTTTTACGATATAAATTTCTTTGTGACTCACTTTATCAGACTATTTAAATTTTTTACTATTCTTCAAATTTCAGCAATATGGTATCTACACCCTTATTTTTGAGGTGTTCCGGTACGATAGGGTAGTCTAAAATGCTAACAGCTCCGTGAGTGATAGTATTTGACCATTTTGGACTGTCCTTTAACCCGAAGACGTCAAAAACTTAGCATGCAAATTGGCAGGTCTTCTGACTTACTCTTGTTTCTGAACGCCTTCCCATCCGAATAGATCGCGACAGTGGCTAAAGGAGTGTTCAGTACATTTTTAGAGCTTACAGCAGCGGGAACTGTTGCCGACTTTCACGGCATTCCCTTTTCATCTTTATCCGAAAGGAGATTCGGACAAGAACCAAATGCGTCACAAATGTAACTTATTCTTTCTACTAAAACAATAAAGGTTTTTAAAAGTTATCAACGCGTTTTCCGACTCCCTTTCAAATCAGCACTCTATCCCGATTCGGGCTTCGATACCTTTATTGAAATAATGCTTGATCTCTTTCATTTCGGTAACCAGATCGGCTACTTCGATCAGTTCAGGCGGGGCATATCTGCCGGTAATGATGATTTCGGTTTCGGTTGGTTTTTGCGTAATGACATCAATTAGCTCCCGGACCGAAAAGAGTCCGTAGAAAAGAGCAATATTGGCTTCATCCAATATAATAATATCATATTTTCCGGAGAGGATGATCTCCTTAATTTCATTCAAGCCCGATTGTGCAGCATCAATGTCAACCTGCGTGGGGTCTTTCGCTATAAAACAATCAAGTCCGTACTGTTTTATCTTCACCATCGGCAGAAATTGCTCTATTGCCGTTACTTCAGAGTAGCGTCGTCCTTTTATAAATTGGGCAAAAAAGATCCTTTTTCCTGCCCCTGCAGCGCGTAATGAGAGCCCCAGCGCTGCTGTGGTCTTCCCTTTTCCATTTCCGGTATAGACCTGAATATATCCTCTGTTTTGCATTTTGTCCATATTACCACAAATATAAACATTTTTAGTCGCTTAAATTTTTTCTTCAAAACACTAAATTTGTTTTCATATTTAGCATTTAACAACTAAATTTGAACAATGAAAAATAGTTTTGATGAAAACAAGAATAATATCTTTGCTACTATTATCAGTAATTTTATTTGGTTGCCAACCGGAGGATTTAGAGAATGATATAAGTTCAAATGCTCCGAATCAAGTTTTATTTTTAAAGGTTGATTATACTACAAACACCTTTCAAGGTGGCACGATATTGGGGTTTTCAAAGCAAACCAAAACTTTTTCCGTTGTAAGTGACTATATGCCGCCGGGCGATGTAGGTAGGCTTACACTTATTTATAAAGAGTTGGATGAAAAGATTTTTTCAGGGACTATTAATTGGGCCGGACTGGGAAAAATGGATTTTCCTGAAAAATTGGAACCGGCAAGCAGTTTTAAAATAGATCCTTTGAAAACATATTGGCTTCCCAAAAATGGCTATGAAAATCTCTTTAATCCCTCTGATTCAAAGCTGAATTATGAGAAACCATGGTCTGCTATACAGCAATTGGTGAAAGTACGGGAGTTTTTAACTGAAAATCCCGATCAGAAAATAAAATTGTTTCTCTACACTCCAACGGTTGATAAAAGTAATACTCAGGACTGGTGTTGGATTATTTTTCTTAAGAAGTAATTGAAAAACCCTAATCGATAGCGAACTCAATTAGGGTTTTTGCATTATTTTGCCCGAAGGGCTTCAAAGCTCTTTTTAAGATGCATAATCGGCAGCATTTCTTACCGTTTCANACATATTTCGTTGTGACTTCATCAGATTGACCGACNGTAACACGATGTTCTTGGTCTCACTCAAAATAGTCAAAAACAAGATGCTGTTTCGTGTACTGCTTTCCTGTGATTTGACCCTTTTGATCTGCTTTTTGGTCAAATAGGCACACATTTCCAAAATCTCATCGCGTAAATCGTTAATCACATTGAATTCGGAATAGTCATTTTCATTAATTATCCGTATGAAAGTTTTGTATAATTTAACGACAGACCGGTTGAGTTCTTCCAGATCTGCCTCCTGTTCATCGTTAAACCCTTTGTGATTGTTTTCAATGTACATCAGACTATCAGAAGTGATTACACGCAAGGCTTTAGTGATTTCATAAGTATAGTCCACAATTTGGACATATTCTTGTTCTATCTCCAACTCTTCCAATGAAATAGCTTGAATGGTCGGAACTACTTCGTAGGTGCGTTTGTCCTTGTATTGTTTGTATAATTTCTCTACCTTTACGGCAATTTTTCGAAGTAGTCTGCGATCTTCCTCTTTAAGACCCTTGATATTATCTCTATAAATATCAAGCATCAATTTGATGGATTCCCTTACTTCCGTAGTTGAGGTCTCCACGATTCCCGATTGATCTTCCAAAATCTGAGATTTGGCCTCTTCATCGGATGTGCGTTTTTTGTGGAACTTGGATGATTTGACAAGGAGAAAAGCAACCAATGCTACCATTGCAAAAACAGCGATTTTTCCACCCCAAACAAATGCGCTCGCAACCAATCCGGATACTGTAAATGCGACCAGTGCTGTTAAGAACCATCCACCAATAACTGTAAGAACCCCTGTAATACGGTAAACTGCACTTTCGCGTCCCCAGGCACGGTCGGCCAGTGATGAACCCATGGCGACCATAAAGGTCACGTAAGTGGTGGATAAAGGCAGTTTAAGTGAAGTGCCCAAAGCTATAAGCATAGCGGCAATAGTAAGGTTTACCGATGCGCGAATTAAATCGAAAGAGGCTCCGGCCTTGAGAGTTTGTTCGGGCATAACAAATCTGCTGTCTATTTTGTCAATAAAAGATTGTGGCAAGACTTTTTTAATCGCCCTATTGGTGCCCACGCCCCAGCGCACAAATGCGCGTGATAGGGAAGAAGAGGAAAAGCGCTCTATACCTGCTCCCTGGCGGCTCAAATTGACCTCAGTGGCAGTAACGGTGCGTGCCTTTTTGGAAAACCACAATGCCAATACCATGATGGAACCGGCTGCCAGCAGCATTCTGACATCAGCTTTTACGGCTCCCTGCAGTGAATGCATATAGAGGTTCTCAATCGATCCGCCTGCGGCAACAACCTCTTTTGCGTGAAGATAAGAATCCAATCCGGCTAAAGGGGCACCAATGAAATTCACCAAATCGTTACCTGCAAAGGCTAAAGCTAATGCCATTGTACCTACAAGTACGATGATTTTTAGGATATTAACTCTACAAAGTTGCAGTATGCCCATTATGACTGTCCATCCGGCGAAGGTGATCAAAAGAGTTTTTCCCATATTGGCTTCAATCATATTCAAGAAATCGTCCACTACAAATGGGCTTCCTTTCAATCCTTTGAATACGATAAAATAGGTCATTGCCGTAAGCGCAAAACCGCACCACAGTGCACCTAAATATTTGAATGGTTTCTTGTAGTTGAAAGAGAAGATCAGTCTGGATATGTACATAACTACACTACCGGCCACAAATGCGAGAGCTACCGAAATAAAAATTCCGGAAATAATAGCCAATGCTTTCCCCGAATTGATATAATCAATCAGATTGCCTCCGTTGTTTTGCCAAATAGTGAAAATTGCAACGGCGACTCCCGCTCCCAATAATTCAAAAACCAATGATACGGAAGTGGAGGTGGGCAATCCGAGTGAGTTAAATACATCGAGCATGATCACATCGGTGAGCATGACTGCCAGGAAAAGCAATATGATGTTTCTAAATGTGAACATTTCAGGATGGAAAACCCCACTCCTGGCAATTTCCATCATTCCACTCGAAAAAAGTGTTCCCAACAATATACCTATGGATGCAATAGTGAGGACCAACCACATTGGGGCTACTTTAGATCCGATACTTGAATTGAGAAAGTTAACTGCGTCATTAGCAACGCCTACTATCAGATCGACAATCGCTAATCCCAGCAGAATAATTACAATAATTAGATAAATGGGATCCATAAAGAGTATTTCGTCAACTTTTTGATGTTAACAGATCAATATTGTATTTGAAAATTAAATACAAACTTATTGAATTCTTTCCTCATAAATTCCGAGGTCCAAAAACTTAACAGAAATGTAATATTCTTCTGATTCCCAAGGCTTAAGGTTCGCCTCTAAATGGATCTGAGGAAGGACGGTAGAGAGGCCTGCGGCACAATATTTGTTTTTTTCAAAAGTATGCAAAACAATGAAATATATTTAGTGACGGGAGCCACCGGTCATTTGGGCTCCACGATAGTATCTCAATTAATTGCCGATGGCAAAAAAGTACGTGCATTGGCTTTACCGGATGATAAATTAAACTCGCGCCTCCCTTCTCAGGTTGAGGTCTGTTATGGAAATGTATTGGATCCGCTCTCATTGGAAAAGTTTTTTCGCGTTGATCCCGGAATGGAAATATTTGTGATTCATGCTGCCGGCATAGTGACAACTTCTCTGGAATATCAGCAAATCGTTTATGATGTCAATGTTAGGGGCACACAAAACATGATAGATGCTGCCATCAAATTCAATGCGACCAAGTTTGTTCACGTAAGTTCGGTACATGCTATTCCGGAAAAGCCCAAAGGTGAGATAATACGTGAGATTGATCATTTTGATAAAGACCTTGTTTATGGGCCATACGCCAAGACTAAAGCTGAGGCGACTCAATATGTCCTGGATGCGGGGAAAAAGGGTCTGGATGTTACTGTCATACATCCAACTGGTATTTGTGGTCCCAATTCCCCCACCAATAATCACACGGCACAGTTGGTAATCACCTGTTGGCGCCGAAAGATGCCTTCAGGGGTAGTTGGAGGTTTTGACTTTGTGGATGTTCGCGATGTGGCAGCAGGAATCATATCTGCCTGTAAGAAAGGGGGAAGGGGAGAATGTTATATACTGAGTAACCGCTATATATCCATTAAAGAATTTTTCAGGACTTTTAAAAACCTCACAGGTAAAAGACAACCCAGATTCATGGCACCAATGTGGCTGGTCAAAATTTTCATGCCTAGCTATAATTGCTTTTACAAGCTCAAAAAACGAACTCCGCTATTTTCCACTCAATCATTGCATATCTTGACGACAAACTCTCTGTTTTCCTCTGAAAAGGCCCGTAAAGTACTGAATTTTATTACCAGACCATTTAAAGAAACCCTGGCAGATACGATAAAATGGTTTAAAAAAGAAGGAGTTATCGCCTGAGCGGAAATTGAAACTATTCTTCAGTCAAAATGATGCTTGCTGACTCGTAAAAATACTTGTCATCAATCTGCGTTCTTAGATATTGTTCTACTTCTTTTCTTTTAATAAGGACAATTCTTTCCCGATAAAAAACGGATGATTCATCATTCTTGGCAATAAAATAGTGGAAGGTGTCACCCGGATTAATATTTTTAATAAATGAATATCCAATAATTGTTGGTTGTTCATCCAATAAGTTTTCAAACATCGCTTCAAGAAAATTGAAGTCACTTTTTCTCTTTTTAAAGTAATCGTGAACCAACTCGATATTTGATCTCTCATTTATCGGCTCCAATGATACCCAGGTAAAATAATCCTCGTCTGAATTATTTGTTATCCGGTAACTCTCCATTATTTCATTTTTGCCGGTGATTCCATTGAAATAATTAACCTCAGAAGCCTCAATCTGTATCTGACCTTGAGTATTACATGCTATACTAATCAGCAGCAAAATCAAAAGGAGTATATGGGCTTTTATTTTCATTTCTCCACACCCCGTTCTTGATAAAATTCTGAGGTTTTGTGCCATTGAGGGTAGGTTTTTTCGTTGGCGATGCGGTAACCGACACTGAAAAAGAGCTGTGCATCTTCGAACAGACCATCCAGTTTATCGCGTTCGGGGACGAATTCGTCGCATGGTTTGTGATAAACGTTTTTCCAATAATCGGCGATGATTTGAAGGGTTGCCTCTCTGCCAAGTTCGCGTTGATGGGTGTAGCCTTTGGCAAATAGGAACGGAACTCCTTTTTTCATAAAAGCAAGCTGATCGGATCTGAAGAACATTCCATTTTCAGGATTGGGGTCATTGGCAATATAACGACCTTGTTTTAATGCCTCTTTTTCAAGATATTGATCCAATTCGGAATGCCCGGGTCCGGTTACTGTGACATCTTCAAACCTTCCCAACATCAGGATCACATCGGAATTGAATCCGGCTACCGTTTTTTCCATCGGGAAAACAGGATTTTCCACATAATGGTAGCTACCCAGCAGGCTCGATTCCTCTGCAGTTGGTATAAAGAATAAGAGTGAACGCTCAGTTTGTGGTTGTACCTTAAATTCCTCTGCGATAGCCAATACCCACGCCATAGCTGCGGCATTATCCGAGGCACCATTGTAGATGGAGTCCCCATCAACGGGGCGACCGATGCCCAAATGATCCCAATGTGCCACATATACAACCGCCTCATCGGGGGCAGTCGAACCCCTCAGTACCCCCGCCACATTGTGCGAAGTGCAGGTTTCCCAGGAATTGCGGAGACGAACATTAAGCTTTGCCTGGAGCCGAACCGGGGTAAAATCCCGGGTTACAGCCTCCTCTTTGAGCTCATCATAATCATATCCTGCGCGAGCCAAAAGGTCGCGCGCCGCAGATTGAGATATCCACCCTCTGACTTTGCACTGCTTTTCGCTTTGCGCCTCATCAAACAGATAATATTCCGGATCTCTCGAATGGCGGGAAGGCACAGCCCAGGGATAGCCGGCAGCTACATCTTCATGCACGATAATACATCCTGCAGCACCCTTGCGTTCCGCTTCTTCAAATTTATAGGTCCAGCGCCCATAATAGGTCATGGTAGTGCCGTTGAAAAGCGTAGAATCTTGGGTGAAAAACCCCGGGTCGTTGACCAATACCATGACGGTTTTCCCCTTTACATCGATTTTTTCAAAATCATTCCGGTTATGTTCAGGTGCATCGATTCCAAAACCGACAAACACGATCTCATTGTTAGTGAGCGAAACTTCAGGGCTCAACATCGGACTCCATAGGCTTATTTCGGTCCCATTCGCATATCGCAGCACTCCCTTTTTATCCTTGATAACCACAGGCTCGGATGGATCGGGAAGGATTTTGACCAAGGGAACTTCCTGTAAATAGCTCCCGCCAAAGGCCGGCTCCAGCCCAATTTCCTCCATACGCGATTGCAGATAGCGGACGGCACGCTCTCCACCGGCCGTACAGGGGGCACGCCCTTCCATATCATCAGCGGACAGGATTTCCAGATCGGTCGCCAGCATAGCGAGGTTCATTTTTTTCGTTTTTATGGAATTATCATTGCCACAACTCACTAAAAGGAATAGCAGCACGAGCGAATAGAGAAAATGTTTCATAGGATTTGAGATATTTGATTGCTACAAATTTAAGAAAACAAAATTAAAATGTGTTATCTGGTTAAAAATGAGTATTTTTACATATTGTAAAATGCAATAACACGAAAAAAAACCATAAAACTTACACGAGAGATGAGAAATAAGATTACTATCCTTTTACTACTTTTTATATCTACGATATTTTTAGGTTGTGATCATCAAGCATGCTTGCAGAAAAGAACTGACGATTTAATTAAAAGATGGCACAAGAAAGCAGATACCGTTTATCTTTATTCGGTCGATTTTGCCGAATTCAACATGTTGTGGTACCACAAAGACAATTTTATACGCTGTTATAAGATTAGACCACACAGATTTGAAAGGTATAAACCTATCGAGATGAAAACATTCATTCATGACAACGATAGTATAGGTAATTACCCTGAAGTTTTAATATTTGAAGATATTCAGTGTTTTGATATTTCTTCAGATGGACCATGGTTGAAAATATACATTAAAGATAAAGCGCCTTTGTTTACCGGTATTGATATGGAGTGTCTCTTCAACACTAAATATGAGCCAAACAGTTTTCCGTATAAACTTCAATACGATTTGTTTAAACTTGGCCTGAGTCCGGAAGATTTCGAATTTGAAAAAATGTATGATGAATAGGAGAGCCCCGCAATCGCGGGGTTTTTCCAATAACCTTACAGATATTGTGACTTCCCTAATACTTTATCTGTAAAAAACTGCACGAAGGCACCACCGTTGCGCCAAGAAAAATGAAAGGAGGTAAGTATGAAGAGAATACTATTTTACCTTATAATTGTTGTCACATCAGCCAACTGTCCGGGACAAAATAGGTCAACAACATTAACTCTGCAACAAGTGGGGTTTAAAGATGATGCACTTACAGAAATCCTTTCAGATTTATCTAAAACAGAACAAAGGTGTTTCAGCAAAAACGATTTTTATGTTCTAAATTTTTTTCAGTCAAGTTTGTCCGGTAATGAGTATTATTTAACGATAGATGAATTTAGAACTGAGTCTAATATTCAGGATCTATTATCTTATTACGTGGTGATTAATGATATAAATTTTTTCATTTCCAATAAAGTTACCCTTGACATATTTGAGGTTTTGCCGACAAGCAAAGAATTTGTTTTCAAACAAGATCAAATACCAGCTGTCGGCGGGGGCGACTATCATTTTCTAATTTGGAAAACACCAAACGAATATTATCACGTCCTTTTGAGAACGTGTGGCGAATAAACAAAAATCAGGCTGGGTTAATTATGAAAAAAATAGTTGCCATTTGTCTTACTCTCTGTAGTGCTTGTCTTTCTTATGCTCAAAGTGATTGGAAGTCAATCTCTGATTCTTTGGCATTGGAAAGTAGGGCTAAAGCAGATATCTTGTTGTCGAAATTTGATACAATATCCGGTGAAAAGATACTATACTCCCTTCAAGACAGGGATTACTACCTTATTTTTAAGCAGGATAGCTGTTTCAAGGAATATGTCGTAAAGGTTGATGATGTTTGTAATATTTTGAGTATTAAAGAGGTTGAAAAGGATAAAGAAATAGAGGAATTAAAGGCAAAAAGGTTTCTGTCAAGAGGCAGTAGAAAACAGTTAAAACGGCTATTGGAGGAGAGGCAAATGGTAAAGGATGCGTTTGATGCGAGCCAATATAGTCCGGAATTTAGGACTTCTATGCCGAACGCCACTTATGTTGCCGGTGTTCCTTCCTATTTTGTGATGAAAGACGAAAACGACAAAAGATACGGCGAATATAGTTTGTCGTCAATTACAACACCCTGCCCAATCAATCCTGATTTATGGGCTTACCTTATCAGAACCTTATCGGAAAACATGGACTAATAATCATGAAGAGAATAATTTTCATTTTGACTTGTATCTTGCTTTTTTCTTGCAAAGCGGAAAAAACGACACTTTTACCTTTTGTTTCCGTTTATAAAAGTGACCGGATAGGCAATATTCCTCCTTCATATATTTTTTTGAGGAGACAGCCTCAGACTTTTGAAATATACTCGCCGACTATATATGGAAGTTTCTTTGGTCACTGGGATATAAGCAATGACACATTGTTCCTGTTTCCCGAGTACGAGTATATTTACCGAGATTCGGAGTCAAGGATGTCTAAAATATCACCGCAGGATACAAGCATGATGACTATTCCACAACAGTATCTTATAAAAGATGATTCTCTGATCGATATAACAGATTATAGTGCCATTTTGCCCGACCCATTTAATAACCAAAGCCATCAGATGGTCTATAAACGTGTAATAAAGAAATAAGAAAAAGAGCCCTCCCGATTGCTGGATGCAATCCGGGAGGATTGTTCAACAAGGCAGTATATAGTTAGCGCAATATGAAAAGAGCAAATAAAATAGTTGGAATAGTAGCGATATGCATAAATGTGCTGATACTGTTTTATTCGCTTCATTGGTGTTATTTATACAATTTCACGAACGGAAGATTGTTCTTGTTTATGTATCCCAATTGGGTGCTGCTGATAAATTCTTTGCTTTCAATAATTGGGATTTCTATCTCTATACTTTTAATGAGAAATAAGATTGTAATGGAATGGTTTCTGATTATTACAATACTATTGTGGTTGGTTGTTTTATCAAATTTTTTCTTTCCGATATACTGAGAAACAGACGTTGAAAATATGAATAAAACTATAACGATTCTTCTGGGATTACTTCTTTCTCCTTTGGTTCTGTATTCGCAGAATGCAGCCGGAAAGCTCTACTCATACAAAGCTCCTCATTATTATGAGAGCATAGATTTGCTTGAAGATGGAAGGTTTGTTTATTACTGTAAGTCGGAATTTCTAAAGAGTGAAATAGAAGGAAATTGGCAAATCCGAAACGATACAATTCTCGTATTGGACAGCAAACCCCAAAGGAGTAAAATGGTGGTATCTGAATCTCACAAAAGAGGCAAAAGAAATACCTTTCAGATACGCAGTACGGATAATCGTAAAATTAATTATCATCTCTATTTAATTACACCGACTGAGGACACTTTAGAATTCAAAGATCAATTTGATAAAACAGTTGTGTCGGGAAATTTTTCTTCATTTTATGTGGTGGACACCAAAGGGCAATATTCTCCTACCTATGAAATAGTTGGTTCAAAGGCTAACTTTTTTGAAATATTGATGGAAGGAAAAAGGGTTTTTGAGAATGAGTGTTGGAAGTATTATGGAGAATATATAATACCGCTGGGAACTGATGGGAAATATTCAAACTATAAATTGGTCAAAACACCAACAACCCTATAATAAGCAGCCATAGATGTCGCTATCGAAGATTTTTCGACAAAATGTAAATTACTGACAAGAAAGGGCAAAATCCAACTCAAAACCGCCACTTTTTTGATAGAAAAAGAAAGAAAATTGCGTTATCTATCGAAAAAATGACCACTTACTAGACAAAATAATCCAAAACTCGTCAAATCGCACAACAAAACAAGCAATTTTTCGGAAAATTGCACAATTAGTTGTGCGTTTTTGTGGACAATGCCACTAAGAGGGTTTGAAAAAAATTGGTTTTCAAAAGTGACTTATGTGTTTCTCCGTTCAATATTGATAGGTAGTTGCAAAAAAATAGTTACACAATTACGTTTTTATGTTATCAAATGGCTTACAAAGGGGAGAGTAAACGTAATTGTGTAACCGGCAGAAAGACTTTTAAAATTACAAAACTATCTATACATAAATTTAACTAACTTTACTGAAATGATTTAAAAATGAATGTTGTGTATAACGACGGCATTGATCAAGCCTGTCATACCCCAACATTATACCTAATATAAAATCCTCTTCGGGTGTATATAGGTTAAGTGGCTTTTTTCCTATTATACGGATAATGTCCACGCAAGGAGTTTCTCCAAAAAAGACATTATATTTATCAGGAGAAACTTCTTGAAGAACATAGTCAATATGCTTGTTACGCAATTTGCTCTCTACTTGTTTTTTCAAGGATGCAGGAAATGTATAAAGAGCTAAATTGCGCAGCTTTTTATGATATTCATATATCAAATGTGAAAGAACGTTCATTGTTCTATTGCTAAAATGATTGTTTAATTTTTTCCACCCAAACCGAAATGCGTTCAGCGGTCAAACTGCTTTCATTGTCGGCGTCGATGGGCAATCCCACAAACTCGTCGCCGATCACGGCCCGTGATGCACTAAAACTATATTCGGCTGTTGTTACAAAGCCTACAATCTTACATCCTTTTTTACTAAAAAAGTCATAAAGGTCTCCCATTCCATCCACAAAAGTATCGGAGTAACTACATGAATCACCCAAACCAAAAAGAGCAACAGTCTTATCGGACAAATCTACCGACTTCAACTTTGGCAATGCATCATACCAATCGTCTTGTAAGTCGCCCGCACCCCAGGTAGAGGTACCTAAAATCAGACAGTCGGCAGCTGTAAAGTCATCGGCGCTACAATTTGCAACATCTATTAGTTGAGGAGAAAATTCACTCAATTGCTCTGCAATTTGGCTTGCTGTATCTTTAGTGTTATCGGTGGTTGAACCATAAATAATCGAGATCTTTTTCATCATATTTTGTTTTTAGTGTTTGATACCGCAAAATTATTTCGAATAATGATGGTTGTCAATCCTCAATTTTGAGTATTTTGCTTTGCTTATGCTCATTATTTTTGAGGATTAAGCCAGGGAAAAAGAGGGTTGGCTATATATGTCACAGTCTGAAAAGGTTGACTTGCCGACTGCGCAGTTTTGCAATTTTCAAATAAAATTTTACTAATTCTTGTAAAAAATGTGCTAATTTTGCAAATTCTATGAAAAGAGGATGGGTAAATAGTATAAAATGGGCCTTGACGCTGCTTTTTGTGTGTCACATAAGCAGCATCTCATTTTTTACACATACGCATATTTTCAATGACAATATCTATGTCCATTCCCACCCTTTCACAGACAATCATACGCATACTGAGAGTCAGCTGATTTTTCTTGACCAGCTCTATCACACATCACTTACGGAAGATGTAATCCCCGTAATTGAATCCCCGTTATACCTGACTTTCTTTGTGGAAATTGGTGTAAAACCCAACACCATTTGCCATCTCGTAGGCGTTCCCAACAACACACAGCTACGTGCGCCGCCCTTCCGGGCATAGATCAATATAGATCTTTACACACCCACTTTTATTACCATAATCCGGGAAAATCACCGGATTCCGGTTATCGTTTCATTTACATAATAACTATAAATACACATAAAATGAAGAATTATATTCTACTCATTCTATGCCTATTGTGTGTGTGGACGAACGCCCGGGCGGAAGCACCTGAGCGACGTGGAACGGACGCACACATCTTTGGCCACGTACTAGATAAAGCAACACAAGAACATATACCCTATGCAACAGTATATTTAAAAGGCACAACGGTGGGCCTTTCAACCGATGCCACCGGACACTATTTTATGCGCAACCTGCCGATTGGCAAATTCACTATCGAAGTAGTGATGATAGGTTATAAAACCGTCTCGCAAGAGGTCGAGATCAAAGAGAGAACGACTCTGGAAATCAACTTCGAGTTGGAAGAGGAGAGCATTTCGCTGGGCGAAGTGGTGGTATCTGCAAACCGCAAAGAAACTTCCCGCCGTCTGGCACCTACGTTGGTTAACGTGATCGGAACAAAATTGCTCGAAGCAACCCATTCTCAAACACTTTCTGACGGATTAAACTTTCAGCCCGGACTTCGCGTGGAAAACAATTGCCAAAATTGCGGTACCTCTCAAGTTAGAATCAACGGATTGGAGGGCCACTACTCTCAGATTCTGATTGACTCCCGTCCGATAATTGGAGCATTGGCGGGTGTTTACAATTTGGAACAAATCCCGACGAATATGATTGAACGTATAGAGGTGCTCCGCGGTGGTGGTTCGGCACTCTTCGGTGCCAATGCCATTGGCGGTACCATCAACATCATTACCCGCGAACCTATTCGTAATTCCGGAGATTTTACTCACACTTTGACAAGCATAAACGGCAGCGGAGCCCTGGAAAACAATACCACTTTCAATGCTTCACTTGTGGACGATACACATAGAGCGGGTATTGCCGTTTTTGGTCACCATCGTTATCGTGATGGTTATGATATTGATGGAGATGGCTTTTCAGAGCTGCCAATTTTGAAGAATCGTGCTCTAGGTTTTCGTGCTTACCTCAAAACCGGCCTCTATTCCAAACTTTCATTGGATTACCAAAATATGCATGAATTTCGCCGTGGAGGCGACCGATTTGACTTGCAACCCTTTGAATCATATGTAACGGAACAATTGAAACACTATGTTAATGGTGGCTCACTCAAATTTGACTGGTCGTCGCCTAATCAAAAAAACCGGATGACTCTATATTCAGCCGCTCAACATACGGACAGAGACTCCTATTACGGTGCCGGAGACCCATACGTTGATAATGTTCCGGAAATAACTCCCGATATGTCAGCAGAGCAGGTAGAAGAAATAAACAACATAATTGAAAATAACAATATAAGAAAAAATTCCTTTGGGAAAACCACGGAGTTGACTTATCAGATAGGTGGCCATTATGTTCACACATTTGATAAACTGTTGTTTATGCCTGCAGATCTGACCCTCGGAGTAGAATTTATGGGCAGCAACCTGGAAGATGTAAGCGGTTATAGAACAAAACCTATTACTCAAAGGACTAAAAATCTCGGTTTTTTCCTTCAAAATGAATGGAAAACTCAAAAATGGAGTTTGCTTTTGGGTGGGCGTGTTGATAAACACAACCTGGTGAAAAATGCTATTTTTGTTCCAAGAATAAATGTGCGTTATAATCCGGTAGAGAGCATAAATCTGAGGGCTTCCTACAGCGAAGGGTTCCGTGCTCCACAATTTTTTGATGAAGACCTGCACGTTGATATTGCGGGAGGAGAGCAAATAATAAGAGTGCTTTCAGAAGAGTTGCGTGAAGAGCGTTCGCGTAGTGTCAGCGTATCCTCTGACTTTTACTATAAGTTAGGCAATATGGAGTGTAATACCCTGATTGAAGGATTTTTTACTCGTTTGAAAAATCCTTTCACAGATGTTAAAATAGGAAATGAAGTTCTGATTGAGAATGATGAACACGGTGCAAATGTTTACGGAGTAAACCTCGAAGGAAGGATGACATACAGAAATGTTTTCAATTTGCAAGCCGGACTCACTATTCAGAGGAGTCTATACGATAATGAGCGCAAATGGTGGGAGCCTGAATCTCCTGAAGAGCAAGAGTTGGATAAGGTAGTTCCTACACGAAGATTTATGCGCACACCTAACTCTTATGCCTATTTTGCAGCTACCTGGAACGCCACTAAGAAGCTTTCCACATCCCTTTCAGGAAAATATACCGGCAGTATGCTCGTTCCGCACGAAGCTGGAGATGGTGAGGAGGGAGTTCATCTCTTTTCAAAAGTAAATATTACTGAGACTACTCCCTCATTTTTTGAGTTAAATCTACGCGCAAGCTATAAATTTCCCATTTATAATGCTACTCAAATAGAATTTAGTGCGGGAGTAAAGAATCTTCTCAACTCTTATCAGAAAGATTTTGATACCGGTCCCGGAAGAGCATCAGCTTATGTCTATGGACCTATGACTCCCAGAATGTTGTTTGTGGGATTTAAGGTTCTGTTTTAATTTTCAAAACGAGTGCTAAACAATTAACCCCGAAAGTCAGATACAACTTTCGGGGTTTTGATATTGTAACGCTGAACAGCGTTAATCAGGAGGAATTAAATAAGTAAAAAACAACAAACAACAGTTACCCTATAAATTAGTTACACAATTACGCTATTATGTTTTCAAATGGCTTGCAAAGGGGGAGAGTGAGCGTAATTGTGTAACCTACAGTAAAACCTTTATAAATATAAAACTATCCAAACATAACTTTTAAACTATCTTTACTGTATTTTTCTGTTCTATCACTTTGTTTTGTTGCGGTCTTATTATTTGACACTGCAAAATTATTGCGAATAAAAAGGCCAATCAATCCCCAAATGTTGGGATATTTTTGATAAAGAATCATCATTTTTTGGGATTGACCTCCTTTTTTCCTGTAATTAACTTTGCGTGCAAGGATGAAAACAGAGAAATTCAATATTGTAGGGATGGCATGCTCGGCGTGTGTAGCTCACGTCGATAAAAGTGTGCGAAGGCTGAATGGAGTGCAAGATGTCGTTATCAATCTGCTCACCAATAGTATGTCTGTGGAGTTTGACGAAAGTCAGTTATCATCGAAAAAGATCATCAATGCTGTTCAGGAAGCCGGCTATAATGCTTTTTTAGCGCAGCCGGAAAAGACCGACCTCTCTGCTGTTAAAGTTGATCACATTGTCAAGGAGCAGCAAACCTTGAAGAGAAGGGTCATCGCCTCTTTTCTTTTTCTAATCCCTCTGATATATCTCTCTATGGGGCACCTGGTAGGATTGCCCTTGCCCCATCTTATCTCGATAGACCACAACCCGCTTCATTTTGCCCTTGCACAACTTCTGTTGACCATTCCCATTTTTTTAATAAACGGCAGATTTTTCACCCAAGGTTTTCGTGCTCTTGTAAAGCTTTCGCCTACAATGGATACTTTGGTTGCCATTGGTTCTTCTGCTGCATTTATTTATGGCATTTATGCGTTGGTTGGTATTTATTTCGGGCAGAGGTATGGTGATTTGGGATTGGTTAATGGATATTCACGCAATTTGTTCTTTGAGTCGGGTGGTACCATCTTGACTTTGATTACATTAGGTAAATATTTGGAGGCTCTTTCCAAGCGAAAAACATCAGATTCCTTGAGTAAATTAATCAATTCCGCACCTGAAACGGCTACGGTGCTTCGTTTTGACAAAGAGATGGAAATTCCTACCGGTGAGGTGGTTGTGGGTGATATGGTAAGTATTCGCCCCGGTCAAAAAATACCGGTTGATGGAGTGGTCGTAGAGGGGATTAGTGCCGTTGATGAGTCTGCTATCACGGGTGAGAGCATTCCCGCGATAAAAGAGGAGGGAGATGTGGTTATATCAGCGAGCATCAATAAAACCGGTTACCTGCTTTTCAGGGCTACTAAGGTGGGAAAAGATACGACATTCTCACAGATAGTAAGGCTTTTGGAGGAAGCATCGGCATCAAAAGCACCTATTTCGCGTCTGGCCGATAAAGTCAGTCGGATATTTGTGCCGACAGTTATTCTTATCGCCTTGATAGCGACCACTATATGGTTATTGGTTGGCCAATCGTTTGAGTTTGCGCTCTCCATCGGGATCTCGGTCCTTATTATTTCATGTCCCTGCGCACTTGGATTGGCCACGCCTGTTGCAATAATGGTGGGGACGGGCAGGGGAGCTGAAAACGGCATTCTCTTTAAGTCGGGTGAAGCTCTTGAGATGGGAAGTAAACTCAATGCGGTGGTGTTTGATAAAACGGGGACGGTGACAAAAGGAAAATTGCAAGTGACCGATATCAAGGTACTTCATAAGAGGGATAAAGGTGAATTATTGAAAATAGCTGCATCGCTCGAGAGCTATTCCGAACATCCTATTTCAAAGGCAATAGTGAAAAGAGCAGAAGAGCAGCAATTGGAGCTTTACCCCGTCTCTAATTTTGCGAGTGTACCGGGCAAAGGAGTCTCCGGGGTGATTGATGGAAAGTTGCACAAAATAGGCAACGGTGCTTACATTTCTGAAAACATCGATGCATCAGAGGCTGAGGGGGCTCTTTTCAGCTTCTCTTTGCAGGGAGAGACTCCATTGTTGGTAGCGGACGATAAGAGGGTTTTGGGTGTAATTGGGGTCGCCGATGTGCTGAGGCCAACGAGCTGCCAGGCAATTGATGAATTAAAATCAATGGGCATTCACACTGTAATGCTTACAGGCGACAATAAGTTGACCGCTCTGGCCATTCAGGAAGAGTTGGGTACTGACCAATTTATTGCCGAAGTGTTGCCTCAGGATAAAGACAAAGCCATACAGGAGCTCCGCCAATCAGGAATGAGAGTCGCGATGGTAGGAGATGGGATTAATGATGCGCCGGCGTTGGCTCGTGCCGATTTGGGCTTCGCCATGAGTACAGGCACAGATGTGGCCATTGAGTCGGCGGATGTGGTTTTGATGAAAAGCAATCCTTACGATGTGGTAACAGCCATTTTATTGAGCAAGGCTACTATTAGAAATATCAGGCAAAATTTATTTTGGGCATTTTTCTACAACATCATCGGGATCCCTCTGGCTGCAGGTCTCTTTTATCCGGTTCTGGGCTGGAAATTGAGTCCCACCTTCGCTGCTATAGCTATGAGTTTAAGTTCGGTAACGGTAGTACTGAATGCTTTAAGATTGAAAAAAGTTGCTTTAAAATAATTGTAAAAGGAGAATAAAAATGATAACGCTTAATGAAATAAATGCAGGGCAAAAAGCTGTCATTAAGGAGATAAAAGGCAGCCCTCGTTTTCTCAGCCGAGTAACTTCCATTGGTTTGACTTTGGGTTGCGAGATTGAAATGCTTTATAATGAAAAAAAATTTCCTTTACTCTTCTTCAGTCGCGATACTGTAATTGCGCTAAATCAAGACGAGAGTAGGAACATCGTTGTGGAGGATGTTGCATGAGTACGGCAGATGTAAAGCCCCCTACAATCGCCCTCTTAGGTCAACCAAACTCCGGAAAATCCACGCTTTTTAACGCCTTGACCGGGGCGAGGCAACGTGTAGGAAATTGGCCCGGTAAAACGGTTGAGAAAAAGGAAGGACATTACGACAAAAATGGGGTACGCTACAATGTTGTGGATCTGCCCGGGACCTATAGTCTTTCCGCTAATTCAGAGGAAGAAATCATTACACGTGATTATATAGCATCGGGCCAGGCGGACATCGTATGCCTATTGGCCGACTCATCTCAACTATCCCGAAGTCTTTTTATGTTGGCTGATTATGCCGGCATACAATGTCCCGTAGTTATTTTATTGAACCTTATGGATGTCGCAGAAGAGCAAGGAAAAAAATTGACGCGAAAAGACTTCGGGAAAAATTAGGTGTTCCGGTGATTCCTTTTGTTGCTGCTGATCACAGCAAATATGATGCATTCCATGAGATTATAGATGAGTCATTAAAGGAGAAAAAACTGCTTAATATAACCTCCTTGACAGAAAAGTACAGCTTGATGGAAAATGGAGTCTATGATAAGATTCTTGCGCTATTGCCCGACAATGGCATTGACAATTATTCTCCTTTTTGGCTCGCCACCAAGCTCATTGAAGAAGATTCTGATGTCCTGACAAAAATAAAAAATCTCTTATCTCCGGACGAGTTTCAAGAGTTGGAGGGCCTGTTGTCCTCTGTGGAAAACGGTACTCTGGAGACAGCGGGCTATAAATTCCTATGGATAGATGAATTGCTGCGAGACACACTTGTACAAAACGGTCAAAAACCGATCCTGACGAAGTTTGATAGAATAGCAACTCATCGAAAGTGGGGAAAACCCCTTGCGATATTGATTATTCTATTTGGCCTGGTTGCTTCATTTATTCCCGCCGCTCCCATTATGAAGGCAGGGGAACTAAT
>JGI24708J26588_10001234_pt1 | contig 20249 bp, 25 predicted proteins | sample BioPla1DNA2_FD_26588 | JGI IMG/M metagenome (IMG submission 26588) | reverse complement strand
GAAGAGAAATTAATAGCAAACAAATTGATTGCACTAGAGATGCTAAAGAAGCAGATATTCAAAATGCTGATAGGGTCTCAAATCAATCTAACATCAAGGTTGATGAGATTCAAGCTGCACAGAGATCTCTCTTTGACGGCATCTGAAGCAGTGCAATTATCTGAAGAGTTAGTCGAGCTCTGCAGAATGCACTTAAACGATGTCTTCAGAGAACTTTATAAATTAAAAGAAGAATCATATGGAGAAGAACACGCAGATTTTAACATTGAAGAAAATCTTGGACACGATTAGAAATGGTACTCCTTGCAAGGTTATCAGGGAGGACAAGGACGGTAATGCAGAAATCTTGTTCTTGGAATATAACGAGACTCGGAGAAAGTTTTACTTTAGACGAACTTTAGATGATGTGCAAAGAATAACAATTAACACGAGAGAAGCTAAGGCAGCAATCATTCGCACTTTAGTTGCTCGGCAAAAATATGAAATATGAATCGATGTCTGTGCTTTACGGCTATAAAGCGTTAGTTGCTGCAGCGATCTCAACATTATTTCGTCGTTTTGACATAACAAGCGAGACGAAAAAAAACGTAAGGGTAACACGTGCTAAGGCAATCTCGTACCATACTGACGCTCTCAACCTCACTGATGTTAAGATGATTAGAATGTTCGGAGATTGCAGTGATAACTTCGATACTCTTAAATTATTAAAAGCAGCAGCAGACCATAATCGAAAAGAACTTAAACGTCATTTAAAACAGTCGTCTGTTAATAACTAATATTAAGCAATATTTATAAGCATATTGTAAACTATTTACAAAATTCTTAAAAGTATTTATAATGATATTACAATCATAATTAATGCTCGTCACTATACTCTTTAGTATACACGGCAACAAGAAAATGTTTTTTCTCGTAGACAAAAATGATTCGGAGATTAAACGCTCCGAGAATCGAATGGCTCTAAGAAGAGCTAGGCGCAAGATGAAAGATTTATCATTAAGAATCGTTGAAGGAGTAACTCTTAAAGGAGCTCTCTCGAACGAGAAGAAAGCAGTAGCTAAAAAAGTAGCACCGGCTAAGAAAGCTCCTGTTAAAAAAGAAGAGCAAGTCGCAGAACCAAAGGTCGAAAAAGAACCAGTACAAGGCAGCCTATTCTAATGGCTATCGATTTTAATACTGGAATCCTATTTGACGATATGGATATCGAGAAACTATCGAGCAAGCAATCAAGGGAGGTTCTCAACCCTAGCGACGAGGATGTTGAGAAAGTCCTGAAGGTACGTCAAAAAGGAAAAGCAATTGAGATACCGTTAGACTTAGAAAAGAAGTACGAGAAATATCGAGATTCATTTGATCCGTCAACTGCCTCGAAGAAAGAGATTCGTGCTTTTAGAAAAGTTCTGTCGGAGATCTCAAACTTTAAATACCCTAAGAAATCCAAAAAGAAAAAATAATGGCTACACGAGANGAACTTGTTTTTTCTCGAATGAGGAGGAACGTAAGAAAGACAGTACAACTTAAGTTTAGGTATTACGAGCTCAGAATAAAAGCAAAGATCATTCTTGGCAAGGAAGACATTCCTTATGATGTAATACTTCCGATGATTCGTCTAACGTATCTTAGGAAAGTTTATGTCAAGAGGGAGCTATACGCTGAGCTCTTAAAGATCAACGGAATCACCGGGGCAGAGGCGATGATTGAAGTCTTCGCAGTTTATGGGACTAAACGAGCTTTAGGAGAATACAAACGCTATCTTGGTGAGTTTCTATATTTTATTAGTAATCTCCAATCAAATGAGCAAACTTTGTGTCAACATCAANACTCTGCAGCATATTACGAACAGCCCGATAAGCATAACTTTATCCCCGAGAGACTATGAGTTTCTTCCTAAAGCTTGCANGNACGGAGTCTGGNATGACTTGCCTGCATTCTATGCAAAGAAATTCGATATTGAGATAGTCAAAGCAGGGCTTACAAAGCTAGATGGCGTCTCGCAAGTTGAGATTGAAGTTGCACGAACATATGGCAGTACAAAATATGCAGTAGAGAAGAAAGTTCCGCTTGGAAAGATTGAACTGACAATTGAATGAAATACTACAACGACAACGGTAAGATAGCACATTTAAAAATAGCACCGACTCTTAAACTGGTAAGTGGTTCAGATGCATTGATTATCTTTTACACAGAGAACGAACGTATTACGATTAGTCCCGGTGAAGAAGAGATCTTAGTTTCCTCTGTACCAATTACAAACAAGAAAGAGTCAAATTTGATTGCTGTCTATACAGACAGATTAAGATTCTTAGATTATAACGGTGAAGTTAAATATGCCTCTCGTTTAATAACTAGATATTGCAGACAATTACTAACAATCAATGGATGGCACAAAAATGAAATGGACATTCCCGAGAATCGCAATCAAGAAGACGCAGAACCAGCAAGTGATGAAGATCTGCGAAGAGCTCTTAGAGTTCGCTCAAGAGCAAGATCTGCATAAGAAAGACTTAGAAGCAATTGACGTTCTACATGCAGTAGAGACATTTCTAAGAATTCGTTTTGCAGGGAGAGAAGATGTTCTCGATTCTATAATCGAACAAGTCGTCTCTAAAAATCGTGCTAGAGGTAAATACAGCTAGTACGTGGGGAGCAATCCCCTTCTCTTACTAACTAATAAGCAAAGGTCGATTGCTTATGTTAGAAATATATTTAACAATTAATTTGAACACTTATGGCTAAAAAGAAAAGTAAAGTAGGTGCAGCAGCACAAGCAGTAGCTGAGTTATCAATAACACGAAGCTACTCGAGAAAACTTAATATGTGTGCTTACGGTGGTAAGCAATACGAAACTGCAGACCTATCTGCAACAAGAACAGCACACAACGTGCCCGCAGATTTGTCAAAGCAAGTAAGTGAAGATCTCTATCAACAATGTGTCGAAGAAGTAGAAGCTTCTATTGATGCAATTGCTAAGGAGATCGACGAAATCAAAAGCAAAGACGTAAAACCTAAAAAACAGAAAAAGAAAGTAGCACCGGGAGTTGATATCGAAGCTACTGAGATGGAAGAGATTACGACTTACGTCAATGACTTAACTTTAGCTAAAACTAAAGGAGAGTTAAAAGAAGCTGTAGCTAAAATCAGAACAGACGCAGCAAGATTCAATGATTCTCAGAAGGAATATTTAACTGCGTACTACAAAAAGAGATTAGCTGCTTTAAATGAGTAATCATTTATTGAAGAGCATTTCTTATTCAGCATATCGCGATTATAAGAAGTGCCCTAAGCTCTTTTATTATCGCAAAGTGTTAAAGCTAAAACTACCAGAAGATCCTCTACAGCTGGTCTTCGGTAAGTCTTTACACTTAGCACTAGAGCTACAAGTTAAGGAAAGGAAAGATCCGGTTAAGGTTTTTCAACAAGACTTTACCAGAGACAAGCTTTTGAGTCTCGATCTTGTAAAATTTTTAGAATACGAAGCTGAGGGAATACGTCTCTTGACTTTCTGGAAAGAGAAACGTAAAGAGATAATGAAACCTCTCGGAAAGGTCTCTGAAGCAGAGATTGAGTTTTCTATAAAGGTCGGACAAGATCCACTTACTAAGCTGATGCTAGATATACCACCAATTAATGGAGTAGTCGACTTCGTACTTGACGGGACTAACGGAATTGGTGATTATAAGACTAGCTCAAAGAAGTATACACAAGAAATTGCTGATACTTCTGACCAACCTACATTTTACTATTTATGGCATCTAATCGAAAGAGGAGAATTGCCAAAAGCATTCTACTATATTGTCTTCAGGAAGAACATAAAGAAAGAGCCAATTCAAGTCGTNTCTACGACAAGGACGTTGACTCAAGTCTCAAATCTTCTTGCTGATATTCAATCTGTTATTCATTCAATCAATAACAGGGAATTCAGTCTAAGGCATACAGAGGGCTTTTGCGATTGTTACAAATACGAAGAGATGCTCAAAGTTTAATATGGAGAAAAATGAAATCACATTTGATGAGAATAAGTGGTACTCAACGACAGAAATTGTACAGCTTGCAAAGCAAGGCTATGCCCCTTTCAAGTCGTTAGGAACTCTTTACTCAATTATTCAGGCAGGTAAGATTCCAGTAGTAATTAGAGGAGACGAGAACCGTAAGAAGTACTACATTCAAGGAAAAGACCTCGTTGCGTTCTCTGAAAGTCAGAAGGTATCTGTCACAAACAAAGATGAAGAACAAATGCAAACGAAGCGCTCTAAGACTAAGTAATAAGGGAATCTCGGTCATTCCAATTCGTCCCGACAAGAAACCTTATATCGCTTGGAAAGAGTATACTGAAAGAATTGCTACTGAAGATGAAATCACCAAATGGTGGCAAGACTACCCAGATGCTAATCTTGGCATCGTTACAGGGAAGATCTCCAACTTAACAGTAGTCGATGTAGAAGAAGGAGGCCTCATTGATTATCTACCAGAGACTCTAACAGTTGCTACTGGTGGTGGAGGCTTTCATCTTTACTATCGCTATTCTGATAAGTTTAAAAATGCAGTACGCATTAGAGACTTGACAGATATCAGAAACGACTCTGGTTATGTCATTGCCCCTCCGTCGATTCATAAGTCAGGAAAGCAATACACATATCACAGTAAGAAAGCTATTTCTCAATTTCCAGAGCATCTCTTTCTTACTGAGATTATTAAGCAAAGAAAAAATGATTGGAACGTTCTTTTAAAAGGAGTCTCCGCAGGGAACCGAAATCAAGTAGCAGCTAAGGTCTGTGGCTTGATTCTAACAAAGACACCGTTCAATATGTGGGAATACGTTGCTTGGCCTGCAGTAAGAGATTGGAATCAACATAACAAACCACCCTTACCAGAGGACGAGCTTAGAGCTACATTTGATAGTATCTCTGGGAGAGTTCTTTATTCTCAGAACGACTCGGAAAGAGAGATTCTGAATTTAACTGACTTAGCGAAGAGATATCGAGAGGAAAAGAAAGAAGCAACGAAAGCAATTGTACCCACGGGATTCGAGACACTGGACTTTTACCTCAACGGAGGTTTTAGACCAGGTGATCTAATCTTAGTTGGTGCGAGACCTTCAGTTGGTAAATCTTCATTTGCTTTATCTGTCGCATATAACGCAGCTAAGGTTGGTAAGAAAGTGTTATTCTTTTCAATCGAGATGACCTCGCTAGAGCTTTACGAACGTTTGCTTTCGTTCCACACTGGAATTCCTGCTAGTCTCATTATCAATGGGACTGCAAATAAGAAAGAAGTAGAGGAAGGAAGTCTTTCTCTTTCAAAGCTGCCAATCCAATTGGCAGAGCTATCTAAAGCTACTTCGAAAGAAGTCGTCGAGATAGTACAACGTCAACTTTTAGAATCAGAAATTGATTTGATTGTCGTAGACTACATACAATATCTACGAGACAAGCACAAGTCAGGAAACGAGTCAACAAGAGTTGGCGAGATCTCAAAAAACTTAAAATCACTAGCTCGTTCTACAAAGATCCCAGTACTTTGCCCGTGTCAATTGAACAGAAAGACAGAGGAGGGGGGTAATACTCGCATGCCTCGACTTTCTGACTTAAGAGACTCTGGTAACCTCGAGCAAGATGCAGATACAGTTATCTTGCTTCATAGAAGATCAACAAGCGACGATCATAAGTCAAAAACTAATGTTATTGTTGCTAAGCAAAGGAAAGGAGAAACTGGACGGCTAGACTTACACTTTAATTTACAGACCACTCGGTTCGAGAACGATCCGATCGAGTAGTCTTTAACACTATGGCATACAAAGATAAAAGATTAGCTAAATTAGCTATGGGAGGAGGCAGGTTTATCAAGTTAGATGTTGGTGATTCTTTCAAAGGCACTTACGTAACTTGGAGATCTGCTTACGATGAAAAATTTAAAAAGACTAAAGTTGAATTTGTTTTCAGAGACGAGAAAGGAGACGAAAAACTCTTAAGCACCTCATCTAAAAAAGTAATTGGAAAGATGGCAAGGATTATACCAGGAAGCGAATTGAACTTGACGAAGTTAGGCGAAGACAGGCAACTAGACTATGCAATTAAAGTATTGGTTGAGGGTAAAGCCACTGCCCAATACGCACCTGACGAAGATGAAGACGAATTAGAGGAAGGAGAAACTATATTATCTGCATCTACTGGCGCGGAAGAAGAGGAGGAAGATGACGATGAAGAAGAGGATTTATTCTAACATGATTCTTTTCTTCGAAGGAGTTGACAAAAGTGGCAAGTCAACTTTGATCAAAAACTACAAGGAGATGTTAGGTCGATGGGCTGCTGTCTATAAGAACTCATTCGTCAAACCAAGCGATGCTGGACTTTCTTTCAAAGATGCAATCACTGGTTTCTATGCTGGTCTTTACGAAGGTTTTCTTTTTAGAGCAAACAAAGAGGTCTCTTTAGTCGATCGATCGCATATAACAGAAATTGTTTATGCACCGATCAAGAGGGGGTACGATGCAGACATCCCGAGATGGAGGCAAATTGAAAAGATTTTTGCAACATTAGAAGAGGCAGCAATTGTCTATGTTGATACAAGTAATTGATCCTCGCTCAGAGGCACGAGATTGAGCCAGACGATTATATCGAGATTGAGGAGATTGTACGTATCAAGCAAGGGTATGAAGATTATTTTGCATCAAATACTCTTTTGCCCGTCATTAGAATTAACGGAGACGCTACTCGAGAAGAAATGCTCGATGAGCTCTCACAGAAAATAGATGAACATTTCGGAAAAAAAGATTAAAGCAGACAAATCAAAGGACTTGTTATTACAGATGTTCGATGCACAGAAAATTGTTGAAGAAGACTTTGCTACAGTCGAAGGCTTCCCAAAGAGATTAGTCTTTGGGAAGCTTGAGCATCTTCATCACCCAGAAGTTTGCAGGCACATCAATGACCAAGTTCTTTGGAGGATGGTTCAAGAGATCGTCGAAGCAACAATCGCACTTAAGAACGCAAAGACTTGGAGGCAATCTAAGTATCTGACAGATGTTCATGAGTATCTAGACGAAGTTGCTGACATTATGATCTATTTTATTAACTTATGTTTTGCTTCNGGCATTACTCCTGAACTGNTAGTTGATTCTGTTCTTAAAAAGATCGAAGTCAACCGCGACAGGATTCGCTCGAAGTATTAAATCAAATGAGAATATACTTAAATTGCAAAGAAGCAATTACTGACATTGGTCGGGAGCTTAAGAAATGTGCAAGAACAGTTCACACGCAAACGTACCAGAACAAGAGAATTGCAGATGATCCTGCTTTTGCAACGAAAGAGATTCANGCATTTAGCTTTAGCATTATTGATANNAACGATAAAGACGAGATGCCGAATGCTTCTCTTGAATGGCTAAAGAAAGAATTTGCAGAGAGAATCGATCCTGACTTTATTCAACCAGGAGAGGCATACAAGTTGAGGCCAGAGGTATGGGAGCAATTTCTCGTCGAAAAGGAAATTATTGACCCAGAGACTANCGAGATTACTACAGTCAAAACNTTTGACTATACCTATAACGAAAGAATTCAGTGGCAAATCTTGCCTGTTATCAACGAGCTAAGAAAGAACCCAGAAACTCGTCAAGCAATTATCGAAGTTCATAACAGATTGAAAGATACAGATCGCATGGGGAGAGAAAGAGTTCCTTGCTCTATGTTCTATCACTTTATGAAAAGAGATGGTGCATTAGATGTGATCTACGTAACGCGATCTACAGACTTTGCTACTCACTTTCAAAATGATATCTGGTTAGCAGATGAACTAAGAAAATACATTGCAGAGCAAGTTGGCTTACCAATCGGCAAGTTCTTTATGTTTGCATCAAGCTTACATATCTACAAAAAAGATTGGGACTTACTATTAAATTACTAAGCAGATGATCGAGACAAAGTTTATAACCTATCAAGAGTTCTTAGATAACTACAAGCATAACGAGTTTGTAGTGGGCTACGATAAAGATGAATACGTTGTGATGGTAACGAGAGAAGGCAACGTTCGTCTGTACCTTTACATCTCAGACTTTCCTTACTACTTCTGCGTAAGACTTAAAGATGTACACGAGAACAAGCAAGTCTTTTCGTCTCTTAAGAAGGCAAGGCTCATCGATCGCTACGAGATCGAAGGTGATTATGTTAAACTCTTTGTTAAAACAACTGCTAGATACGCTACTCGAGATAATCGAGACGCTGTTCTCGATTATCTCGGCTCCCATCGCATACAAACGTACGAGGCTGATCTGTCCCCGTATCAAAGAATGCTCGTAGATCTTAAACTGACAGTTGCTACGAAATATAAGACTCTCTTCTTTGATATAGAGACAGACGACAGAGGTAAGGGTATCGTTATCGGTGCAAGGAGAATCGTTTCAATCGGAGCAGTAGATGATGAAGGTAAAGAATTCTATTGGACGGGAGAGGAAGACGAGATCCTACGCTGCTTCTTTCGGAAGTTAGAACACTACGATCTTCTTACTGGTTGGAACTCTGAGAAATTTGATATTCCATATGTTAAAGCAAGAGCAAAGCTGCTTAAAGGCAAGGTTCCTTGGTATAATTGGAGACAGACAGTTCAAGTTGATATGATGCAAAAGATGATGGAGATCCATAAGAGAAACGTCGAGCTAATCAAAGAGGTTAGAAGCTTTTCTCTTAACTCTATTGCGAAGCACTTTCTTAACGAGTCTAAAGTTGATCACACTGAAACGATCTGGGAGTTATTTACTAAGAACCCAGCTAAGCTAAAAGAATATAACATGCAAGATTGCAGATTGCTTTTAAAGCTAGAGAAGAAACTAAAGATCATCGAACAGAAGATAGCAGAGCATTCGATCTCTGGTTGCTTCTTAAACGAATTCGCAGTCTCTCGCATTCTTGATACTTATATTCTTAGAAACTCAGTTGGCTCTGGTGTTAGGTTTAAGTCTAAGCCACCGAGAGAAGAAACTGACTTTAATCCAAACAAGAAAGCAGGTTACGTAGGGGGTTTAGTTCTCGACCCAGATAAAGGTTTACATTTTGATGTTCTTCACTTCGACTTTACATCTCTGTACCCGTCAATCATTCAGACATTTAATATAAGCCCAGAGACCTGGCTTAGAGCAAGGAAGAAAAACGAACCAAAGACGAAAGAGTATCTCTTCTCTCCGAACGATCAAGTCTTTTCTCGCAAGCAAGGTATTGTTCCGAAGATTATCACTGACCTATTGAAAGCGAGAAATGATATCAGGTACAACGAACTTAAGAATTATAAAGAAGGTAGTCTAGAATACGAGGCTGCTTATTTTAAACAGTACGCATTTAAAACAATCGCGAACTCATTCTACGGCATTCTTGGTGCTAGCTTTACTCGCTACTATCGAAAAGAAACTGCAGAAGCGATCACTCTGTCTGGACATTTTCTACTGGGGCTGGTCAAGAGGTGGTGCTCCATTCATCGATTTAAAGTTATCTATGGAGACACAGACTCTGTATTTGTCACATCAGAGACAGGAGAGCACGACGAGCCGGGCGAGATTGCTGAGAAGATCAATCACTATATTAACTACTACTTACTTAAACATATGGGGATTGTTGATTCTCAGATTGATCTTAAAGTTGAAGCTACGTATGATTCTTTTCTTATGGTGGGTAAAAAGAAATACGTCAAGAACGAAGGAGGAAAGCTAAAGGTTTCTGGCTTGGAAGCAAAGAGGAGAGAAACTTTACCACTGACTGCTAAGAAACAAGTTGAGATGATTGAGATGTTGATGCTTAAGAAAGCTACTCAGAAAGATATTATCAATTGGCTATTGAAATTAAAGAAGCACGTTATGGATGGAAAGCTTAAGCGAGAAGAGACCATTCTCCAAGTAAAGCTTTCTAAGCACGTAGACGAATATCGCAAGGTAGTTAGAGATAAGAAAACAAAAGAAAAGATATTAGACGAAAACGGGAAAGAGCAATATGAACCATCATCACTTGCTCATGTTAAAGTTGCAGTCTGGTTACAGGAGAGAGGTATCAAAGAGGATGGCAGAAATACTTGGGAGAAGGGAAGCTACGTTAAGTATATCATAACAGACGGAACTGGCAAGCTTCAAGCTTCTAGTATTTACGATGAAGAGGCTAAATATGATCCAACTTACTATTGGGACGTTAAGATCTATGCTCCCCTTTATCGAGTTTTAAAAGTAGTCTTCCCAGATTATGACTGGGGGCAGTTCTTTGCATCTCCGAAAGTTTATAAGAAGATCTTACGAGCAGAGGAGAAAGAAGAGCTTAAGAATCAATAATATGGCATACGTAGGAATTGATCCAGGAGTGAACGGAGCTATTGCTGTTCTTGAGAAAGACGAGCTATGCCTCTATCGCTTCCCAACAATTAAAGTCGAAAATAAGAAAGGCAGAAAGATGTCTCGCTTAGACCTCGTTCTCTTAGCAGATGTTTTTAATTTGATAAGAGACAACCACAGTGTCTCTCGTATTATGATAGAAGAACCAATCTTGCTACCGAATCAACATGTAGCAAGTACGTTTTATAATGGAGTAAGTCACGGGGCGCTGCTTGCACTATGCGCTGCGACGTTTGGAGTCACCCCCGATTCAGTTAAATGCAGAGACTGGCAAGATGCTTTAATTGCAAAGAGAACACCAGTAAACTCTAAGCACAGAAGAGATCACCGTAAGCAACTGAAGTTAGACTCGATTGCAGAAGCTAAGAAAAGATTCCCGGGAGTTGACTTTCGTAAATCTAAGAAATCTAAAATTGATCACGATGGGTGTGCAGATGCTGCACTTATCGCGCTCTATTCGTCATTATGAAACCAGAAGTTAAGTCAGCATTATTTTATATAGCAATTTGTATTGCAGGTATCTTATCTGCATTTGCAATTGCGCCGCAGTAGCTTAGTTCGGAAGAGCACCTGCTTCGTAACCAGGAGGTCGTGGGTTCAAATCCCACCTGCGGCTCATTACAACTCAGCCTCTTTTTAGAGCTGGTATAATAATAAGTATATGAAAGATTTTTTGAAGAATATTGTAAAATAGCTAGCGAAAGAGTTGGATGAGAAATAATTAAACTATTAAATTAAATTTAAATTATATGAAAAAATTTATCTTATCTGTGTTAGATAAAAAAACAAATAGATTAAGTAGGTTAAATGATTATCGTAGAGTAAATAGCTTAACTACTGAAAATAGTATTGGAACATTTGAAATTGAGGTAAGTCCAAAGGCGTTAGAAAAGTTAAAAAAAATAGAAAAGAAAATTAGATTTAGTTTTGAACACGATTTTGGTATAGAAGACAAAACAAAAGAAGCATATTGGGTTAGATTTAACGGAGAATATCCTAATAAGAAAACTGATTTTAATTATTTATGTAATGGTTATATAGAAAGCCGACAACACAGCGGTTTTGATAATTGGGGAATACAGATAAGATTTAGTCATATTGATGTCTCTACTACTTGGGGACAGTTAAATGCTTTAGTAGAAATGGTTGCTAAATGGATAGATAAAAAATATGGTAATGATTGTGGATTTAAAGATAAATGGGAAGTAGATATAATGAAAATTGATTTTATTAAAAACAAATAATTAAACTATTGAATTAAACTATTATAAGAGATTTAATAATTAAGGATATGATAAAAGATTTAATAGAAATATTAAAACAAACAAATTCTAATTCAGAGCTTTTACTTCAAGACGCTTTTAATCGTGGTGTTAACTACGGAAAAGAACTTGCCAAAGAAAAAGCTATAGAAGCAATTAGAGAAGAAAAATAATAATTAACAACCTTAGGGCTTAATATAACTATATGAAAGACATATTAAAAGAGTTAAAAAATAAATCAGAAGTTATAAACGATAGTCTTTGGTATGTAAATCCAGATGATGTTATCAAAGCAATCTCCCAAACAAGAGAAGAAACTATTAAGGAGATGGAATGGGAAATAGAAAACTGGGAGATAGTTGATGGAAAAAGTTTTACTTCTGATAAAATAAAAGATATACTTAATAAACTAAAAAAGTAATAACTAACTAAGGGACTGAAAAGAGCAAGGAGATTTCCCGCTTCCCCCTTTGCCCGAAGTAATCCCCTTAGATGGTTATTATCAATTAAATATAAATTAGAAATTAATAATTAAAAACAAAACTATGGACAACATTTATGAAACATTAGAGGATTACGATATTTATAGAGAAAATAAAATGTTAGAAGAAGACGAAGCAAAATTAGAAGAACTTTTAAAAAAATATGAGATTATAGATTTAGGAAGCGAACATAAAGATAGATTTTTAGGAGAGAGAAACAACCTAAGAAACTTCCTAATTGAAGCTGAAAAATTACAATTAATTTAAAAACTATGAACAAACACTTTACACAAAGACCTTATAAAAAGATTAAGGCACAGCAAAATTATCATTTTTTAGCTTCATCTTTACTCTTTCTTATCTTAGTAGCTTTAATGTTCTTAATATCTCAAAGAGTATCAGATAACACTAAACAAATTGAAAACCTTATAAACGAAACTAAGGAAATAAGAGTTGAACAGCAAGAAGTAAAAGAAGAAATTGAACTATTAAAACCTAAAACAATACAAGAAAAGATAATAGAGATGTCAATAGAGTATGGAGTAGATACTCAAACAGCACTAGATATAGCAAAATGTGAAAGTCAGTTTGACCCACTAGCAAAAAATCCTAACTCATCAGCTAAGGGAATTTATCAGTTTATAGACAGCACTTGGGAAGAAAGATGTTCAGGAGATGTCTTGAATGAAGACGATAATATTAAATGCTTTATGGAACTTTATAATAAATACCCTCATTATTGGGATGAGTGTAATATAATAATTAAATAAATAATATGAAAGTAATAGCAAGACATAAAGACTGGGTATCTGGAGCAACAATAACAGAATTAGATGATGAAAATTATAATGGTAAGTTTGCTTATAGAAAATATGTAGCGACTATAAGAGGTTTTAGGGGGTGGAAAATATATGAAGGAGAAATAAAAGAAAATATGGTTGATATAATTAAAGATGAGGTAGAAAAAATAAAAAATAAAATTGATAGTGGAGACGAAGAAATATTTAAAAATAAAACTTATAATAATTAATTTATAATAGATATGAAGAAAAAGATCGTCAAGTTCCTAATCGAGTTCGTTGGAGACCTCTTATTCGTAGTAACTCTAATCATCGGCAGCATCTTCTTTGCTGCAGTTATGATAGGAATCGGTCTTGGTATGTACCAACTAGCTGCCTGGCTCGTTTCTCTATTTTAACACAAAACAAGCTCTAAAGCGTCTTTCTCGTTTTAGAGCCTTTTTGTGCGTTATATTGAACAAATATAGCTAATGTGTATATTATATCACAAATTGTATTTACGGATCAAATAGGCACTGTATAGAGCCTATAAACGGCTAGTTATTAACTCTTCTTTCAGCTAAATTACGAATACAAGCAATTGAGCCTTCTAACCAGGTGTTAAACGTAATTATCGAACCATCGTCTGTGTTACCAATATTGCCAGGGTTCTTTGTCTCTACTGCCTTGCCTCTAGTACCTGCCCCAGAGTCTTGTCTAATGACTGCTAAGAACTCTCTCGGAGAAACGTTGTAGTGGTCAAGTGCTTTTAATAAATCATCTGCGTCTTTCTGTAATGGGGAGTTTAAGCGAGTAAGTTCTGACTTAAACTTAGCTGCATCTACTGGTCCCATCTGGTTATAGATTGCTCTAATAGCAGTTATGTGATCTGGGTTAGTTGCGTATCTGTTTGTCTCTAAATCAATATTGCCTATTGTTCTTCGTGAGCCAGCGTATTTTCCTTCTCTGACTTTATATCTCTTCACGAGCATCTCGTAAGAATCTCTGTCTTCGTCTATCGATGCTTTTTTATCATTTGTTTCTTAAGTGCAGAAGCTCTTTGTGCTAAGATGTTAGGAAAACCTACGATACCAACTGCGAATGCTGACTTAGCTAGCTTAGAATAAGCCTTGCTCAGCGATGCTGGTGTTCCATCGTAGAATACGTATTTCAATCCACTTCTTTTAAGTAAGTCAAGATCTTCGTCTGCTATCGATCTGGGTACGATTAATGCATCGACGTCTTTAGCTAGAGATAGATCTTTCAAAACTTTTGCTTCCATATAAGTCCACTTGATCGAGTTGTATGCATTATTGATTGAATCTAAGAAACCTGTTGCTTGTTCTTTCGTTATCTTAGTACTGTACTGGTCTTCCATTAAGGAGACGAGTCTTGCTGGGTTCTTTAAGCCATCTTTCATCGATGCAAGTTCATGTAAGATTAGGGTACCTGTTTCATCGTAGAACTCTGCGATAGATGATGGAGTCTTGCCTCCGTACAGCTCTAGAACTTCGTCTCGTAGTCTGGACGGTATCAATTTAGCAGTCTCTTCTATCTTAACTCTTTCTGCTGCAAAGAATGTACTAAAGTTCTCTTTATTAGAAGTCGTTAGCTTATCTGCTGCCTTTCTCATCTCTGGAAGAGATTTAATTCTTTCTGTAAAGTGTACGTTTGCTTGTAGCATTCTACCATCAAATTCTGCACCTCTTAGACTTCCTTGTACTCCATGCTCTGAATACATCTCTTTGACTTTAGCAAGTGATGCTTCATCAGTAATACTTCTAGGTGTAGATGCATCAGAAGAATAGAACATCACCTCTTTGTTCTTAGGGTTAACTGAATTCTTATTAATCACAAAGTGATAATCTCCAAAAGATTTTGTAGGTATCGTAGCTCCGCCTTTCTTAAATATGCCTACTGATGGTCCCCAAATCTTTCCCTCTTTGACGATTGACTGAAAAGCTTCACGCTTAGTTGAGTGCACTGCAAGTAAGTCTTTCTTTTTACCAAGTGATTTAGCAACTGTCGAAGAGACCTCGTTCGCTAATTTAGAAAGAGACTTTTGTAATGGCTTAGTCTTCTTACCTCTACTTGCAACTGCAATTCCGAATGCTCCGATCATTCCTGTTGCCATAAATGCATCAGAATCATTTTTAAGAATCAACTGAGATACCTTCTCTGGTTTCTCTTTAGCTTCNTCTTCAATTGGCTTATCTCTCATTCTGAAGGGAGAGGGCCTNGTCTGCGTATCTTTATGAGTGGCTTTTAGTATATCATCTGCTGAATGAAACATCCCTGTCTCCATTATGTAGTCCCTCGCATTGATTAAGTCCTCCCATTTCATGTTCTTAGGTTTTCTTTCTTTAAGCTCTTTAAATAAAACTGGGTCTGTCTCTTTAGCGTGTTGTAGTAGTCTTGCGGACATTATCAATGTAGCTTTCTCTCCTACTTCTGAAAGCATCTTCTTAACGTGCTCTGCCTGTTTCTCTGCTGAGAGTTTCATGAAGTCAGGGTTAGTAGCTAATCTGTCGAGATTCTGTAACGTTCTTTGACCGACCCATTGTTGTAATAAAGATCTTTCAGGCCCAGAGAGTTCTACCTGTTCTCCGAATAAGCTAAGTTTCTTCTTAACTGACTTCGGTGCTAAACCAGAGTCTCCCGTAGCTGCAATCAAATCAAGTACGAGTTTAGCTGCGGGATCCTCGTTGTATGTTGACAGGAATCCAGGATTGAAGAAGACGTTAAAGATTGTTGGGTTTTCGTAGTCTTTTCTCGGTTCTCCAAGAGTTCCGTATGATGCTGGCAGATCTTCTGCAAAGTAAGGAAGTTTTGCTTTAACTTTATTCATCATTCTCTCTGCTGCTGTCTTCCCATCTGTCATTTTCTTCTCGTTGTATAAATATTGACGTAGTTGATTAAAGAATGTTGGAGTAAACGATGCAGGAGCTCCTTCTAGTACAGTTAAGATATTCGTACCTGGATCTCCTTTGAGTAAATCAAGTACTCCTGAAAGTACGGGTTGATCTGCAAATGTCTGGGATGCACTAACGAATGCTTCTGCTAATGAAGCAAATTGCTCCTTAGGTGTTTGATTCAAGTTAGCAGCAATCTCGANGCTCATTGAAAGAGGTTCTGCAAAGTNATATGTGTATAGAGTATCNCCGTTCTTTAACGTTGGTTCGCCTTGAAAGTTATTCTCAACCCATCTCCGAACTGCTGAGATATTAATTTGATATTCTCGTAGACCAGCTCTCTCGCCTAACTTAGCTTCGTCCCAAGTTCCAGTAAACTGCCCGGAGATAATACCCTTGCTTGTTAGATACGATCCGAGACCTGTTAAGCCAAACGTACCAATCGATGCTCTGGCAACTGCGTGGGCTATTTCTCTGTTGTTTGCTTTAGTACCCTTTAAGAAAGGTAAAGCAATTTCTCTCATTGCTCTTACGTAGCCAACTGGCGAGTATTCTAATGCTCTTGCTAATAAGTTTCCAGGAGTCTTTGGGTATTTTAGAACAAGATCTCCAAGACCAAAGTCTTGTCCGAGATTAAGTGCTCTCTTAACCCAGACTGCTCCTTTAGAAACTGTACTGTCGTCTTGGAACGTAACGTAGCGACCTTCGTAGTCTGCAAGTTCGTGTGCTTTAATATCAAGTTCTTTCATATACTGGAGAGCTTTATCTCTTAGCTTTTGTCCTTTCAATCCTTCGTTCTTTGCTTTTAACCAAGCTTGTTCGTAAATGACTTGTTGATATTTTCTGTTGTATGATGCGTAGTCAGGTGCTTTAAGTACTGCTCCCGTCAGTCTCTCTAAGTAATAGAAAGGATTCCACTTGCTCTTGAATGTTCTTTGTGGTAAATCAAATTTAGTTTTTAAATGAGTAGAGAGTCCTTTCCAACCAGCTTTCGCACCTGTTTTAAAATCAGCAAGATATTGACTTGTTCCTCTCATCCATTGCTCCCACATATTCCCTTGTCGTAATTTAACGAAAGAGACTGTTCTGTCTGCTCCTGTTAGTTTACTATTTAAAATATCAATAGGAGTTGCAACGTATTTCATTAAACGTTCTGCTCTTCTAAATAATTCGTTACCAATGATATCTCTAACAACTCTTTTAAGATTAAGCAATTGAGCAATAACTTGTATTGACGAAATTTTCTGGCCAATAGATGAACGAGTATATGCTTCCATTATGCCACCAAGTTCTGCAGCTAACTCTGTCTTGATATTCGGGTCTGTAGCCTCTTGCATCTTCTTAGCTAATCTGTAAATCTCTTTTGCGTCAGAGTCTTTAAGAACATTTTTCTTCTGCCAACGATATGCTTTCTTATTTTGTTTATCAATAAATTTCTGAGTTCTAATTAAGTAAGCCTCTGGAGACAGATTCTCATAAAGCTTAGCAGCTTGTATTGCTTGACCTGCTTTCGATAATGACTCAGAGATTTCAGTTGCCATCTCTGCAGCGAGATCATGCCTCCCTTGATTTTGATACGCTTTAATCACTTCAATACTCGTTGCTGTCTTCTCTGCAGAGACTCCTGGTGATCTGGCGTAGGCAGCTGCTTCGTCTAAACTCGAAGCAACTCTTTTCTGAGCTCTTGCTAGCGTATCGATATTATGTTCTCTAATATAAGTTGGTTGGTCTTTTGTTAATTGAGCTCTTAGTTCTGGGTCTGTTTTCTCAGAACCAGATATTCTTTTAGCAAATCTACTTTCCTTTGAATCAGTACCAACGAAAGTCTCTGGTTCGTACTTAACAGCAGATGGTTTATCTGGAAGTAGACTTTCAGCTGCTTGCTGACGTAATTTAAGAGCTTTAGGATCGTCTAATTGACTAAAAAGATTCAGTTGTGTTGGTTTACTCACGATTTTAGTTTGCGGATCAATTTGAGCTCGTTTTAAGCTCGTAACGGGCTTCTTAATATCAGTTTGTTCTGGTATTTTAGCATCTTGCTTAGGAAACGGTAGTTCTNGTTGGTATTTGCCTCCTTTTAGAGGTAGTTCTNGTTGAGTAGGCNCCTTCGGAGCCTTTGGTGTTTTGCCTGTAAATAATTTTGAGAGTCCCCGAGCCGCTGCCGCTGTGCCGAGACCAAAAGCAGTCCCGATTCCGACTCCGAGCGCTACTTGCTCAGCAGATGGTTTCTCTTTCTCGTGGAAAGGACCGATACCACCGTAGGCTGCACTAGTTCGGGCAACAGTACCCAGTGGACCCTTCAATGCGTTGGCTGCCTTTCGTATAAAGGCAGGTGCCTCTCGATTGAATATCTTCAATGACTTGAGCACTTGAGCTTGCGGAATGTTCTTTGCTAGACGAAACGATTTAAGACCCATTGCACCCGAATATGAGCCACTTGTTAGAAGATCAACTGCTACTTCAGCAATTGCTGCTGCAACCTGTATGTTAGTCATCTCTGTACCAGGAACTACTGCACCAAGTGATGCTGCACCTCCTTCTCCGAGTAAAGCAGAGTTCTCATTTAATAATTTAGACATACGAGCAACTGCTGCAGCGTCTCCTCTCTTCTGTGCGTCTTGCAACGCGCGAGAGAGTCTCATATTCATTGTCTCGAGTTCAATACGTGACGACACCAGCTGCTGAACGTCTTTCGTCTTCATTGCAGGCCATGCTGCGATAACGTCTGCGAGTTTCTTTTCTCCATACATCATCATATCTAATGCATCCCTGAAGAAGTTAGCTGTTGTCTTTAACGGGTTCTGTAGCTTCTTCCAGTCAGTTTCTCTTGTTCTGACAAAGAACTCTTCCTTTGGTTGGTGCATCATTAATGCACTTTGATCTGGAGGAGCTATTGCTGGCTTAGTTACGCTACTTGCAGTTAACGGAGCTGGTCTCTTTAGAGCAACTCCTACTTGTCGGTAAGGATTTGAAAGCAATCTTGACTTTGTATCGTGAGCAGCTTGTCTTGCCCTTGCAAGTTCTAACTGTACACCCTTTGTAAAGTCAAAAGAGAGACCTGTTTTAGCAGCCCTCTCTTGTAGTGTCATCAAATCAGCGTTCTTTCTGTTTTGTAAGTTAGACATAGTTGTTTAATTAAAAGTTTTCTTCGTCTTTACGTCCTCCCTTCTCGTATTGAGACGACCGAGATGGATCGATATAACTATCAAATCGTTTATCAAATTCCCCTGGACTTCCTACCTGNATGATCCATTGTTTTCTANATGCGTTCCAAGCATTCGGGTTTAAGTAGCCACCTGTAACGTCTGTGCCCTGAGCGAATAGCTCGGCGATTGATGCTTGCATATTAATAGTCGCAGCATTTAAGAAGTCTTCCTCTGTCATAACTCCAGAACCTGTAACGTCTTTAGCTGAACCAAGTACCTGAATTGTTTCTCCCGTTTGAGAGTTAATCAATTTGACTTGGTTGTTTACAGTAACGACTGCTGTTTGTGTATCGTCAGGCATTAGATATTCTCTGCCTGCTATCTTAACTGTCTTTCTTCCTTTATCCTCCCAGTACTTTCTTTCTTCTGGAGTCTTTATATAGTTATAACCTTGGCTAATCATAAACTCTTCTCTTCTCGTGGCTGTTTGATCTACTAATGCAGAAGTAGAAGCTTGTGTATATTGAATACCTGCTAGATCTGCCATCTCTTGTCTTGTCCATTCGTTCATTACTTTCTCGTATTCAGCTTTATATAATGCTTTAGCTTGGTTGACTGAATAACCTCCAACTTCTGCCATCTTTAACCAACTTGCTTCATCTATCTCGTCTGGAGATAGATGTGCATTAATAAACTGCGATCTAAGATCTTGAGCCATTTCCCTGTGCTTATCAACCTCTTCTTGCTTGTATTTAACCCAAGCATCAGCGTCTCTTGCCCGTAATTCTCTCTCTTCTCTAATTGCCGCGTCCATCTTGAACTCAAAGTCTGAAAGTATTTCTTGGATCTTAGCATTTCTCTCTCTGTCAATTGCNGCTTGTTCTTCTAAATTAAACTGCTGAGTTTTTTCCATCATAGCTTGTCCAGATGGTGAACCTCTCTGCCCTGACAAAGCTTGANNCGTTGCGGTTGAGCCAATTCTCGATTCACCTTGTACTTGCGCTCTTTTTAAAATATCAGCATACATAGCATTTACTGCATCAATTTGCTGTTGCATGAAAGCTTGCTTTTCTGCCCTCATCTGCGCCTCTCTTGCTGCTCTTTGTTCTGGAGACTCTGGCTTGAGTGAGTCGTAGTATTCAGACAACTCTGATCGAGTACCGTCTGCGTTGTATTTGACACCAGGAGACGCAGCATCCTGCCCAGGTAGTGCGCCAGGTTCTGCACCAGGAGACGGAGTCCCAGGACGAAATTGAGAACTCAACCATCCTATTGCATCATTTTTTAATTGATCAGCAGAGTATCTGACTG
>JGI24708J26588_10001233_pt1 | contig 20250 bp, 19 predicted proteins | sample BioPla1DNA2_FD_26588 | JGI IMG/M metagenome (IMG submission 26588) | reverse complement strand
AGAGCCAGGAGAACTGCCTATCTAACAATCACCGTTTTATTTACCCACGCGCGATGGGGAGGGGATTTATTCATTGGAGTAATCTATCCTTCCCGGCTATTATTATGCCGGGATTTTTATTTGGATTTACTACTCTTGGTGATATCACCCTCTCTGTATGGTTTTCAGAGAGGGTTTCTTATTTGCCGGATAGCCAATTTGCGGGTTTCGTTACTCATGTAACTCTAATATTTTTCCATGGTTGCGTTTGGGAACCGCAACATGTCCCTGCATAGGGACTCCCTTTTAAATTAATTAGCATTAACTATAAACTTAATTTTTACGACAAGCAGAGAGGCGGGTGATACAGGAGGTCGATCCATAAACCATAAGTAAACTGAAAGATACTAATTCAAGGAGGAAGAAAAATGAAAAAAATCGTTTCGATTCTTGTTTTGGCCCTTTTTATTACAATGAGTTCTGGAGCTGCCGGCTTCGGTAATAAGGCTTCTGCAGCGCCAGCGGTAAAAGACAAAAAAGCTATCCTTGTGGTAAGTTTTGGTACTACCTTCCCTGAGACCCGCAAATTGACAATTGAAAGTGTAGAAAACAAAATCCAGGCTGTTTTTCCTGATTATGAGGTTCGCCGCGCTTTTACCTCCCGAATCATTATCAAAAGGTTAGCTGAAAGAGATGGCATCCAAGTGGATACTGAAAGACAAGCTTTAGAACGTCTAAAAGCTGAAGGATACAAAGAAGTAATTGTTCAGCCTCTTCACATTGAAGCCGGCGCTGAATATGAAAAAGTTCGCAGTATTGTAAATTCCTATGAGCAAAGTAAAGCCTTTGATAAAATATCGCTCGGCCGGCCGATGCTGTACTATATGGGCCAGGAAGAAAAACCCGATGATTATGCAACAGCCATCAAAGCCGTACAAACGCAGTTCCCTGAATTAGGACGCCGTGAAGCTGTAGTATTCATGGGACATGGCGGGGTTCACCCTTCCAATGCTGCTTATGCTGTACTCCAAATGAAAATGGCTGATGCCAGTCTGAATAATGTATTTGTATATACCGTTGAAGGATATCCGACCTTTGAACGAGTAATCGATAAATTAAAAGAAAATAAAATAAAGAAAGTTACCTTAATGCCGTTCATGCTGGTAGCTGGCGATCATGCCAATAATGATATGGCCGGTGACGAAGACGACTCAGCCAAAGCGCAGCTCCTTAAGGCCGGATTTAAAGTAGATACCTATGTCCATGGTCTGGGAGAAAATTCAGCTATTCAAGACATCTATGTTCAACACGTAAAAGATGTAATTGAGCAAACCTATGAAAGAAAATAAATAACGATTTCGAGTTATCGTTGGGAAGAAGGATTCTAAGGTGAAAAAAACGACTTTAATTGCTTTATGCACACTACTCAATCTCGCCTTTGCTCCGGTTGCATTGGCCGATCCGGTAGAACTTTCCGGTGATTTGTCGCTAAAATATCAACGCGATCATGAAGACGGTGAGTCCGCGAAAGATGGTCTCGTTTCAACGCTGACATTAAAAGCTAAAGCTAAGTTGAATGAAAACACATTTTTATACACCCGCCTTGGAGCACAAAATGTATCAAAAACTCAATTTAGAGATTTTGATACCCCGTATTATAGTGATGGCAAGAAAGAAGTTTTCGCATTGGACCAATTTGGGGTAATTTGGAACAAGGATGAGCTGACTTACAAACTTGGCCGCCAAGATATTACCGTCGGGGCAACTGCTCTCTTATACAGCCGGTCGGACTCGAATATTGGTCAAGGCGCCTTTGCAGACGGTCTTTTGATCAATGGTAATGTAGGAAATACTGAAATCTCAGCCTTCTTTGGGCAGGAAGACAATTACAGTTCGGACGATAATCGCTTGTATGCCGTGAGGGCTGCATACAGTCCGAATGATACTTGGACTTATGGAGCAACAGCAGCCCGCTATGTTAATAAAGAAGCTGGCCAAGCAAACACCAACCATTTGGCTGTTGACGGCACGTATAAATACGGAAAGCATAATTTAACCGCTGAATTTGCAAAATCAAATAGCAGTGTCTCTAATAAGGCGTATGCCGTAGTATGGGGTTATGATTTCGATGGAAAGGCAGCTGCCTCCATTACCGGTTTCAGAGTTGAGGAACAAGCCAGCATGGGCGGCGGCAGTGACTTTGACAACGATAACCGCGGCATCCATTATGGGGCAAATTATCAAATCAACGATGCTTTAAGCTTGGAGGCAGTTTATAAAGATCAAAAACAAATTTCAAATGGTGTCAAGAATAACTCGACCGAAATAACATTGAATTATACATTCTAGGACTTATCCTATGACCAAGACGCTGTAAGACTCCAAGTTTCTTAAGTGAGAGTTAACAACGTCTAAGTCCCTGGATAAGTACGACTAAGCTTCAGATGGAGTTAAAACGCTATCTTAAGCAAGTCGCGCTTTATCGTCGTGTAAAAGCGTGATAAAATCAACCCTGGCCAATGGCCGGGGTTGATTTTGCGCCGTTTTATCGTAAATTAGCTTTATACTTTGGAGGTAACTATGACAGGAATATTTTACGGCGTTGGAGTTGGTCCAGGGGATCCTAACTTACTTACTCTAAAAGCAGTCAAGGTAATTCAGGAGGCCGATGTCATCATCGCACCTAAAACTGAAAAGAAAGAAGAAAGTCTGGCATTTACAATCGCCAAGCCGTTCTTAAATCAAAGCACGGAGATTATTACATTGGTTTTTCCGATGGTGTCTGACACCGAAACATTGTCTGAGGCGTGGGATACTAATAAAGGAATAATTTTGGATTTGTTGAAACAAGGGAAAAAAGTCGTATTTCTTACTCTGGGCGATCCGATGTTTTACAGCACTTATATTTACGTTTATCGGCTTTTGGAAAACTGCGGTTATCCTATCGAAACTGTTCCTGGGATTACCGCTTTTTGTGCTATTGGCAGCCGGCTTGGCTATCCGCTGGTAGAAGGCGATGATGTATTAAGCATTATACCTGCCACTATGGACGATGACAAATTGGATAAAGCGCTTGCTGTGTCTGATAATGTGGTTCTAATGAAGGTTTACAAAAATTTTAACCAAGTAGTGGAAAAGTTAGAGCGTCATGGTTTAGCCGAGCATGCCGTCCTGACCAGCCGGTGTGGGTTGGAGGACGAAGTTGTAGTTGATAAATTGCAGGATACCGAAAAAACTCAACAGCTTAATTACTTATCAACGATTATATCCCGAAGAAGGAAGTGAAGACCTTGAGCAAGCGATTGCTGATGCTTGCGCTGGTAAACATACTGCTTATTTCATTTTTAACGGCAGGATGTTTTAGCGGAAGTAAGCCCCGAACTACACCGGATTCTTTACCATCATCGGCATACTTGACAATTAAAGACAGTATCGGGCGCACTGTCACCATTCCGCAAAAACCCCAAAGAATTGTTTTACTATCACCATCATTTGTAAATTTATTATACAGTGTTGATGGCAAGGCTATTGGACGGCCCAATTCGAAGTCTGGCACAATACCCCAAGCGGCACTTAGTGTTCCCGAGGTTGGCTTTGTATATAATATCAATTTGGAAAAACTGGCAGCACTTCAGCCGGATCTCGTAATTGGCGTTCAAGGGCTGCATGAAAAGTTAGTGCCAAGTATGGAAAGCAATAATATCCCGATTATTATCCTGAGATATAAAACATTGGAAGATAATATAGAGATTACTCGTCTGTTGGGCAGCATTGCCGGAACGCAGGCCAAAGCTGAGTTGGTTATCCAAAACATACAGTCACAGATTCAGACAATTATTGCGAAATTACCGGTGGACAAAAGCCGCAAGGTTGCGATTTTACATGCTACTTCCAAGAGCGTCACAGTTGAACTTGATACAACAATCGCCGGAAGTATTGCAAAGGAACTTGGGCTTGTCAACATTGCTGCAGGCAGCATGCCTGTTAACGCTGATAACGATACAGTTCCTTACAGTATGGAGAAACTTGTGGAAAATGACCCTGATATCATGTTTGTTGTAACCATGGGGGACAAGGCTGAGATCGAGAAACGGATGTGGGCAGATGTGCAAAGCAACCCAGCTTGGAAAAGTCTGCGGGCGGTAAAAGAACAAAAGGTTTATTTTTTGCCGTCAGAACTCTTTTTGTTGAATCCTGGTCTGAGGATGCCAGAGGCTGTGGAGTATATGGGCAAGCTTGTATATCCTGAGGTGTATGGCAGTGCAAAATAAGCCAGAGTTGTTTACTGGTCGCAGTCATAGAATGACACAACGGCTGCTTATGCTTGGTTTGTTGGCTGCTGTTGCCGGGGGCGGGATACTGCTAAGTCTAGCCCAAGGCGCATCTGGCATTCCAGTGGGAGAGGTCATTAATACGCTCCTTAATCCCAATTCAACTTCGCTAAGCCAGATTATATGGAATATCCGGCTGCCGCGAACGTTGGTTGCTGCTTTGGTCGGGATGAATCTGGCTCTTTCCGGAGCTTTGCTCCAGTCGATAATGAGAAGTCCGCTTGCTGATCCGCATATTATCGGTGTTTCCTCTGGGGCAGGACTTGTTGGAATCGTTATCTTGATTTTATTCCCTCATCATGAGTATCTTCTTACCCCGGCAGCTTTTGCCGGGGCTATGGGAGCAGCTTTTGCCATCTATATTTTGGCATGGAAAGGCGGCATCCGTCCGGTACGGATTATCTTGGCCGGTGTGGCAGTTTCCGCTTTTCTTGGGGCGGGAATTGCAGGCTTACTGGTATTTTACAGTGATCGGGTTCATGGGGCATTGATGTGGATGGTGGGCGGCCTTTCAGCACGAAGCTGGCCGCATCTGTATGCAATTCTTCCTTATAGCATTGCTGGCGGCTTGTTGGCTCTGTTTAGTGCAAAAGCTCTCAATGTTTTAGAACTTGGCGATGAAGTTGCGTCCGGACTGGGACTGTCCGTCGAGCGGACGAGATTAGCTTTGACGGTTGTAGCGGCTTTATTAGCGGCGAGCGCTGTTAGTGTTGCAGGTTTGCTGGGGTTTGTCGGCTTAGTAGTGCCTCATTCCGCCCGACTTATTATCGGCTCAGACTATCGATTTTTAATCCCGGCCTCAGCCTTGCTAGGAATTGCCGTAATTACCGTTAGTGATACTTTGGCGCGAACGCTATTTTCACCGGTTGAACTGCCTGTAGGTATTATTATGGCTTTTGCCGGCGCCCCCTTTTTTCTATACCTCTTGAGAAAGGAGCCGTAAAACAGCATGTTAGAGGCAACTCATATATCGCTGGGTTTCGATGATCAATACTTGTTCAAGGATTTTTGTCTAACAATTAAAGGCGGAGAAGTTCTGTCGATAATCGGCCCAAACGGCTCTGGGAAAAGTACGCTGCTAAAAACCTTAGCACGAAACATAAAACCCCAGCAAGGTAATATTTTGCTTGATAATAAGGCCATACATTCCTACAATCCCAGTGCGCTGGCACGCTTGATGGCTGTGTTGCCCCAATCAACCAGTGCGCCGAGTGATCTTACTGTAAGGGAATTGGTCGAATACGGCCGGTTTCCTCACCAGCATTGGTGGAAAAATACAAAAAGAGAAGATAGTTTGGCCTTGGATTGGGCCATGGAACGCACCAAACTGACCAGCTTATCTGATAGACTGGTCAGTACCTTATCTGGGGGAGAACGGCAGCGGGTCTGGCTGGCCATGGCGCTTGCGCAAAAACCACGGATTCTGTTGCTGGATGAACCGACTACCTATTTAGACATTTGTCATCAGCTTGAGATATTAGAACTGGTAACCGCGCTCAACAATTCCGAGGGCATTACAGTAGTAATGGTACTGCACGACATGAATCATGCTGCGCGCTATTCCGATCGCATTGCTGTATTAAATAAGGGGAGTCTGTTCGCAGTTGGAACTCCGGAACAAGTCATAAGGACTGATACACTTCGAGAGGTATTTAATGTAGAAGCTGATATCTGGCTGGACAGTAACAAGCGGCCGATATGCATTCCCCGTTGTTTGGTGGCGTCTGCAGACCAGCCTATTGTACAAAAAAGGGGTTAGTTTATGATCCAGATTAATGATTTGGTTAAGCAATATGGCAGCCGGACGGTGCTGGATAATGTAAGCTTATCTATTGAGACAGGAGAAATTTTCGGCTTACTAGGACCAAATGGTGCCGGTAAAACGACCTTAATTCGTATTCTTACGATGTTAGCCTCCCATAGTGCCGGTACAATCACTGTCAATAAGCTTCCTTTACCTGAAGAAGCCAAGAATATTAAAGCATTATTAGGCTGCGTTCCCCAGCACTTAAACTTAGATGCCGATCTGACGGCTTGGGAGAACCTAGAACTTCATGGGCGGTTACATCATATTCCCACCCAAGAAAGACGGCAGCGAATCAAAGAACTTCTTAAGTATGTTGAACTGAATGACCGAGCTGACGAAATGGTAAATACCTTTTCAGGCGGTATGAAAAGGCGGCTAATGATTGCCCGAGCACTAATGCACCGCCCTAAAATATTATTTTTGGATGAACCTACTGTTGGTCTCGATCCGCAGGTACGAAGGCGGCTGTGGGATTTAATTTTGAGTCTTAATCATCAGGGCCTAACCGTTTTGTTTACTACCCACTACATTGAAGAAGCCGAGGCTCTCTGTCAGCGAGTTGCCATATTGGAAAAAGGCAAGCTGATAATATCAGGCACACCGGCTGCCCTGCGTCGTCAGGTAGGTCAATATACGGTGGAATGGTCGGAGGCTGACGGTATTAAAGCACGTTTTTTTGATGAGCGATCTGATGCTGTAGCTTTTATAAATAGTCTTGACACTGCCACGACGATACGAAATACGAATTTAGAAGATGTATTTGTTGAGTTAACAGGAAGGAAAGTGAAAGACTAATGTTAGCAGATATTAAAACAGTAATATGGCGGGACTGGGTTGTCCTTCGGCGACGGTTGGGCAGGTACATTTTATCCAGAATGGTTTCCCCGGTTCTGTATCTAGTTGCGTTTGGCTGGGGTCTTGGTAGCCAAATCCAAGTGCGGGGGGGAAGTTATTTAGACTTTATTGTCCCGGGTATTTTAGCCTTAAACTCCATGATCATTAGTTTCAATGCAGTCGGCACCCCTGTGAATATGAGCCGTCTTTATCATAAGACCTTAGAAGAATATCAAATTGCTCCAATCACTGCTGCATCTTTTGTGATTGGTAAAGTGGTATCCGGAATGATCCGCGGTATAATATCTTCACTTATAATTATTATATTGGCATTTGTTTTTGGGGCTACACTAACCATTTCTGGCTGGTTTTGGCCTATACTGCTTTTAAACTGCGCTCTGTTCTCTGGACTTGGCTTTGTAGCGGCTATGATTATGAACTCCCATGAAGAAATGGCAAACTTCAATACTTATGTATTGACTCCTATGTCGTTTTTATGTGCTACTTTTTTTACTACAGAGCGTCTGCCGACTTTAATGCATTATCTTATTGAGATATTGCCGCTGACTCATGCCAGCCATGGATTGCGCATGGCTGGCATGAGTCAAGATCCTTCTTTGTTGTCTATCGGCGTACTAATGGTATATACCGTAATTTTTTTGATAATCGGAATTTGGCAAATGAGAAGAGTAAAGGGATAGCGTAGCTATCCTTTACTCTTCTGTTACATATTAAACTATCGTAGTCTTAGCCATTGTGATAATTTATTCAAAACGTGCTTTGGTGTAATGCCACTTAACAATGCCGTCGGCTTTCCATATTACCCAGCAGGTGCCATAGGCAGCTGGCGCAAGAGAATTGGACTTTGTTACCTTCTAGGACATAAGCTCTGGATAGTCAGCCAGTTTCCGAGGAAAAGGCTATGGATTTTATAATTTCGGGTTATATAAAAATTTTATTTTTACTATTTTGCAATGGTCGTCTTGAATAAGCATTAATCTGTCAGTCAACCTACTTGGCTGCAGGTTTGCACTCCCCAAATCGTCTCTAAGAGAAGTATTGAAAAATGCCGCATTATACCAAATAAAAAAATGAAAATCAAGATTTGTTTCTAATTAATATTATTGGTATAATTACCCAAAAGGCAAGGGGGTGGGATGTTGAAGAGAGAGGTCTTTAGCTTGCCAATAAGGGATATTGCATCTTGTCAAGGGTTCGATAAAGAAATTTTTATAACACCAGAAGATGGACAAGCAATTTTGGCTCAAATAATGACTGTAATAGCAGACATTCCATCAAATATCAAATTTTTTTTTGAGCTTGACTTTTTAGGCGGGAGACAAGGGGACGGTGGTTGTGTCCACAATTGTTTTCGATGTCTTTGATGATAATATTAACTGTTTGCAGGACAGCACCACCGTCCCCCTGTCTTTCGGTAGAACTAGAGGTCGGGGGAGTTAAAGAGTTCAACAATAGTTCTACTATGTTAAATGAGAACAGTATTATTGACAAAATTTTGATGCTGTTTTCTCCCTGGGTAGAAGGGGTGATAAAGTAATGGTAAGTGAAATGACAGAAGATATTTATAAAGCAATGGCAATGAAGTTTAAACCCGATAATATTAAAATTGTATTGTTAGCTGAAAGTCCGCCAGCAATGCCTCAAAACAATGATTTTAGTCAATTGAAATATTTCTATAATGTCGAGTATGCCAATAATCAGAAAGACATTCTTTTAAGGGAAACTGCTAAAGTAATATTAGACGATAATAATATATCTGTAAGAACAAAAGAAGAAAAGATAGCTGTTTTGGAACAGTTAAAAGTTGTAGGTGTTTATCTGGTTGATACGGTAAAATACCCAATTAATAAGTCTAAGTCAAAGGATAGAAGGCAAGCTATTATCGATGGCGTACCAGCCTTAATTACTGAACTGAAAGAGTTGAATGCCGAAAGAATTATAATAGTAATGAAATCTATATATGATTTGGTTAGTCAGGAGCTTAAAAATGCAGGATTGCCAATTGTTGATGTACCGGTAAATTCTCCCTTTGGTCCGACTAAGAAAGGGTTTGACTATAAGACAACACTAAGGCGAGCATTAAATTGTAGTGTTTACTAACACTCAGCGATATGACTAATTATTAGGTTCTATATTGAGATGGTCAAAGAAGGGGCATTGGTAAATTCTGGCATAGCAAGTATCGGTATCATACTAATGAAACGGTGTCCCTGTCCCCGTGTTTCCCACCCGCAAAAGAGTAAGGTGCGCTTGATATGCGCACCTTTTTTACATTAGTACAGTTTTTCTAATACCTCATCAGTCATCGCGAAGCTGTGTTCGGGACCAGGAAATTGACGGCTTTTCACTTCGGCGATGTATTCTTGCACTGCGGCAGTAATTTCGGTATGGAGTGTACGGTATGGCTTGACAAACTTAGGTTTAAACCCGGGTAATAGGCCGAGTACATCATGGATTACCAGCACTTGGCCGTCACAACCGTTGCCGGCGCCGATACCGATGGTCGGAATGGACAGGGCTTGAGTGACTTTGGTAGCCAGCGGCGCCGGTACGCACTCGAGCACTACTGCAAAGGCACCGGCTGCTTCCAGAGCGCGGGCATCATCGATCAGTTTCTGCGCGGCAGCGACATCTTTTCCTTGTACCTTGAAACCGCCCAGTTGGTTAACTGATTGCGGCGTCAATCCCAAATGTCCTACTACCGGGATGCCGGCGTCAGTCATTGCCTTTACAGCAGGCGCAATTTCTTTGCCGCCTTCTAACTTTACAGCCTGTGCAGGGGTTTCCTTCAGAAAACGGCCGGCGTTGCGCAGCGCCTCCTCAACTGATACCTGATAGCTCATAAACGGCATATCGGCGACAACCATAGAACGGCTGGCGCCACGGCAAACCGCGCGGGTATGGTGCAGCATATCTTCCATCGTTACCGGCAATGTAGAATCATAACCCAGCATGGTATTGCCTAAAGAGTCGCCGACCAATAACATGTCCACGCCAGCCTCATCCAGTAGTCGGGCAAATGCGGCGTCATAAGCTGTCAGCATGGTAATAACTTCACCTTTGGACTTTTTTTCCCGAATAGTAGCAGTAGTAATTCGTTTGTTTGACATTATTTAACCTCCTATTTAGTCTCTTTAAATGTAGACGCACCCAGTAGTTGAGCGATGGTTTCTCGCTGAGATAGCGGGATGCGGTTGCCAACCAATTTTAATGTTTCCTGCCCCAAAATCTGATAAACTGTCTTGAAATCCTCTGGCAGAGCCTGGAGGTGCCGTGCCACAGTGGACGAATCGCCACGGACAATCGGACCGGTAAGAGCGGAGGCAGTTCCCTGCTGTGCCACATTACGAAGTGTTCCCTTAACCAATGGCAGCAGGGATTGCAACGCTGCACTCTCATCACTGGTCCAGCGCATCAGCAGTTTTTCCGCCGTATGCAGTAGCGCCACCAAATAGTTTGAAGCAATACAAGCGGCGGCATGATACAGAACCCGTTCTTCCGGCGGCACCCGCAGTATTGTTCCGCCAAGGTCATTTACCAGTCGGCTGGCAGCGTCAACTGCAGCGGCGTCACCATCGATAGCAAAGGGGCTGCCCGGAATATTCTTTCGCGCAGTTTCCCTATCGGCGAAGCTTTGCAGTGGATGCATCGAGCCGACCGCAACTCCAAATTGGCGGGCCGGTGCCAATGCTTCGCCTGCTAATACGCCGCTAGTGTGCAAGAGAACTTGTCCAAGCCGCAAGCGCTTGCCGGCAATGAGTTCATCCAGTACCACAGGCAGAATCCGGTCAGGAACAGTGAGCAGGATTAAATCAGCTTGGGCAGCTGCTTCGACATTATCAAAACAGACCGGAAGCGCGGTTGCCTTAGATATAGCTGCGAGCGTTTCCTGGCTTCTGGCGGTTATTGCTACTACCGGGTAGCCGCAGTCGTTCACTAGGCCAGCTAGCGCGCCACCCAGCCGCCCGCCCCCCAAAATAGCGATAGACGGTTTTGACATGGTAAAACCTCCTAAATAAGAAAACGCCTTTCTAGCCGAGGCCGAAAGGCGTTGAAAACAAAGATAAAGCAGAATGAACCGCATTATCCTATGCTAAAGCAAGCGTACTTTGCACGTTTTCTGAACCCTTCCGTCTCGGTCTATTAACGATCCAAGCGGTCGCTCAAAAAGGCAATTCAGTTTTGTTGGACTGTTAGAAGAGGTCGTACAGCTCTCGGAAGATGCCGCAACCTTTCAATGCATTGATCATAGCACAGACTAATCTGGTCTACAAGTAGCCAAATCCAATAAAATATGACGAAACTGGAGAAGCTTCTGATGTGATAATTAAAGCCCCTCATAATCGCTCGTCATACATCATGCTACTCTTCTTCTCTGAAAATAGAAAAACTCCTGCCAGTAACCCGCTACATTTTGTCTGATTACTCAATGGACTTGTACGAGACATGAGATACAAGGGGACGGTGGATGTGTCCACAATTGTTTCGATGTCTTTGCTGCTAATATTAACTGTTTGTCAGGACAGTACCACCGTCCCCCTGTCTTTCGGTGATTTTGGATGTATTTTTTTGCAACTTTTACTTGTATTTATGTTAAAATAGCGGAGTGGATAATTGCAGGTGTGTGAAAAGAGGAAGAATCAATCATGACAGCTTGGAATGTATTTGAGTTTATGGGAATAGCGGCTTTTGCCGTTTCCGGTGCATTAACCGGAATACAAAAAAGATTAGACGTCTTTGGCGTATTAGTATTAGCCATAATTACGGCGATTGGCGGCGGGATAATGCGGGACGTTATTATTGGAAATACACCGCCGTTAACATTTCGAGACCCTACTTTTTTTATTATTAGTTCGGGAGTTACGATTGTTGTTTTTTTTACTTACCGATGGTTAGAGAATTACAAAGATACTATTCAAATCTTTGATGCCATCGGGCTAGGTGCGTTTACGGCTACCAGTGCAAAACTGGCGCTCCAACACAATTTAGATTCTCTAGTTATTATAACTACGGTTTCTGTGATTACGGGAATCGGTGGCAGTGTTATCCGCGACGTGATTGTCAAGGAAATTCCTTATGTATTTCGGCAGGAAGTTTATGCAATAACTACTATAATGGGGGCTATCGTCTTTTATTACTCCCAGATGTACTTTGCCGGGCCTATACCTTTATATCTTGCTTTTGCTATTACAACGGGATTGCGGCTATGCTGCATCAAGTATGGCTGGAACTTTCCGGTTATCGGCAAAAACCAGATTAAGCAATGATCGTCTGCCAGGAATAAGTCATTAAATTTTGCTGCGATGAATGCAGCTGTTTGTCAAGACAGCACCACCGTCCCCTTGTCTTCGTCCCCTTGTCTTTTGGGGGTTTTTGGTAGAAAGGAAATAAAGTGCAACGATAATCCGAATTATATCCTTTTTATGCGCACAAAAAGTATTTTTGTGCATTGACGAGATACATAGTTGGTATTATAATAATCGAGTGTGGCCCCTTTTTACTTACTAGTTATGTAAATCATACTATTATTATGAAAGTGGCAATTTAAAAATAGGAGTTGACTTCGCACGTGTTTAATTCATTATTTTCAGCGATAAGTAAAATCAGCTTAGTCAAACAGATACTGGTTGGTCTTATCCTTGGTTGTATTGTTGCGTTGTATGCGCCAGACCTAGCCGGTCGTGTGGCTATTTTCGGCACCTTGTTTGTTGGGGCTTTAAAAGCTATTGCGCCAATATTAGTGCTAGTCCTCATTATGAGTGCTCTTTCTGGCCAAAAGCGTGGCGTAAAAACAAATATGAAATCTATTATTTATTTATATATTCTGGGTACTTTTTCCGCAGCTTTGATAGCGGTAATAGCAAGCTTCCTTTACCCGGTTAGCCTTAAGCTGGTTGCTAATGCTGCGGACGTAGCACCGCCGAATGGTATTGTTGAAGTGCTGCGTACTTTAGCGCTCAATGTTGTTGACAATCCTGTACACGCACTTATGACCGGTAATTATATTGGTATTCTTTCATGGAGTATTGTTTTTGGTATTGCGCTTCGTCAAGCCAGTGAATCAACCAAAGAAGTTATTCAAGGTTTTTCTGATGCAGTATCGAAAGCCGTGCGTTGGGTTATTCAACTTGCTCCTTTAGGTATTTTTGGTTTAGTAGCTGACTCTATCTCGCAGAATGGTATTGAAGCTCTTATTAGTTACGGCAAACTGCTCGTACTCTTAATTGGCTGTATGCTGTTTGTTGCTTTAGTTATCAATCCGCTTATCGTATTTATGACAATTCGTCAAAATCCATATCCACTGGTATTTACCTGCCTGCGTGAAAGTGGTATTTACGCCTTCTTTACCCGGAGCTCGGCAGCTAATATCCCGGTAAATATGAGCCTTTGTAAAAAACTTGGTCTTGATCCTGATACCTACTCGGTATCTATTCCGCTCGGCGCAACCGTTAACATGGCTGGCGCGGCAGTAACTATTTCGGTACTTGCTCTGGCAGCGGTACACACTCTCGGTATTCAGGTTGATATTTGGACTGCTCTGCTGTTAAGTATTATGTCTGCTGGTGGCGCTTGTGGCGCATCGGGTGTAGCCGGCGGTTCGCTACTGCTTGTTCCGATGGCCTGTGCCCTTTTCGGTATTAACAATGATATTGCAATGCAAGTTGTAGGGGTAGGCTTTATCATCGGGGTACTGCAAGATTCCACCGAAACGGCTCTCAACTCCTCGACTGACGTACTATTTACCGCAGCGGCAGATATCGCTGCACGTAAAAATAAGAATTAATTACACAAAGATATCCTAACGCAAGAATAATGCTAAGCAAAGAGGGACTAGCTGTTAAGCTGGTCCCTTTTCTCATACAAGAACGAATACCGGATTATTAGGAACAGTTTGTTAATCTATCTATCTAAGTGGATAAAAACTTGGCATAGGGTAAAATTGGGATGTTTATGGTATTGAATTCACCTACCTAATGTGTTTTACTTAATAGTATATAAATTCTGAATAAGCTATGATTTGAGCGTTAAAGTCGATCAAATCACAAAATAACTATCAAGGAGCAGGATTTAGTATGCCTATAAAAATTCCTAATAATTTGCCGGCTGTTAACATACTGGAAAAAGAGAATATCTTTACAATGGATGAGACGCGTGCGTATTCTCAAGATATACGACCGATTCGAATATTACTATTGAACTTAATGCCGACGAAGATTGTTACGGAAACGCAATTGCTGCGGTTATTAGGAAATTCTCCGCTGCAAGTTGAATTTGATTTCATGTACACTTCTACGTATGAACCAAAGAATACTCCCCAGGAGCATTTGGTAAAGTTTTATGAAACCTTTGATGAAATCAAGGATCGAAAATATGATGGCATGATAATTACCGGAGCGCCTGTTGAACAATTACCTTTTGAGGAAGTAGCCTATTGGCAAGAATTATGTGAGATTATGGACTGGAGTAAGAGCAATGTTTATTCGACGCTCTATATTTGCTGGGGAGCTCAAGCCGCCCTCTATCATTACTACGGTATTCCTAAGTATGCCTTGCCGCATAAAATGTTCGGGGTATTTCCGCATACGATGAACTTTAAAGAAAAGATGCTGTTTCGTGGTTTTGATGATGTTTTTTATGTCCCTCACTCGCGGCATACAGAGGTACGGCGGGAGGATATTGAGAAAGTATCGAAATTATGTATACTATCAGAATCTGAAGAGGCCGGCGTATTTGCGATACGGGACAAAAAGAACCGGCGGTTGTTTATCACTGGGCATCCTGAATATGATGCACTGACGCTAAAGACCGAATATGATCGTGATGTGGCACTGGGACTGCCGATTAATATTCCGGCTAATTATTACCCCAATGATGATCCAAACGAGATGCCGGTGGTACGCTGGCGGAGCGCAGCCAATTTAATGTTTTCAAACTGGCTCAATTATTATGTTTATCAGACAACGCCATTCGATCTTGAAAAATTAGACGAGGCAAGCGGGGATGAATTATAACTTATCAGTTACAACTGTGTTAATTAATTTAGATATAATGGGATGTTTCGTGACTTAAGGTCGCCAGACAAGTCAGGAGAAACGTTTCTGGTTAGGGGTGGTTCGCTTATTCGGACCACCCCTATTTTCATCCATATTATGTAATTGAGCACAATTCTTTTATAGGTTACATAGTATATATTGCGGACACCCAAAGTCCTAAAAAAAGCGAGGTGAATAGTGAATGGCGATAGACTGGGATGATCCCGAAATTGATGAATGGGAAGATGATGATGATTTCCGGCCTGAAATCGATGACTATGAAAGGCAGCTAGTTGTCCAGGTTGGCTGTTTTCCAAGGTCTTGTAATCCACGGTTCTGCTTCCCGCGCAGCTGTTTCCCGCGTGCTTGCTTCCCGCGTCGTCAATGTTTCCCACGATTCTGCTTCCCGCGTCAGCAATGTTTCCCACGGTTCTGTTTCCCTAGACAATGTTATCCTCGTACCTGCTATCCTCGTTAAACTGTAGTTGTTAGTTGTTCCAATAATCAATCTTAGGCTTAATGAAAAAAGGGTGCAGGGAATGAACCTGCACCCTTTATCTAACAAAGTAGCGATATACAAGCTGTTGTACACTGCGAAATTTAATATTTCTGAACTGAAAGAATCAGCATGCAAACTGCGGCAACTAAGCCCAGTCCCACTAAGAACATTAGACCGCCGACATAGCTTCCGGTAACGCTGATAAAGAAACCGATCAAGACAGGAGAGAAGGCTGATCCGCCGTTTGATATACCGTTCATCATTCCGGCTCCGGCACCGATGGCTTTGCCGGGAACAATCTGCTGCAGCAGGGTCCACACTGACGGAAGGCCAATGCCGATTGAAGCAATGCCTAGGGATATTAGAATAGCCGCAGTAGTATTATCCGGGGCATGAGCGCCAAAGTATATTCCGGCAGCGGCGCCCAACATAGAGATGGCGCATAAGGGGGCGCGGCGGCCAATTTTATCTGAAAGATAGCCAAAGATTACAACGCTGGCGACACCTAACACGTATGGAAGTGATGACCAGGCTCCCATCGCAACCCAGGAGAAGCCTCGGGCGACTTTGAGATAAGAGGGAAGCCAAGCCATTGTTCCCCAGAATATCGAGGCGAGACAGAAATAGAAGATAGTTATCAGCCAGAAACGATAGTTAAAAATAAAGACCTTCATGTTTTCCCAGAGTGTAGTGTTTTTAGTCTGGGCTTCGGCTTCTTTTTCAGCCCGCTGACCTTCCTCAATAAGATTGAGTTCGGCTAGGTTAACCCGCTTGTGCTGTCGGGGATAATCCGTTGTCCAGAACCATAACAAGATGAGCGGTAGCAATCCTAGGACAACTAATATAAAGAAACTCGCCCGCCAGCCAAAATCCTGAACAATCCAGGTAAAGAAGGGCATTGCAATAGCAGGGCCTACCATTAGGCCGATTATCCAAACTGCATTAGCCTTGCCTCGTTCATGCGGAGGAAACCAATTTTTAACATAACTGCTTTGCATCGGCCAATGCATACCTTCACCCAGGCCAAGAATTACCCGTGCTACAAGCATTGTCGAGAAAGACATTGCAAATCCGCCGATTAATAGTGATACTCCCCACAAAACTATGGATAAAGACATGGCTTTTCGCGGTCCTAATATATCACCTAACGGACTTAATAAAACATTAGAAAAGCCGTAAGCAATCAAAAACAATGTCATTAGCATTCCCATTTGAACCGGTTGCCCTTTAATGCCCATTTCAGTCAGAAAGGCATTGTCGGCGGCTAGGACTGACACGTTTACCCGATCAAGATAAGCTACGAGAAGGGTAATTAATAGTATAAAGACAAGAATATACCTTTGATTAGTGGGTTTCGTTTCAGTATCCAGCATTGGCCCGCCTGTTTTAGCTACCCCGGCATTAGCATTCTCCATCGTGATCCCCCTTTACAATAATACCTGTATGGTTAAAGATTATTTCGTTACAATTGCAGAATCACCTCCTTGGGTATAAATATTTTAATACAAAAGTTTATTAAGAGAGGATAAAAATAATTACAAGGAAATAAGTACACGAATTAGTGCGGTTATGTACGCAGTACGAATACAAACGATGAAATAATAATGTTAAAATGTTAGAAAGCAAAAGGCTGCAATATCTTATAGATATTGCAGCCTTTTGTTAAGGGGTTTAAACATGTTTAGTATTATTGCTGAGTCATTTCTAAAATGCTGTTTGGATGTTAAACTTCCATGATTATTGGCAGAATCATTGGCCGGCGACCGGTTTTTTCGTAAAGATACTTGCCCAAGGCTTCGCGGATTTGAGTCTTTATGGTAGCCCAATCAGTAATTTTACCGTTCTCGAATTTCTCTAAGGCCTGTTTTACTCGACCCTGAGCTTCATTCATTAGAGTCTCGGATTCTCTAATATAGACAAAGCCTCTTGATACCAAATCAGGCCCGGCAAGGACATGGCCGCGTTGCTTGTCAAGTGTAACCACGACAATTAAAACGCCTTCTTTAGAGAGCTGTTGCCGGTCTCTAATAACAATGTTGCCGACATCGCCGACGCCAAGACCGTCAACAAAGACGCGTCCGGCAGTCACCTTGCCGGCAACCCGGCCAGTCTCAGCTGTGAATTCAAAGACGTTGCCGTTTTCACCGATGAAGATATTCTCGCGCGGGATACCCAATGTTTCGGCAATTCTCCCATGCTGCTTAAGCATCCGGTATTCGCCATGGACGGGGATAAAGAATTTAGGACGTACCAGATTGAGAATGAGCTTGACCTCCTCCTTGCTGGCATGACCTGATACATGGATACCTGAGGATTTTTCATACACGACATGGGCGCCTAGTCTAAGCAGACTGTCAATAGTCCTTCCGACCGACTTTTCATTGCCGGGAATAGGGGTGGCTGAAATTACCACTGTATCTTCAGGGTAGATAGCTACAGTTCGATGGTTGCTTGTTGCCATCCGGCTGAGGCCCGACATGGGCTCACCTTGGCTGCCGGTTGTGAGAATCAGTAGTCTATTACTAGGATAACGATTGATTTCCTCAGCATCAATGAGCGTCCCTTCCGGAACATCCAGGTAGCCTAAGTCCATTGCAATGGAAACGACATTTATCATACTGCGGCCAAAGATGGCGACTTTGCGGCCATATTTAACGGCTGAATTAATAGCTTGCTGGACGCGCAGCACATTTGAGGCAAAAGTCGCCATTATAATCCGGCCTTTAGCAGCCCGGAATGCATCATCTAAGGCGACTCCGACCGTTCTTTCCGACTCGGTAAATCCCGGACGTTCCGCGTTGGTGCTGTCAGAAAGCAGTACTAGTACGCCTTGGTCGCCAAGCTCGGCAAACTTATGAATATCAATCATTTTGCCGTCTACCGGGGTCTGATCAATTTTAAAATCGCCGGTGTGAATAACGGTTCCTACCGGGGTTTTAAAATAAATAGCCATTGCGTCAGGGATGGAGTGGCTCACCCTAATGAACCCGACCTTCAGATTCCCAATATCAATTTGGTCGCCAGGATTTACCGGTATCAGTTCGTAGTTAGCGACATTGTTTTCTTTAAGCCGGCTTTCGACTAAGCCTAATGACAGTCGAGCTCCGTAGACCGGGACATTAATTTTCTTTAACAGATATGACAAGGAGCCGATATGATCCTCGTGGCCGTGGGTCAATACTACGGCGCGTACTTTGTCCATATTTTCGAGAAGATATGTAATGTCGGGAATAACTAGGTCAATGCCTAGCAGGTCGTCTTCAGGGAAGGCAAGACCTGCGTCGAGGACGATAATGTCGTCGCCGTAACGAAACACAGTCATGTTCTTGCCGATTTCTCCTAAACCGCCGAGCGGAATAATTTGCAGTTTGTCTTTTTGGTCCATAAATGATCTCCTTTGGTTGGGTACTTTTATATATACCTCTATTATGCCAGAAAAAGCCTTGATAAAACACGTTTTTCTGGCAAACAGGCCGTATTTCCGGGAAATATTTTGCAAATCTATCCAATTTACCGCTTAAAAGCAAAATTGCCGCCTTGCTATCGTTCGCATGACAATAGGAGGGAGTTGTCATGCGAACGATGGAAGCAGGCGGCTATCTCAGCTATTAAATTCTAAATAAGACCTTGAGATTTAAGCCATTCGCGGGCTACTTGTTGGGGATCCTGTTTTTCAAGGTCAACCTTTGCATTTAGGGTAGACATCTGTTTGTCATCCAGTTTGCCGGCCAGCAGGTTGAGGACCTCGGCCAGTTCAGGATGTTTCTTGAGGGTATCCTCGCGGACGATTGGAGCAGCATAATATGGCGGGAAAAAGTTCTTGTCATCTTTCAGCACTTTAAGATTAAAGGCTGGTATGCGGCCGTCGGTTGCGAAAGCATCAATTACGTCTACTTTGCCATCGCGACAGGCGGCATAAGTCAGACCAGGGTCCATGCCTTTGGCTGTACCGAAGTTTAAGCCATAGACCTTTTTGACACCTCTATAGCCGTCATCGCGCTCTAAAAATTCGTGGGTAACGCCGAGGGTAAGGCTAGATTGATGTTCAAGCAAGTCGCTGATTTTTTCCAGACCCAATTGCTTGGCTTGGTCGGCTCTGACTGAAAGCGTATATGTGTTGTTAAAACCCAAAGGCTTTAGCCAGACAATCTGCTTTTTGTCTTTGTACATTTGCTTTACTTTTTGATAGGCGGCTTCAGGATCGTTAATTACCTTCTCACCTAGGATATGCATGAGCCCTGTCCCGGTGTATTCAGCATAGAGATCAAGATCGCCGCGCTCGAGCGCCTGGGCTACAACGTTGGTTCCACCAAGATATGGCTTCACTTCGACTTTAAGATTTGTTTTAGCCTCGATTAAATCCCGCATTATATAGACGAGAATATCTTGTTCAGTGAAGTTCTTACCGCCGATTACGATTTTATCAGAGTTTACTGAGGCGGTACTTGAGCAGCCTACTAACGACAAACTCAGGACAAGTATCATTACCAACAAAATAATTTTTTTCAAATACAATCACCCTTTCATAGTACTTAAGCCTTTCGGCTGAGCGCTGGTTTCCATTCTCTTGAGGGCAAAATCAAAAGCTAAGGCCAAAACTGCCGCCGGGATGGCACCAGCTAAAATCAATTCTTGATTTGCCATTGAAATACCGCGGAATATCAAATCGCCCAACCCGCCAGCACCAATGAGCGCAGCCAAGGTAGCAACGCCAACAAGCAGAACGGTAGCGGTACGAATCCCCGC
>JGI24708J26588_10001230_pt1 | contig 20278 bp, 18 predicted proteins | sample BioPla1DNA2_FD_26588 | JGI IMG/M metagenome (IMG submission 26588) | reverse complement strand
ATAAAAGCATTATTGGGCTGCGTTCCCCAGCACTTAAACTTGGACGCCGACTTGACAGCATGGGAAAACCTGGAACTCCATGGGCGTCTTCATCACATTCCCACCCAAGAACGGCGGCATCGAATCGATGAATTACTCGAGTATGTTGAACTGCGCGATCGGGCCTCCGAGATGGTGAATACCTTTTCCGGCGGCATGAAACGGCGGCTGATGATTGCCCGGGCTCTCATGCACCGTCCTAAAGTACTATTTCTAGATGAACCTACCGTCGGCCTAGATCCACAGGTCCGACGGCGGTTGTGGGATTTAATTTTGAGTCTTAATCATCAGGGGCTGACTGTTCTTCTCACCACCCACTATATTGAAGAAGCGGAGACTCTCTGTCAGCGCGTTGCTATACTGGAGAAAGGCAAGTTAGTCATATCCGGCACGCCGGCTGACCTGCGCCGCAAGGTAGGTCAATATACGGTGGAATGGTCGGAGGCTGACGGGATTAAATCACGCTTTTTTGTTGAGCGGCCGGATGCTGTAGCCTTTATGAATAGTCTTGACACTGCCACGACGATACGAAATACGAATTTAGAAGATGTATTTGTTGAGTTAACAGGAAGGAAAGTGAAAGACTGATGTTAGCTGATATTAAAACAGTGATATGGCGGGACTGGGTTGTCCTTCGCCGGCGGCTGGGTAGGTACATCTTATCCCGAATGGTATCCCCGGTTTTGTATTTAGTCGCGTTTGGCTGGGGGGTTGGCAGACAAATCCAAGTCCAGGGAGGAAGTTATTTAGATTTTATTGTACCGGGAATTTTGGCCTTAAACTCCATGATCATCAGTTTCAACGCCGTCGGGACTCCTGTGAACATGAGCCGCCTTTATTATAAGACTTTAGAAGAATATCAGATTGCCCCTATTACGGCCGCATCATTTGTGATTGGCAAAATAGCATCGGGAATGATTCGCGGCATAATATCTTCACTTGTAATCATCATATTGGCCTTTGCTTTTGGCGCAACGTTGACCATCCATGGCTGGTTCTGGCTGGTACTGCTACTGAATTGTGCCCTATTTGCAGGGTTAGGCTTTGTAGCGGCAATGTTTATGAATTCACATGAAGAAATGGCGAACTTCAATACTTATGTATTAACCCCTATGTCATTCTTGTGCGCCACCTTTTTTTCTACAGACCGCCTGCCCTCATTAATGTATTATTTTGTAGAATCATTACCGCTGACACATGCCAGCCATGCGCTTCGGATGGCCGGCCAAAATCAAGATCCTGCAATTTTGTCAATTGTCGTGTTACTGGCATATTTCATAGTATTTCTGACAATCGGAATTTGGCAAATGAAACGCGTAAAGGGATAGCAGCTGTACCGCAAAGTACGCTAAATAATGTTAGTAAATACTTAACGTTTCATACTCCGAATCACCGTCTTAGTTGCCTTGTCCACGCGTAAGGATTCGGTAATTTTCTGCAGTGCTTTATTGTAGGTGAAATCATCAAGGGTGTTTTTCTTCAAGTAGGCTATGGTTTTTTCCGGATATTTGATAAAGCAGACAGAAATAGCCCAGGCTACAGCCATTTTTACGTAATAACCCTCATGTTTGGCGCTGTCCAAAAGCAGCAGTACTTTGCTGATATACTCGTCTTGCATATAGAAGGTCAGCAGCATAACAACTCCAAACCGCATTTCAAATTCTTCGCGCGATTGTAGGTAGGGCTGTAAAAACTCCCAAACCTCGGACAGGTGTTTCTTAGTGATTCTTAAGTTGTTGCAAAAGGAGTCACACACCGCCCAGTTGTTAATCTTTGGTACAAAAGCGGCGACGTAGGGCAAGATCTCGGCGAGGTCGGCTTTAGCATAACCGATTACCAGACATTTAAGCATAATCTCTTCGTAATAGTCTTCAGGTGCGGCAGCCAGATAGCCGCGCCAATCACCTTTGGCAATTTCTTTGGCGAGTTTGCGCAACTGGGGAAGCCGTACCCCAAGCACATTATCGGTGCCAGGAATTAACTTGCTGTGAAATTGCCGAAAATCATCTTCAGCCAGCTCTAAAATGCGTTCGCGTATTGTCTTTTCCATCGAGTTCTCCTATATGTTTGATTGACTTTATTCTAGCATAAAAGAAACAGACACTCGACCCTTACAGCGTTTGACGTTCCGAATATTTTATGGTATGGTTATTTAGTATATGGAATAACAGGCCGCCGTTATCGGACGGCCTTTGTTTTTAGCCGGTATAAGTTCAGCTGCCGGCTTATGCCATGCTAGTGCAGGGTAAGCCGGATTACTATAGAAAGTTAAATGAAGGAAGGCGGAATTAAGGTTGATTAGCACAAGTAATTTAAGTCTTACATTTGGCAAGCGCGCGTTGTTTGAGGATGTTAATATCAAATTTACACCCGGCAACTGCTATGGTTTAATTGGTGCCAATGGCACTGGTAAGTCTACTTTTCTCAAAATACTGTCGGGCGAGATTGAGCCAACTACCGGTTCGGTATCAATTACACCCGGTGAACGTCTGGCTGTATTAAAACAGAATCATTACGAATTTGATGAATGCGAAGTCTTAAAGACAGTAATTATGGGCCATGCCCGGTTATATCAGATTATGGAAGAAAAGGAAGCGCTTTATGCCAAACCCGACTTTTCAGACGAAGACGGCATGAAGGTATCAGAGCTTGAAGGCGAGTTTGCCGAACTTAATGGCTGGGAGGCTGAAACTGAAGCTGCTAAGCTGTTGAATGGTTTAGGCATTCCTGAAGCGCTTCATAATAGCCTGATGAAAGATTTAAGCGGTAATGAAAAGGTTCGTGTACTGTTGGCGCAGGCTTTATTCGGTAATCCTGATATTCTGCTCCTTGACGAACCGACCAACCACTTAGATGTTGAGGCTATTCAATGGCTTGAGGATTTCTTATACAGCTTCGAAAATACCGTAATTGTTGTATCCCATGACCGTCACTTCTTAAATACAGTTTGCACTCATATTGCGGATATTGATTTTGGCAAGATCCAACTTTTTGTAGGCAACTATGATTTTTGGCTGGAATCAAGTGAGTTAGCTATGAAACTTGCCAAAGAGGCCAATAAAAAGACCGAAGAAAAAATGAAGGAACTGCAAAATTTTATTCAACGTTTTAGTGCCAATGCTTCTAAATCAAAACAAGCAACTTCCCGGAAGAAGCTTTTGGAAAAGTTAACTTTAGAAGATATTAAGCCGTCTTCCCGTAAATATCCCTATATTGCTTTCAAGCCGGACCGTGAAGCTGGCGATCAATTGCTTAATATTGAGGGTCTAAGCAAGACTATTGATGGCGAAAAGGTTTTAGATAATGTTACATTCAGAGTCGAGAAGGGCGATAAGATTGCCTTTGTCGGTGAAAATGGCCTTGCCAAAACAACGCTTTTTAAAATATTAATGGGCGAGTTAGAGGCAGACAGTGGTGAGTTTAAGTGGGGCATAACCACTTCGCAGGCATATTTCCCCAAAGACAATTCCAGATTCTTCGACGGTGTTAAGCTAAATCTCGTTGATTGGCTGCGGCAGTTTTCACGTGACCAGGAGGAAACCTTTATCCGTGGTTTCCTAGGTAGAATGCTGTTCTCCGGCGAAGAAACCCAAAAAGAGGCCAGTGTTTTATCCGGTGGTGAAAAGGTACGGTGTATGTTTGCCCGTATGATGTTAAGTGGCGCAAATGTTCTAATCCTCGATGAGCCTACCAACCACTTGGATCTGGAGTCGATTACGGCGCTAAACAATGGTTTGATAAGTTTTGACGGTACTATCCTGTTTGTCTCCCATGACCATCAGTTTGTTCAAACTGTAGCTAACCGGATTATCGAAATTACCGACAACGGTATAATTGATAAGCGCACAACCTATGATGAGTACCTTGAAAGTAAGGCAAAGGCAAAAGCAAAAAAATAGTTAAATACAAAAAACCAGCTGTGAGCATAATGTCCAGCTGGTTTTTTAGCATTTGAGATTATAACTTCAAGCTTGCGCCGAAGCCAAAACCGTTGCGGCTGCTGCCTTCATCAGGGTTGATTGAACGGTAGTTAAGGTTAAGATCAACGTTGTGGGCCACTTGATAGTTGGCACCAAGCTGCAGCTCTTTAAAATCGCCGTTTCCGACCAGTGAAGCGTAACCATCCCAAGCCGGAGCTAATGGAGCAGTTGCAGCCAAGCCCAGATAAAACTTAGAGTCATGACCGTAATCACGGCTGCCAACAATTCCTCTCAGGTTATTGTTTAGATTAAATTGGCCATAGATGTCATCGATGTCACCACCGCGATCGAAGTCGGTATTTTCCAGGCCAAGCGTAAAGCTCTTTGAAAATTTGTGCTCAAGGTAGAAAGTATCGCTGTCGAGATCGCCATTGTTCATAACGATGCCGATGGCTGTTTGACCTTGGTTCAAATCATTAATAGGTGCGGCAAAGCCGGTGGCCAAGTTGACAGAGAACAAAGCAGCTAAGCCAATTACTATTTTTTTCAAAGTAAACCCTCCAATATGTATATTTCTCTTGAAATATAACAAAACACTGACTGGTCAGTCAATGAGTCTTATTACCTATATTAAAATGTAAATAGGACTGAAGGCTGTTTTATAGCCATTGTACTCGGGCAGCCGGTTTTCGCAACCGGCACTAAAATCCTGGCTATCTATAGTTCTTTAAGCACTATTTCATTCAATGGCAGTCTGGGGCGAGGGCCAGGGGACTGGTCAGGGAAGCCAATCGGTAGTAGGGCCACGACATTGTATCTTTCATCTAACCCAAGCACTTCTTTCGTTTTTGCTTGGTCAAACATCATTATCCAGCAACTTCCGAAGCCCAAGTCTGTCGCTCTGAGTGTAATATGGTCAATAGCTATAGCCACATTTAGCGATAAGTAGGCGGCGGCTGAGGCCTCATCCCAGTCTTTTTTTCGAGGCTGGATTGGTGATTTGGGGTCGTCTAATGGCGTATCCACGAAAGCGCCGGCCTCTTTTAATTCTCGATAACGTTTAGTTGACGATCCAAGGGCTTTGGTATCTACGCAGCAAGCGATCACAACAGGCGCGTCAGCTACAAAGGGCAGGGGAGTACAGTTACGCAGTTTGGCTCTTGCTTCCGGACTTTTAATTACAACATAACGTGTCGGCTGAAGATTAGATCCTGACGGAGCGAGGCGTCCTGCATCTAACAGTTCCCTAATGGTAGCATCGGGTACTGGCGTGGACTTAAATTTACGGATGCTTCGGCGTGCTTTTATGGCATCAATTACTTCCATGCTATCACCTCTTAATCATAATTCTTATCCTATATTATCCAATATGAACAATACTTTATCAACATGCTCTCAATAAGTCAGCCATAAATGAGATTTGCTTCGGGATTTGTGTATTTAACGGATAAAAAATACCAGGTAACATTAGTTACCTGGCTAAGATACTCACAGTTTAGAACCGACGGCGGCGGAAAAGGAAAAAGAATGGAAAGAAAAATGGGAAAAATCTAAACCGCGGGAAGAATCTAGATCTCCGTCGTCCGAATCCGCCAAAGCCGCCGAATCCATCGGGATTGCCATTAGGATTACCATCGGGGTTGCCATTGTCATCTTCCATTACTCCTAGTTCGGCCGGTGCACCGCACATTGGGCATTCTTCAAGTTCTTCGTCATGCTCGCAGCCGCAGTAAGCACATACTCTAACTACGGTATGACCGCAGTCGCAGTCTTCGTAAACCCTATACCTCATAACGTAGGTGCCGATACATCTTCGACCGAGTACCGGCATAGGTTCGCATGATGGCATACACTCATGATCTGGCATACAGTCATAGTCATTTCTTGGTTTAGAGCGCTCCATATCATACCTCCAGTGATTTTTTTTGCGGGTTCTAATGTATTTTATGCACAGTTATGGTAATGTGTTAAGTTAATTTACCCGCCGCGTGACAAAAAAAATAGACCACTTACGTGGTCTATTTTTTTACCTTTGTGGGTAACACTTTCTAGGGTTGCAGACTCGTGGGAAGCAATTAATTCTAGGGAAACATTGCTGGCGCGGGAAACAAACTTGGCGGGGGAAGCATTGGCGCGGGAAACAAATTTGACGTGGGAAACAGACTTGACGAGGGACGCAGGGGCGCGGTAGACATCCTACACGCGGGTAACAATTTTGGCGAGGATAACAATTTACTCTTGGGTTGCAGTTTTGCCTAGGATAACAGTTAGGCCTAGGTGAGCACATAGCCGTAACGGTAATCTGCCTATCGTCGTATTCTTCGTCAAAATCTTCTTCCCAATCGGTGATTTCCGGATAATCGTCATCCCAATCAAATTGGTTATAATCTGACACTTTGACACCTCCAAAAAATTGGTTAAGTATTTAATACATAATATTCGCAGATGTGAACTTAGGTGACTGAGGCTATGGAGGGATTTAAATAAAACCACTTAATGGAAATATTTTCATAATTACGGAATACAGTTTAGGATAACCCATACCCATTAGTATAGAGGATTTTTGCTTGGCCTGGCGTCTATAGCTTAATCTGGATTAAGGAGGGAGACTATGGCGGGAAAAGTAGTGATCTTAGGGACCCTCGATACTAAGGGGCAGGAGTTTAAGTATATTAAGGAGCTTATTGAAAGCACCGGTGCAGCAACTATTGTTATCAACGCGGGCGTAAAAGGCCAGCCTTACTTTGACCCCGACATTTCTAACATCGAAGTGGCCCGAGCAGGCGGAAGGGAGCTTGAAGAGCTGATTGCCCGCGACGATCGGGGGCTGGCTGTTGATATCATGATGCGGGGCAGTGTAAGTATTGTGGCTGACTTATATCGGCAGGGACAGGCAGCGGGATTATCAGCCTGGGGGGAACGGCAGGCACAACAATTGGAACTGCCGCTATGCAGAGCCTGCCGGTCGGCGTGCCTAAAGTCATGGTTTCGACGGTAGCTTCAGGCGATACGCGGCCTTATGTCGGCGAAAAAGATATCACCATGATGTATTCCGTCGTTGATATCAGTGGCATCAACAGCATTTCACGCCGTATCTTAGCCAATGCCGCCTTTGCTATAGCCGGCATGGTCAGCGGTGAGATACCCGGAATTCAGGATGAGAAACCACTAATTGGAGCAACAATGTTTGGTGTTACTACGCCCTGCGTAACCAAGGCCAGACAGTATTTGGAGGGGAAGGGCTATGAAGTGCTGGTTTTCCATGCTACCGGTGCGGGCGGCCGAGCTATGGAAGCCTTGATAGAAGGCGGTTTTATAAAAGGTGTTCTTGATATCACAACCACCGAGTGGGCTGACGAATTAGTGGGCGGGGTTTTAAACGCCGGTCCGGCCCGCCTTGAAGCTGCTGCCAGAGCCGGTATACCGCAAGTTGTATCGGTAGGAGCGCTTGATATGGTCAATTTTGGACCGCGGGCCACTGTTCCTGAGCAATTTAAAGACCGAAAATTCTACCAGCATAATCCTACTGTTACATTAATGCGGACAACAACTGAGGAATGCCGGAAGTTAGGCGAGATAATTGCTGGCAAAGTTAACTTGTCGACGGGACCTGCTGCTGTCTATCTGCCGCTAAAAGGCGTATCGCTGATTGACACCGAGGGCCAGCCGTTTTGCGGCAAGGAAGAAGATGAGGCGTTGTTCGACGCTATAAGAGCCAAGCTTGACAGCAATAGGGCGGAGCTTATTGAAATGGACACTGATATCAATGATGAGCAATTTGCGCTGGCAATGGCTAATAAATTAATCGCCATGTTAGAAAATCGATAAGGAGTGGACGAATATGGCAATTTTGAGAATTGAAATTTTAAAAAATATCCGTGAGCAAATCGCGAAAGGATTACCCGTTATCGGCGCCGGAGCCGGTACCGGTATATCGGCTAAGAGCGCCGAAGCGGGCGGGGTAGACCTAATTGTTATCTATAACTCCGGGCGCTATAGAATGGCCGGAAGAGGATCCTTGGCAGGTCTCATGCCATACGGCGATGCCAACGGTATTGTTGTCGAGATGGCAAGTGAGGTATTGCCGGTAGTTAAGAGAACGCCGGTTTTGGCCGGGGTATGCGGCACTGACCCGTTCCGTCTGATGGATGTTTTTCTGCGTCAGCTAAAAGACATCGGTTTTTCCGGGGTGCAGAACTTCCCGACTGTCGGTCTTTGTGATGGTGTGTTCCGGCAGAACTTAGAAGAGACCGGCATGGGTTACGACTTGGAAGTCGCAATGATCGCCGAGGCTCACAAACTTGATATGCTTACAACCCCTTATGTTTTTTCTGAAGAAGACGCTGTTAAGATGGCTAAAGCAGGAGCCGACGTTTTGGTAGCCCATATGGGGCTTACGACAAAAGGAACGATTGGGGCGCATACGGCTTTAACACTTGATGAATGTGTTGTAAAAATTCAAGCTATTCATGATGCTGCAAAAGCCGTTAACCCTGATATAATGGTTATTTGTCACGGCGGTCCGATTGCCGAGCCTGATGATGCCGCCTATATACTTCAACATACTAAGGGGGTTATCGGTTTCTTCGGAGCATCAAGTATGGAAAGGCTACCGACTGAAAAAGCCATCGCCGCCCAAGTCAGGTCGTTTAAAGGTATTCAGTTTTAAATTAGAAATTCAGCCCGTTTTTGCTAGTATGCAGAGATGGGCTTTTTTTCTGTTCTCAAAAGGATAATATCGTTGATTAGCCAATTAATAAAGAATATAGTAAATATTCAGATGGAGGCGATATAATGACCACAGACAAAAGTGTACGCGTTGCCGTTGTGCAAACTGCGCCGGTCCTTATGGACCGTGAACTGACTGTTAAAAAAACTGTGTCGCTGGCGCTTGAGGCTGCGAGTAAAGGCGCAAAAATTGTATTATTTCCTGAGGCATTAATACCGGCCTACCCCCGTGGGCTTACTTTTGGTACAAATGTTGGGGCGCGGTCTTTAGCAGGGCGAAAAGATTTTGCAAGGTATTGGGATAATTCAGTGGTCATTCCGAGTGCTGCTACTGACGAATTGGGGGCAGCAGCCCGCAAAGCCGGAATTTACTTGGCGGTCGGGATAATTGAGCGCGAGGGTGAAGGCAGCCAGAGTACATTATATTGCACGATTATATATTTCGGCCCTGATGGCAGTATATTGGGCAAGCATCGCAAGCTTAAGCCGACAGCATCTGAACGGCTCATTTGGGGTGAAGGAGACGGTAGTACTTTAACAGTCGTTGATACGCCGTTTGGTAAAATGGGTGGGCTCATCTGCTGGGAAAACTATATGCCGCTGGCCCGCGCCGCGATGTACGACAGCGGATTAAGCATTTACTTGGCGCCGACAGCCGACTCCAGGGATGCTTGGCAATCAACAATTCGCCATATCGCCCTAGAGGGAAGATGCTTTGTCCTGGCCTGTAACCAGTTTGTGACGAAAGATATGTATCCAACAGATTTGGCTTGTTATAGCGAACTGGAAAATGCACCCGAGGTTATGTGCCGGGGCGGCAGTGCAATCATTGATCCGATGGGCGAATACGTAGCCGGCCCGGTTTACGGCAAAGAAGATATTTTGATCGCCGATTTGGACTTGGGTCTAATTGCGCAAAGCCGGTTTGACTTTGATGTTGCTGGCCATTATGCCCGCCCGGACGTTTTTCAGCTTATTGTTAACACTGAGAAAAAGGAAAATGTTAAAAGGCGTAACGGAGGATTTTAAAATCTAACTTTGTGCTCTAAGAAGAAAACAGTCTCGCTTAAGTATTTAAGGCGAGACTGTTTTCTTTGCCAAAGTTGTGAGGTCTATTTTAAAGTAATATAATATACTTCTAAGGAATTTAATCAAGACAAGGCGGTGAGATGTAAAATTGACCAATACATTTGCCGATATTGTACTAACAAATGGTGTTGTGTACACCGCTGATCAAACGGATACTGTGTGCCAAGCCGTGGCCGTTAGAGGAGAACGGATTGTTTTTGTCGGCAGCGGCAAAGATGTGCAAGTATATATTGGTGAGCAGACAAAAGTCTATGATCTTAACGGGAAAATGCTCATCCCCGGCATGATTGACTCCCACATCCATCCGCCGGGATTGTCGCTGCTCGATTTATACGAGGTTCAGCTATTTGGGATTGACAGTATCGAAGGCTATGCTGAAGCGGTAAGGCAGTTTATCGATAAGCATCCCGGTATTTCAGCCGTCTATGGCCGTGGCTGGTCCTGGGCTGTTTTGCATGGTGATGAGCTGACCAAGGGGCCGCGTAAAGAGCATCTTGATGCTGTAACTAAGGATATTCCGGTAATATTAAGGGCTCATGACGGACACACCCTATGGGTTAACTCCAAGGCTTTGGAAGTTAACGGGATAACCCCCGATACTGAGGCTCCTGACGGGGGTATTATCGAGAAAAATGCTGCCGGCGAATTATGGGGGACATTAAAAGAGTCTGCTATGTCGCTGATAGCGTTACCTGAATATAGTCTAGAACAAATAACTGCTGCTATAGAAGCTTTTCAGGCCAAGATGCACCGCTTTGGCATTACAGGCATTCTGTGTATGGCAAGTTTGGCTTTTGAAAAAATATTTAAAGCCTTTGATGCGTTGCAGCAGGCCGGAAAGCTAGGGCTTCATGTTGGCGGAGCCATGACGGTTAGTCCTAAGGAGGATATTAAAGCCCAGTTTGATGGTATCAAGCGCGTGGTTGGTCAGTTTAAGTCGCCTAATTTAAAGGTTATATCAGCTAAATTCTTTACAGATGGCGTTGTCGAAGGCGGCACAAGCTTTTTGCTTGCTCCTTATATGCCAGGAGCAGGCAAAGGGGATAACTATTATGGTGAGTTTCTCTGGGATACCGCATTGCTTGAGCAGGCTTTCTGTGAGGCAAACAGCTGCGGGCTATCAATTCATGTTCATTCTACCGGCGACGGTTCAACGCGAAGAGTTTTAGATGCTTTTGAATACGCTCAAACTAAAGTTCCAGGGAATCATCGCAATGTTATAACACATCTACAGCTTGTTGCCGATGAGGATATACCAAGGTTTAAAAACCTCAACGTTATTGCCAGTGTTCAGCCTTATTGGCAGTTTAAGGGGCCTGACTGGTGGCATCATGTAGATTACAAGTTTCTGGGTGAACGGGCCGAAAAGGAATTTCCGCTAGCAACTTTCTTTAAGAATAATGTTGTTGTGGCTTCATCGTCAGACTATCCGGCGACAATAGTGCCTAATCCTTTGTTAGCTATTGAGGTAGGTGTAACACGAAATATTGATAATGGTACTTTACATGGTGTAGAAGAAATTACAGATATCGATGATGATAGATATCTGCTTAATAAAAAGGAACGGGCAACCGTTCGGCAGATGATTCGGAGTTTTACAATTAACAGTGCATATATGATGTTCTTAGATAAAGACACTGGCTCAATAGAAGTTGGCAAGTTAGCCGATTTAGTGGTACTGGATCAGAATTTGTTGACCATAAACCCTCTTGATATCGAGAAGACAAAAGTGGTTATGACTTTTGTAAAAGGTCAGCTGGTATATTCCATCAGCGAATAAGCTATTTGTCAATTAGAAGCAGGTAAAAACAGCATGGAAGGAGTAATATTAAATCAGGTTGCTGCCTTAATTAATTATTAGGACTGGAGTGACTTCGGGTGACAAAATACGAAAATCTGTTGTTTGAAGTAGAAGATGGCATCGGTATTGTAACGATTAATCGGCCTAAAGTATTAAACGCTTTAAATCGGGCGACTATCACCGAAATTGAGGCGCTGTTCAGTGAGTTGGTTGAGGATAATAGTGTAAAGGTTGTTATTGTTACCGGAAGCGGCGAAAAGTCATTCGTGGCTGGCGCCGATATAGCCGAGATGCAGTCGATGACAGCTATAGAAGGCCGAAAATGGGGTAAATTGGCGCAGGCGGTCTTTAACAAAATTGACAATCTTCCCCAACCTGTAATTGCGGCTGTTAACGGCTATGCGCTCGGGGGTGGCTGCGAGTTGGCAATGGCCTGCGATATCAGAATCGCATCAGAAAAAGCAAAATTTGGTCAGCCGGAAGTGAGTCTTGGCATACCGCCCGGATTCGGCGGTACGCAGCGGTTGCCGCGTCTAATCGGCAAAGGTAGGGCCAAGGAGCTGCTGTTTACGGGTGAAATGATCGATGCTCAAGAGGCTTATCGAATCGGTTTGGTAAATAGAGTAGTAAAACCCGAAGAACTAATTACTACTGCTCGCGATATCGCCAGAAAAATAATGCAGAGGGGCGAAATAGCAGTAAAAATGTGCAAGGCAGCCGTGAATGAAGGTTTAGATATGGACCTCGATTCCGGACTGGCTTACGAGGCCGAAGTATTTGGGCTTTGTTTTGCGACTGAGGATCAAAAAGAAGGTATGCAAGCCTTTTTGGAAAAACGCCAGCCTGTATTTAAAGGCAGATAGTTATAGACAGCCCGGTAACGGGCTGTTTTTTAGTTAGACTTTAGCGTTGTTCAGGTCTCTATTATAATGTTTGCCAGTAGAGCTTTTACCGAATTTGGCTAGGGCTTATTACCTGGATGAAAATAAATTAACTTTGATAGTTTAAACTATAGAAGGACATTTTTGATTTTTGTCGTATTTTAACTTATTACTAAAAAATAGGAAATGTAGAATAATTTTAACTTTAGGGGGAACAATTATGCGGTTAGAACATGATTTTCTAGGTGAATTGCAATTACCAGATGATGCTTACTATGGTGTGCAAACTCTTAGAGCAATGGAAAACTTCAAAATTACCGGCCAAAAAATTGATTCAGATTTTATTATTGCTTTGGCTATGGTAAAAAAAGCGGCTGCCAAAGCCAATATGGCAACTGGACGTTTAGACAAGACTATCGGCGAAGCTCTTGTAGCTGCAGCAGACGAGCTTATCAGCGGTAAGTTACATGACCAGTTTCCGGTAGATCCAATCCAAGGCGGCGCAGGTACTTCAATTAATATGAACACTAACGAAGTTCTGTGTAATCGCGCGCTTGAAATTATTGGTGATAAAAAAGGCAATTATGATCGAATTTCTCCGAATAACCACGCTAATATGGCTCAGTCAACTAATGATGCCTTTCCCACAGCAATCAAGGTTTGCATTGTTCGTAAAGGACGCATCTTAATTAGCGCATTGCGCGGACTTGCGGACGCCCTTGATGAAAAAGCTGTTGAATTTAAGCATGTTCTTAAAATGGGTAGGACTCATCTTCAGGATGCCGTGCCTGTCACGCTTGGCCAAGAAATGGCTGCCTATGCATCAGCAGTTCGTCGCGGCGTCGGCCGTATTGAGAGTGTTTTGCATCATTTATATGCCATAAATATGGGCGCAACTGCCGTTGGTACGGGTCTTAATGCTGAGCCTGAGTATATCATCGAGGTTGCGAAACAACTTGCTGAGATAACGGACGAACCGTTTGTAACAGCTGATGATTTAATTGATGCAACAAATAATACCGATGCTTTTGCTGATGTATCGTCTGCACTCAAAGTTACTGCCTTAGTGCTCATTAAAATTGCTAATGATTTCCGTCTGATGGCGTCAGGTCCTCGCTGTGGGCTTCATGAAATTGACCTACCGCCGCGTCAGCCTGGTTCATCCATCATGCCTGGCAAAGTAAACCCGGTTATTCCGGAAGTGCTTAACCAGACCTGTTACCAAGTTATCGGCAATGATTTGGCGGTAACTATGGGCGTTGAAAATGGCCAGTTCGAACTTAATGTAATGGAACCTGTAATGGCTTTCAATATTTTTAACTCGATTTCATATCTGACGAATGCTGTTAACGCCTTCACTAGCCATTGCGTAAAAGGTGTTAAAGCCAATGTTGAGCAATGTGAAGAATGGCTAGATAAGAGTGTTGGTATTATTACAGCTTTGCTGCCGCATATTGGCTATGAAAACTCGTCAATGCTGGCAAAGGAAGCTTATAAAACTGGTCGGCCTGTTAGACAGATTATTCTTGAAAAAGGTTTGCTAACTAAAGAAGCTATGGATATTATCCTTTCGCCTGAAGAAATGACCAAGCCAGGTATCGCTGGTCAGCAACTGCTTAAAAAGTAAGATTTAAATGTTAGAGCCCGCTGTTGTCGGTTGTTCGGCCACAGCGGGCTCTTTATCATTATCTGGATAATTGTGCCACAGATAGGGTTCGGATTACCAAAAGGGTTTAACTCTTATACGTATAATAAATATAAGAGAAGTCCAAATTTGTTAATAAGCCGAGGCGAAGTTTTTGAAACTATATAAAATAATTTTAGTAATAAGCGCTTTAGTTTTATTAGCAGCGCCATCATTTGCCCAGCCAGGCAAAATTCAGCTGTTATGGCCAAGTGCTCAGGATGCCGTAATGTACGAACTTGAAATAGCCGAAATTGCTATTCGCAGCAATAAGCAGGCGCCTCAGGAAAACGTTGTATACACAACACCATACATTTATACACCAGGCACTGAAATCAGTTTATCTGAGCTAGGTGAACGGGATATAAGTAAGCTCTACTATCGGGTCAGGCCGTTAGATTTAGAACAAAATCCGATAGGACCGTTCACTGAACCAGTAGCTTTAGAAAAAAGTGAGATCAATCCGACAAAGCCTGCTACGACAGCTTATCATAACAGGCAGCCGGCGCTATTATATCCGGTGTATTCTTGGATCCCGGTGCTAGGAGCAGAACGGTATGAGATTGAGGTAACGAATAAATCTCCTGAGAACCCGAATGGGACAGAACCGTCACAATTTAGAGTGCGTGTTTATTCTATGGGCAGGGGCTTTGATTATTATGATTTGGAAGCGTTCCGAGAGGCCGGCACTTATTATTGGCGGGTAATTGCCTTTAACGACGAAGGACAGCCAATTGGGACTTATTCTGACGCGGTTATGTTTAAGGTGCACACAGGCGGTTATCATTGGGCTGCGTTTGGTGACAGCATTACTCATGGCGGCGGCGCTATTTCAAACCCGCCTTCCGATAGGCGGTTTGACTATTCAGCTTACTTGCCGTTCCCGGTCAAAAACTTGGGGCGCAGCGGTGATACTTCGGCCATGTTGGCTGATCGGTTTGATAGCGATGTATTGCCCTTTAAACCGCAATATCTTTTAATACTAGGCGGTAGTAACAGCATAAGGGGCGGTGCCAAAGGTGAAGAAGTAATTGCCGATTTAATAACGATAAAACAAAAGTGCGAGGCTAACGATATTATTCCGATCTTTTTAACACTGCCGCCGGTAAACCCTGAGCGTATTGAGCGCGTTTTCGATCAGTCAACAGCAGATAACTGGCAGCTAGAGCTTGCCAAGGTCAATGCATTTCTCAGAACTCAGCCTTATGTTGTTGATATCTATTCGGCTTTAGTCGATGAAAAGGGTATCTTGCCGGTAAAGTATGCTCAAGATGGTCTGCATCCTGATATTTCTGGCAAAAAGGTTATCGCGGGGCAGATAATGGGATTCTTAGCAAAAACCCGCTTGCCGTAAATTTCCGATAGCTTGAGTAAAATCACCGGGTAAAGGAGCGTCAACAGTCAGTTGGCGCTTTTCTTTTAAATGGTAGAAGGTTACTGAGGAGGCGTGCAGCGCCTGACGGGCTATAAGGGGCGAGCGTACGCCATACATACCGTCGCCAAGGATTGGATTTCCCAGGTAGGCTAAATGCAGCCGGATTTGGTGAGTTCGGCCGGTCTCCAGGTTTAACTCAACCAATGATGCATTGTTATATTTTTCGAGAACTTTGTAATGAGTTATGGCTTGCTCACCGGTTGGCGTAATTGTCCGTCGGTTGGGATGCTGGGGATGTGCGCCGATGGCGGCGTTAATTGTACCAATTGGCGGTTCAATAAATCCTTTGACTAATGCTTGGTAAGTTCGTTTTAATTGCCCGGCTTTTAGCTGCTGCTCTAGTTTAGACTGACTTTCGGCATTTTTAGCAAAAATAACACAGCCTGATGTATCACGATCTAACCTGTGCAGAGGGCGGATGGCTGCGACGACATTACGTTCTTTAAAATGGAAGGCAAGATAATTTGCCAATGTTCCGGAGTTAGTCCGTCCTGCGGGATGCACAAGCTGGCGTGCCGGCTTATCTAATACCAACAGGCACTCATCTTCATAAAGGATAGTAATACTCCCTTTTTCAGGCTGTACGCCGTAGGAAGCATCTTCGAGGATGAGAATACTCAGGGTATCCGCTGCTGATAAATTCCTTTGTAAAAAAACCGGTTTATTATTAAGCAATATGCCTTTTTTTCGTGTTAATTTTTGAAGCTTGCGGCCTGAGTAGTGGAGTATCTGTTTTAGATAAGCTTCTACAGTTAGGCCTTGGTGCTCCGGCGAAATTTTAAATACTGAAAATGATCTCATAATCGGCCTGCTTTCACTAAAGATGATGTGACAATTATATCCTAAGTTTTACGCTATTATCTATTCTAATACCAAGAAGTTCAAAAGTGAACAACTTAATCCAGTTAACCAACAGAGACTACAATTACTTTTACCAGACTGCATTTCTAAGTGTAAAAACAGACATATATTAGTACAATAAAGTGGGAGTCTTACAGCAGCTTGGTCATCTGATAAAACTGATCTATGCTAGACTAGTGATAAAGGGAGGCCGCTAATGAAGAAAATTTGGCTGGCGGGAGGATGTTTCTGGGGTGTCGAGGCTTATTTCCAGCAGTTAAAAGGGGTGCTAGATACAACGGTAGGTTATGGGCAAGGTTTTACTAAAAATCCTACCTATGAGGAGGTTTGTTCGGGGCAAACAGGTCATACAGAAATATGCGAGATAATATATGATGAGACAATATTGCCGCTGCCTAAAGTTCTGGAGCATTTTTTCCGGATAATAGATCCAACCACGCTAAACCGTCAAGGTCCGGATCGGGGAACGCAGTATCGCACAGGAATATATTATAACGACAGTGGCGATTTACCTGTAATTAAAGAATTTGTACAAAAAATGCAAACTGGCTATGATAAGCCGATTGTTGTAGAGGTCGAGCCTATAAAAAATTTTTCAGCAGCCGAAAACTATCACCAGGATTATCTTATGAAGACGCCGGGCGGCTACTGTCATATTAATTTAGCTTTAGCATGTCCGGATGAACGTAAATAACGACTAAAGTGGGAGGAGTTTTAATTTTGAATAAGATTTTGCTTGAAAAATATGCCCGTCTTATTGTAAAGACCGGGATCAACCTTCAAAAGAATCAAACTCTGGTAATATCATCACCGATTGAATGCGCTGAATTTACCAGAGTTGTAAGCGAGGCGGCTTATAAGGAGGGCGCTCGTGATGTAGTTATTCGCTGGACTGATGAATTATCAACCAAAATTCGCTATCTCTTGGCTCCTGAGGAAGTTTTTGATGAATTTCCTGATTGGCAAAAAGAGTTTTTTATGTTTTATGTACGGCAGGGCGCTGCTTTTATAAGTATTGCGGCAGAAGATCCCGAGCTCCTCAAAGATGTAGAAGCAAGCAGAGTAGTTAGGGCACAAAAAGCAAGCAGCATGGCGCTTAAAGAATACCGGGAAAGACTGATGAGCAATAAAAACGTCTGGTGTGTTGCGTCGGTTCCGACCAAGGCTTGGGCAGCCAAGGTATTTCCGGAGCTGCCTGTGGATCGGGCGGTTGATAAACTCTGGGAGGCTATATTCAAAACAGTCAGGGTGGATAACGATGATCCGGTAAAGGCGTGGGAAAACCATAAAAGTAATTTAAAACAGAGTATGGAATTTTTGAATTCTCATAAGTTCAAATACTTGCATTACAAAAATTCACTAGGAACGGACTTAACGATTGAACTACCTGATAATCATATTTGGCTGGGCGGCTCTGAATATAGTCCGGAAGGAGTCGAATTCATCGCCAATATGCCCACAGAAGAAGTATTTACATTGCCGAAAAAGACGGGTGTCAACGGGCGGGTCGTAAGTGCCAAGCCGCTTAATTATAATGGTAATCTCATTGAGAACTTTTCATTCATTTTCAAGGAGGGACGAATCACAGAGTACAGCGCCGAAAAGGGTTATGAAATTCTAAAGAGCCTAATCGAAACTGACGAAGGCTCCCATTATCTTGGCGAAGTAGCATTAGTTCCGTTTGATTCACCAATTTCAAAACTGGATATTTTGTTTTATAATACGCTATTTGATGAAAATGCCTCGTGCCACCTTGCTATAGGAAAGGCTTATCCAGTATGTATAAAATGTGGCGAAAACCTGAACAAGGAAGAACTGGACGCGATTGGAGTTAATGATTCATTGGTTCATGAAGATTTTATGATAGGGACTGAAGACCTTGAAATCACAGGGACAACTGCGGACGGGCGCGAAATACTAATCTTTAAGAATGGTAACTTCGTTGAGCACTAAAATACCAACAATATAAGCTTAATATAAAAAGACTCTTCCTAGAAGCACTTCGTAGGAAGAGTTTTTATTTGGATCATTTGAACTGCTGATGGTCATTGCCTATAGGGAAGGATTTTAGGACGGGTGAGGGAAACTAAGTAAAGTATCTAATGCGAATTTAAGGAGAGTGAATTAATGATAAAAAGGATTAGTATTACTGTAATTACATTAATAGTAGTTTTAACTATGCTATTAACACCCTGCCTAGCTGCAGTGACCCATGACGATTTCACTGTTAAGGGAATTAACCTGCTGTCGAGCAACTATGACAGTATAGTCGCAAAGTTAGGAGAGCCTAAAAAGAAAATTAATGAAGAATACGGCCAACCACCCTTAACGCATCTCTCGTATCCGGGGCTAAAAATATCGGTAATAAGTGAATCCGGGCAAATAGTACATATGGTCATTGATAATGGCGACTATCAGACAAAGCGCGGCGTCAAAGTAGGTGCCACACCTTATAAGATTACAAAGGCATATGGGAAGCCTTATAAAACTGTTTTGAGGGGACATGTTTACTATATTTATGATACTGAACCGGCAGGAGCAAATCGTTTAATCTTTGATATGACTGAGGGGTATGCAAGTAAAATTATTTATACGACCATGCCTTTAAAATAGATGAATTTTTTTAAAAACCATCTTGACATAACTAAATTTCACTGGTAAAATAAGTCCCTGTGGTTGACCTTTAGTGTTATAGCTGAAGCGAGACAATAAGATGATGCGGTCGTGGCGGAATTGGCAGACGCGCTAGATTCAGGTTCTAGTGAGGGCAACTTCGTGGAGGTTCAAATCCTCTCGACCGCACCATTATCTAATGGAGGGATTCCCGAGTGGTTAAAGGGAGCAGACTGTAAATCTGCCGGCTCTGCCTTCGAAGGTTCGAATCCTTCTCCCTCCACCATTTACCACTTGACTTCAAAGCTAAGAAGTGGTAAAGTTTATAAATGTCACATCGCGGGGTGGAGCAGCTGGCAGCTCGTCGGGCTCATAACCCGAAGGTCGCAGGTTCAAGTCCTGCCCCCGCAACCAAAATATCTAATTGGTTTCAGTGTATCTGCGACAAGTATAGTATCTGGTACAAGGCCGCAAATGGCTTAATAGTGTGCAGATGCTAGGCGCGGCGAGCATCGGAGCGGAATCGCAATGGTAATTGCGTTGAGCACCGAAGCGCAGTCGCAACAACGCAGATGTACGCTAGTAAGCCATTTGCGATAAGTTGCTGGTGTAGCTCAGTCGGTAGAGCGTATCCTTGGTAAGGATAAGGTCACCGGTTCAATCCCGGTCATCAGCTCCATTTTAATAAGGCGGCGTAGCTCAGTTGGCTAGAGCATGCGGTTCATACCCGCAGTGTCCGGGGTTCAAATCCCTGCGCCGCCACCATATCGGGGCGTGGCTCAGTTTGGTAGAGCACCTGGCTTGGGACCAGGGGGTCGCAGGTTCGAATCCTGCCGCTCCGACCACTTATTTTAAAAACATTCATTGACGATATGGTAAAAATAACATGTTGACATGTTTAAATAGATGTGTTAATATTTTATTCTGTCGCTAACAAGCGGCTTAACATAAATCAATGATTCCAGATTCCTCGATAGCTCAGTTGGTAGAGCAATCGGCTGTTAACCGATCGGTCGTAGGTTCGAGTCCTACTCGAGGAGCCATGACCTACTAGCTCAGTCGGTAGAGCACCTGACTTTTAATCAGGGTGTCGATGGTTCGAGTCCATCGTGGGTCACCATTTCACGGCCCGTTGGTCAAGCGGTTAAGACACCGCCCTTTCACGGCGGTATCAAGGGTTCGATTCCCTTACGGGTCACCATATCATGGGTGATTAGCTCAGCTGGG
>JGI24708J26588_10001226_pt1 | contig 20318 bp, 21 predicted proteins | sample BioPla1DNA2_FD_26588 | JGI IMG/M metagenome (IMG submission 26588) | reverse complement strand
AAAAAGAAATATTGAATTAGAAAAAGAAGGGATAGCAAAGTTAGCAGAGGTCTATAAAGAAATGTTTAAGGTAGACAATGCCAGGGCCATATTACTGGACTTGGGTAAAGAATATTTGCAAAATGATATGCTCGCTAAGGCAATTGATGACCAATATGGTAATGGTAGTGCGAAATTTATTGCAGAAGCAATTCTAAGATATTATGGTGAATGAGTTAACCAGTGAAATAATATTGGCAATATTGAATAGCGGGGATAAACTGAAAGACAAAAATGCAATCTATGGCTTTGAACTAAGCAATGCCTTTCTTGGAATGCTCACAGATGTAATGATTAGTGATAAGCTACTATTTGTTCCTGGAGATGCCCACGTAGGAATGTATGTAAATTATGATAGACAGGGAGTAATAGACTTTCATAAGCTATTGGGGGCTGGAGGCTGTCAAATAGTTTTAGGGGCAACTAGTGTAGTCAAGGCATTCATGTTTGTATACACTGGTATAAGGGTAGTGTAAAATAGTTTGTGTCTATGGTAAAAAAGGGCTCTTTCTAGTCAAGAATTAGATATAAGAATTCAAGATTGGAAGGAGTCTTTTTATGTTGCATTATGACTATACCAGTAGCCCTTATATATCTATTACAATAGCCCAATTTATAAAATGTACCGATTATACCATCTATAATGGGCCTTTCCTAAGATATAATATCATCTATATTCTTTTACAGATTGTTTCCAGAATATCTCGTTGCGCCACATAACAGGGGATAATTTAAATCGAGCTTTAAAAGCTTTAGAAAACTCCAATGGATCATCATATCCAACACTTTTAGCCACTTCTCGAACTGAAAGATTAACATTCTTTAGATACTGCGCAGCAGTATCTAACTTGGTTGCAATCATATATTGCTGGGTACTAACACCCTTATATTGCTTAAATAATCTACTTAAATAACTTCTATTTATGCCAACATACTCTGCTATCTCACTGATAGTAATTTTCCTATACAGGTACATGTTAATATAATTTTCAGCCCTTTGGACATATTCTGCCTTAGGGTCAGTTATATTATTAGCATCGCTATCTACAGTAAGCTTAGCAATAAAAGACCAAAATGAGCTCATTAAGTCTTCAAAACTAGTCTGACCTTTTCCTACTAGCTTCTTTAGGGCTTTGCCTATGGGGAAGTTATCTGTGTCTGTTAAGATTGGTGATGTCTTGGATAATCCTGCTGATTTTAAAATAGTTTCAGATAAATTGCCATTAAACTCTATCCAGCGATAAAACCACGGCTGATCAGAATCAGCCTGATAATATGTAAGTTGACCCGGATAGATTAAAAACAATTGTCCAGCGCTTAAATGATATACCTTTCCTTCCGCTTCAAAGCGCCCCTTGCCACTGTAGACATAATGAATAAAATAGTGATTCCTTATACAGGGCCCAAAGCCATAGTTACTGGAGCAGGCTTGTTCTCCAAATTGCAAAGGATAGATATCTCTTGGCATTAGCTTAGTGCCTACATAATAAATGTTACAAATAGGATCCATTACAATCATCTCCTTAGTTAATACAATGTCACATTACCCCATACACTGTCAAGATATTTGCATTTATTTATATGGGTAAATCATATAAAATTGAGCCATAGACAGGTTATTTACAGAAAGGAAAGGTGTTCAAATGAATAAAAATGATTTTGCAAAAAGACCACCCTTAGGATGGAACAGTTATGATTATTATGATACAGCAGTGACAGAGGAGCAAGTTAAAGCCAATGCTGATTATATGGCTGCTAATCTTAAGGAGTATGGCTGGGAATATGTTGTAGTAGATATTCAATGGTATGCTGAAAATGCAGCAACAAGAAGAAGTGAATTTCAGTATATACCTTTTGACAAGTTAACCATGGATGAATATGGTCGTTTACAACCAGCTGTTAACCGTTTTCCATCTGCCAAGAATGGCAGTGGTTTTAAGCCACTAGCTGATTATGTACATAGTTTAGGCTTAAAATTCGGGATTCATATTATGAGGGGTATTCCGCGGATAGCAGCCCATCAACATATGCCCATTAAGGATTGTGATACAACAGCCAATGAGATAGCATTACCTTGGCCAGTTTGTGAATGGAATCCTGATATGTATGGAGTAAATCCCCGTAAAAAAGGGGCACAGGAATATTATGATTCTCTGATGGAACTATATGCTTCATGGGGAGTAGACTATATTAAGGTTGATGATATATGCAACACTAAGGGAACTAATCAATATGCTGCAGAGGGAGAAATTGAACTAATACATAAAGCTATTATTAAATGCGGTAGACCTATAGTCCTTTCCCTATCTCCAGGTCCTGCTCTTATTGAGAAGTCTTGGCATCTATCCCGCTATGCCAACATGTGGCGTATTACTGATGATTTCTGGGATAATTGGGATCTGCTAAAAAATATGTTTGATCGTTGTGAGTTGTGGCAAGCCCATGTCAAAGAGGGTTGCTGGCCAGATTGTGATATGCTTCCCCTTGGTAAAATCGGTAAGGTATTTGGTTATGAAAGAGATACTAACTTCACTAAAGATGAGCAGCTTACAATGATGAATCTGTGGGGGATTTTCCGTTCACCATTAATGCTTGGGGCAGAGATGACTCTGATGGATGATTGGACGGTAAGCCTTCTTACCAATAAAGATTTACTTCGTGCTAATCAGTATGGAAAAAACCCTACCCAGATATTTAAGGATAAGACAAAAGCTGCATGGGTAAGTGTAGATGAAGAAGATGGAGCTGTTAATTTGGCCATATTCAATCTTTCAGATAGCATTAATAAGATAACCGTAACTTCAGAGGAATTTAATATATGTAAGATAAAAGATATTAAAGATTTTCAACATATTAAAGATATATGGAGTGGTAACAACATTTCAGAAACAGTAAAGGCCGCTGACTATAAGATAAATGTAGAATTATCCCCCCATGCATCTGTATTCTATAGATTAACATAAATTACAAATTAATAGTAATATAAAAAGCTTATACTAATATTCTAAAGATGGCTCTATGCAAAGTATAAGCTTTTTAATTTTATTATTATATAAATGATATGCTAGNTTATATGACCATTTACGACTATAACTTACTTATAAGAAATTCAGTATACTATAAATAAAGATTTTTAATTTAATAAAATTATAAATGTATTATTGGAATTATCCAAAAATATGTTATAATTACATAGAATATTAAATATCAAGCTATATGCTAGTTAGGACTAGTTATTATCAGTGTAAAGTTAGGGTGGATATAAAATATGAATATGTGGGGGATTTCATGGGGGATATAATTATTGAAGAAAGCAATTATAAAGCTTTAGTTTTAGCACTGGCCAATTTATTTTTATTATTGGCTTTTATTTCTATTTTCGTTTATGGAGTGATTGAACACAGAAAATTATTATGGCTTCCCAGTATATTTATTTCCCTTATATTTTTAATAAATTTTATATCAGCATTACTAAAAGCATCTAAAGTGAAACCACTGCTTATAATAACTAGGGATGGGATAATTGATAATTCATCCCATGGAATGATTGGTTTTATCTCTTATAATGATATAAAAGAGTTCAAAATAACAGAATACCATAATATTGAGGTAATTGAGGTTATACTTAAGGATCGTGAAAAATTTATTGAAAAATTGCCTGCGACTAAAAGGATGCAGATAAAGGGAAATGCATTATTAAAAAAACCCTTAATACAAATTAAAACGGATAAAGCTAAGGATATGGAACCAGAGGATATATATACTTTGTTGCAAAAAAGATTAATGGACTACAGGTCTTTGTATGATTAGTAGAAAAACGGCTTGTTTAATTAATACCATTGACTTAAGAGCTACTTTTCTCTTATGATAGTAATCAAAGCAAAGTAGTTTATTTACTTGATACAAAGTGTATACTTGGAGCTTACGTAGAAAGGCATGGTAGTTAGACATGAGGAATATTTGGCATGATATTAACCCAAAGAGAATTAGACCTAATGATTTTATTGCAGTTATAGAGATTTCAAAAGGTAGCAAGAAAAAATATGAACTTGATAAGGAAACAGGTTTCATTATACTAGATAGGATTTTATATACATCAACCCATTATCCCGCTAATTATGGATTTATACCAAGAACATATGGTGATGATAAAGATCCATTAGATGTGCTGGTTTTATGTTCTGAACCTATTGAACCTCTAACATTAGTTCGTTGTTATCCGATTGGGGTAATGAATATGATTGATAATGGAATGGGTGATGAAAAAATTATAGCCATTCCATATAATGATCCAAACTATAATATTTATAAGAATATAGACGAACTTCCTAGACATCTGTTTGATGAGATGAGACATTTTTTCTCTGTCTATAAGGAATTAGAAGATAAGGAGACAGCAGTTAACGAGTTTGATGGACCTGAAGCTGCCACTAAGATAATAGAACACTGTATAGAGAATTATAAAAGAGATTTTTGTTAATAGAGGAAGCTATTTGTATCATTTACCTATGGTGCAGATAGATTCTTTTTTTATTGTACTAGGAAGCTTCTCTGAATTTCCTATACAATAAAGAGGCCCTGTAGGCAGAACCATAATCATTATATAATTTGACTATTATAATGAAACTCAGATTTTAAATAAAAGGATATTGATATTAAATAAAATATACAAGGCTTATCTATTTAATTGTATAACCCAACCAATTATTTAACTAATTATAAAAAACGGTTGAAAATAAATTAAAACTATGCTAACATAACTAATTGTGATATGTTATACAAAAATTCCTTGCTCTTTAAAGCGGTTTTAATTTAGACAAATGATAATAGATTACTATTTCAATTTGTTATCTTCGTAAATTGACTGCCTTATAAAGGGCCAGAGACCAAAAGGAGGTGCAAGACAACTATGAATCAATATGAATTTGCCTTAGTTGTAAATGCGAAAATCGAGGATGAAGCCAGATTAGCAACATTAGAACAGGTTAAAGAAATCATAACAAGATTTGGTGGTTCTATTACTAATGTTGAAGATAATGGTAAGAAAAAATTAGCTTATGAAATTCAGAAAATGAGAGAAGGCTATTACTATTTCATCCAATTCGATGCTGATTCTACAGTTCCAGCTGAAATTGAACAAAGAGTTCGTATTATGGAAAATGTAATCAGATATCTGTGCATTAGAAGGGATGCATAAATGTTACACTCCCCTAAGGCGCGATGAAAGGGAGGTATTATTTAATGAATAAAGTTATATTAATGGGCCGTTTAACAAGGGATCCCGAAATAAGATATTCTCAGGGAGAAAATTCAATTGCAGTTGCAAGATTTACCTTAGCGGTAGATCGTAGATTTAAAAGAGCTGGCGATACTCAAGATGCAGACTTTATCGGCTGCGTTTGTTTTGGAAAGCAAGCCGAATTTGTAGAAAAGTATTTTAGACAAGGTATGAAGATGGCAGCTGTAGGTAGAATTCAAACTGGGAGTTATACTAATCGCGATGGACAGAAAGTTTATACTACAGATGTAGTTGTAGAAGAAATAGAATTTGCTGAAAGTAAAGCGAGCAGTTCAGCATCCAGTTATCAAAATACCGGAATGCAGAATGACTTTAGACCTGAACCTAGTTCAGCAATGGGTGACGGATTTATGAATATTCCAGATGGTATAGACGAAGAGTTACCATTTAATTAATAATACGTAATAAGAAGTAAATATAATTGGATAAGGAGGTTTGGTTATGGCTAATAATAAAAGTGACAGAAGCGATGCTCCTATGAAGAGAAAACCTTTTGGACGCAGAAGAAAGAAAGTTTGTGCCTTCTGTGCTGATAAGAATCATGTATCTATTGATTATAAAGATGTAAATAAATTAAAGAGATACGTATCTGAGAGAGGTAAAATACTTCCTAGAAGAATAACAGGAAATTGTGCAAAGCATCAAAGAGCTTTAACAGTTGCAGTAAAACGTGCAAGACACATTGCTTTAATGCCTTACACAGTAGACTAATCCCTAGTTTATTAGGGTTTTAAAAGGTCGTGAAGTCGAAGTACACGACTGATTCATATTTTTGTAGATATAAATATAGCCGTTACATGATTAAGTGATATAAAACACTTTGATTATGTAACGGCTTTTTTTAATAAAAAAATAGAGCCAATGGGGCTCGAACCCATGACCTTTCGCACGTCAAGCGAACGCTCATCCCAACTGAGCTATGGCTCTATGGATACTAGGATGCTATTAAATAGAAAAGTGGAGCATAGGGGACTTGAACCCCTGACCCCCACACTGCCAGTGTGGTGCGCTCCCAACTGCGCTAATGCCCCATTAACATATATTATATAATATCAAAAATTTCAAAAAAGTCAATATCTCTTTTATAAATGCCTATATTATCTATGAAATGATCCCAGCTCACGCCCCCATAAGTAATGGGGAAGCTTTATCCCCTTTTTTTTAAAAGGCCTTTAAATAAAGTCAAATAAATGTTATAATCACGATAAACGGATTAATTAAGACAATCCGCATAACATATGGGTGATTGGAAGGTTACATTTAAGATAGATTGATCCCATTGCTATAAAGGAGCATATGTGATGAAAAGAAAGGTAGAAATCAGTGGTGCATTGAAAGGATATCTTTTTTGGCCTATTATACTGACTGTATTATTACTAGGTATGAACCTTAGCATATACGTTATTGATAATAAAGCCGGGATAGTTATGTCGGTTTTTGTTCTTATCTATTTTCTTATAGCTGTTACTATATATTATTTTAAAAGACATAAGATTGCAACGGAATTAGTTAGATATGCCATGGATTATGGACAAGTTCAAAAACGTTTGCTAAAGGAGCTTCCTGTTCCATATGCAATTCTTGATGTTGATGGAAAGGTGCAATGGGGAAATGATGAATTTATGGACATAATTCAGCAGAAAAACATTAAAAGAAAGTCCATTACTGCCATATTTCCTGGCCTTACAGTTACATCTTTACCTACGGTTGAAAGGGATGAGATTACCCATATAACACTGGGTGATAAAAATTATAGGGTACAATTGAGAAAAGTGAAAGCACCTAATTTTGATGAGGATGCCAACTGGAACATGTATGATATGGAAAAAGGCGATGATCTGAGTAATTCCTTAATTGCCATGTATCTTTTTGATGAAACTGAGATTATAACCTTAAAAAGAGAGAATAAAGAACAGAAATTAATTGTCGGCTTACTTTATATTGATAATTATGAAGAAGCCCTAGAGAGTATCGATGAGGTAAGACGTTCTTTATTAACAGCCTTAGTTGACAGAAAAGTAACCAAATATATGCAGAGTATTGACGCCGTTATTAAAAAACTGGAAAAAGATAAGTACATTTTTGTATTCCAGTATAAGTATTTATCCTTCTTACAGAATAATAAATTTTCAATATTAGATGAAGTTAGAGGGGTTAATATTGGTAATGAAATGGCTGTTACTATCAGTATTGGTCTGGGTGTAAATGCAGAAAATTATATAACCTCTTATGAATATGCTAGGGCGGCCATAGGCCTCGCTCTTGGTAGAGGCGGAGACCAGGCAGTTATTAAAGATCGAGATAAGATTTCCTATTATGGTGGTAAAAGCATACAGATTGAAAAGAATACTAGGGTTAAGGCTAGGGTAAAAGCCCATGCCTTCCGTGAGATAATTGAAGGCAAAGACAAGGTTGTTATCATGGGGCACAAATTAGGAGATGTAGACTCTTTTGGTGCAGCCATTGGTGTATATCGTATTGCTACTACATTGAATAAAAAAGCCCATATTGTTATTAATGAAGTTACCGCTTCCTTAAGACCGATGATGAACCGCTTTGTGGGTAATCCGGATTATGAGGAAGATATGTTTTTGAATAATGAAAAGGCCAAGGAAGTGGTTGATAATAATACTATTCTAGTTATAGTTGATGTGAATAGACCTAGTTATATGGAATGTGTTGAATTGCTTGACTACACCAATACTATAGTGGTATTTGATCATCATAGGCAGACCAATGAGGCCATTAAAGATGCATCACTTTCTTATATTGAGCCCTATGCCTCTTCAACCAGTGAAATGGTAGCTGAGATATTACAGTATATTGGGGACAATTTAAGACTAAAATCATTGGAAGCAGATGCTTTATATGCAGGAATCATGATAGATACCAATAACTTTTTAACAAAGACTGGTGTTAGAACATTTGAAGCAGCTGCATTCTTACGTAGGAATGGGGCAGATGCCACTAGAATTCGCAAGGCTTTACGAAGCGACTTTAATGATTTTAAGAATAAGGCAGATGCAATTACCAATACAGAAGTATTTATGGACTATTTTGCAATCTCTATGTGTGATAGTAACAATTCTGAAAGCCCCACTGTTCTGGGTGCTCAGGTTGCCAATGAACTGTTAAATATAGCCAAGATTAAGGCTTCCTTTGTGTTTACAGAGTTTAACAACATGATCTATATTAGTGCCAGGTCTATTGATGAAGTAAATGTACAGATAATTATGGAGAAATTAGGTGGCGGTGGTCACTTAAGTGTAGCTGGAGCCCAATTAGAGAACTGTACAGTAGAGGAAGCTATTCAAAAATTGAAATCTATCTTAGAAAATATGGTCAACAATGGTGAGCTTTAATTTTATAAAAAGGAGAGATAATAAATGGAAGTTATTTTAATTCAAGATGTTAAATCCTTAGGTAAAAAAGGTGATATAGTTAAAGTTAGTGATGGATATGCGAAAAATTTCCTTATTCCTAAAAAACTAGGAGTAATAGCTAATAAGCAGAATTTAAATGATTTAAAATTACAAAAGGCCGCTGAAGCAAAAAGGCAAAAGGAAATATTAGATGAAGCAAAGGCTTTGGCTGAGAGTATAGAAAAACTTACTATTAAAGTTGCTCTTAAGACAGGAGAAGGTGGAAGAACATTTGGTTCTATATCTACTAAGGAAATAACAACTGCTATTAAAGAGCAATTTGATATTGAGATTGATAAGAAAAAACTTCAACTTTCAGAAGCAATAAAAACAATCGGATTTCATTCAGTTCCTGTTAAACTTCATCCTCAAGTTACAGCTAATATTAAAGTGCAGGTTGAAGCCTTATAATAGTTGGATTGTAGGATTAGATTAATTGTGAAATCTGCAAGGAGGAACTACATTGGATGAAGCATTAATAAGAAGAATTCTTCCTCATAGTGCAGAGGCAGAGCAATCTGTAATTGGTTCAATGATTATGGATAAGGATGCCATAATAGCTGCTTCAGAACTATTAAATGGGGAAGATTTTTATGAGCAACAAAATAGAATTTTATTTGAAACCATGGTTGAATTGTTCAATGAAAGTAAGCCTGTGGATCTAATAACATTGCAAAATCGTTTAAAAGAGCGGGATGTTCCACAGCAAATAAGTAGCCTAGAGTTTATTAGAGACCTGGTGGCTTCAGTTCCTACCTCTGCTAATATAAAATATTATGCCCAGATAGTTAAAGATAAAGCTGTACTTAGAAAATTAATTAAGGTTACTGAAGAAATAACTAATGATTGTTATCTTGACAAGGATAAAGTAGATGAGATTTTGGAGAAAACAGAGAAGCAGATCTTTGATATAGTTCAGAATAAAAGTACTAAAGATATCACAGATATTAAGGATGTTGTGCTTCGCTCCATAGATAGTATAGAGGCAGCAGCTAAAAACCAGGGTAGTGTAACAGGTCTTGCCACAGGTTACTATGATTTGGATTATAAGACTGCAGGCTTGCAGAATTCAGATCTTATCTTAATAGCTGCAAGACCAGCTATGGGTAAAACTGCATTTGCATTGAATATAGCTGAATATGTGGCCCTAAAATCCAATGTTCCAACAGCCATTTTCGCTTTGGAGATGTCTCAGGAACAGTTGGTTAAACGTCTATTGGCCATGCATTCTAGAGTAGATTCTCAAGCTATAAGAACCGGTTCCCTTAGTGCAGAGGACTGGACAAATCTTATGGAAAGTGCTAGAGTGATAGGTAATTCTAATCTGATAATTGATGATACATCGGCAATTTCAATCAGTGATTTAAGATCAAAATGCAGAAAGTTAAAGTTAGAGAAAAACATAGGCCTAGTTATTATTGACTACTTACAGCTTATGACTGGTAGTAAGAGGGCTGAATCAAGGCAGCAGGAGATCTCTGAAATATCAAGATCTTTAAAATCTATGGCAAGGGAACTTAATATACCAGTTATAGCTCTTTCACAGCTAAGCCGTGCTGTAGAGCAAAGGCCGGATAAAAGACCTATGCTTTCTGACTTAAGAGAGTCAGGAGCAATAGAGCAGGATGCCGATATTGTTATGTTTCTGTATAGGGATGAATATTATAATCCTGATACTGATGAACCTGGAATATCGGAGGTCATTATAGGTAAGCAAAGAAGTGGTCCTATTGGCACAGTGAAGTTAAAGTGGTTAGGACATTATCAGAAATTTGTTAACCTGGAGAGATAGTAAGAGCTCTGATCCTTTCTTAAGGGTAAAAATAAAAGAAAAACATATATACTGTTGAAAAGGGGAAACTTCTTTGAGGTTTCCCCTTTTTGTGTCGAGAAGTTATCTGGGGATATGTGGAATTAATATTGCAATTGAAGTTTGCTATGTTATAATGTAAAAAGTGGGAAATAATTACAAGCAGAGGGAGGAAGGTCAATGGATGAAGTTAGGTATATGATTTCTGAAGCCTCAAAAAGAGTTGATGTTGAAGCCCATACTCTAAGGTATTGGGAAGAAGAGTTAGAACTTCCTATCGCTCGAAATGAGATGGGACATCGATATTATAAGGATATGGATATCGAATTACTAAAGTCAGTGAAGCGTCTGAAAGAGCAAGGCTTTCAACTAAAAGCTGTTAAGATGCTTCTACCTAATATACATGAATTAGAGAATATGGATACTAATTCTTTGGACAAGCTAAAAGAAGAATTTAATGGGAAGGTGATTAATATGTTAGATGAAACAATGGACAGGGAAAATCACGAAGAGGGTGATGGGACAAGCATTGTAAGTGACCTTGCTGGTGTTAGTGAAGTTAGCCAGGTAAATAATGCTAGTGAAGTAGGTGATCAGGAGCTTGCTGAGGTAGAAAACGATAAAATTGGACAATTCCAATCTATTATGAAGCATATTATATTAAGTGCATTAAAAGAAAGTAATGCAGAACTGGCAGAGGAAATAACCAGCAATGTAACTGATGGTGTCATTAAGGAAATGAATTACTTAATGAGACTACAGGAACAAAGGGACGAGGAAAGATTTAAAAAGTTTGATGCATCTTTAAGAGAATATCAAAGAAGTAGAATGTATACTGCAGCCGCCTTTGACGCTAAGACTAGAAAAAAATCAAAATTTTTTAAGAAAAATAAAGTCTACATATAATATAATAAATGTGAATGTTGATTTGTGGCTTTTAATAGATAGCTATATCATAGACCACAAATTAACATTCACATCATTTAAGAATAATTCATAATATAGATAGCATCTTTATATAATTTATGCCTATAGCCCTATTACTAGGGCTATAATTAGGCACAAATGCTATTATAAGAATTACTCAGCTGAAATAGCTGCTGTAGGGCAGACATCTTCACAAGCTCCGCAATCAATACAGGTATCAGGATTAATTTCAAAATGCTCTGTACCTTCGGAGATAGATTCTGTAGGACATTCAGCAGCACAAGCTCCACAACTAATACATTCGTCTGAAATAGTATATGCCATTTATGTAACCTCCTTTTCAATACAATCGATTACATTTTAATATATGAATATACTTAATGCAAGAGAAAAATCTTATTTATTTGTAGCATAATTAACAAGTAAGGATAAATAAGATGGTAAAAATTATTTTATATTAATAACTTGACGTTAATAATGCAATAGAATATAATTAGGGCTAAGCTATACATTATTTTGAGATGAATTCTCATTTATATTTGTTGCTATAGAAATATTTAAAGGAGGAATAGATATGGCTACAATAACTAAGGATATGACAATTGCTCAAGCTATTGCCACTGATCAGAATATTATTCCAGTTTTATTAGATATAGGTATGCATTGCCTTGGATGTCCTTCTGCCCAAGCTGAAACATTAGAGGAAGCTGCTATGGTTCATGGTCTAGATATAGATGATCTTATGGATAGAATAAGAGAGCAAATCGGTGAGTAATATTAAAGAGTAATATAAAAAAGTTGCAACTTATGTTGCAACTTTTTTTGTGAGTTATTACATAACAGATAAGATTTGAAGTGCCTGATCCTTGACAATAATTTCATAATGCTCATCGTACAAGGCCTGGCTTATATAAGTGAATCGCTCTGGTTTTCCATATTCTAAAATAATATTATTAATCTTATTGAACTCCTCAGATGTGTGATCCGATTTACTTAGCACCAAATAGTAGGTCGAATTTATAGGATTTTTATACAATGTGTTTGTGCCATAATAGTAGCCAGGTAATACATGGGCTAATTTAATTACTTCATCTAAAGAATTAAATGAATAGACACGGATTAAATTAGCAGATGCTTTCTCGAAAGGTTTTTCTGAATCCTTATCATTGGATAATTCTTGTGCGTTAATCTGTTCTTTGGAGTTATCTTCTGTACCGTCTATATTATCTAATTGATCAAAGGGACTAATAAATTCATCTGTATATATTTCCTCATCCAAGTCATCATCATCTAGACTGGCAGAGGTATTAAAGGACGAAAACTTTGAAAAACGAGTATCTAATTCATCAGGATCTTCAACCTTAGTAATAACTAAGACAAGACAATCAGCGGAAACCGGAATAGCTTCAATCATTAACGGTATATCATCTACTTCAAAACCAAATTCATAGAAAGCCTGCTGAATCATATCACGAAATAGAGCTTTAGCTTTTTCAGTGCCATAAGCCAGTTCACTGATTCTTAACTCCCGATCAATTAAATCACTTTTACTTAAGGTACATCTTATCTGATTGTCACTAATCTTTTCTATTTTCATAGTGAACACCCCTTTCTAGATAAAAAGGAACTGTTTATAAGCAACATTATAAAATCCTTCCATTGGTGTAAGGAAAGTATAATTTAAAAAGCAATTAAAGTCAATATACTTAGTTGTAAATTTTATATTAACGAAAGTTGACTATCTGGGTAGGCAGGAATAACAGGACCCAATAATATTATACAACAAATTTGATTTAAATTCGTTAATTTACCTAGACAAAAACACTTGCACGCTTGACAAATTATGGATATAATAATTATACACTAAGTTATAAATGCGTTCTATAAGCTGACCGGAAAGGAGAGAATGGAGCAAAATATTTGGTTTGGAAAGTACCGCATTGTTAAATTACTTGGCATAGGAGGCACAGCCAAGGTTTATCTTGCAGAGCATATAAAGTTAAAATCATATCGTGTTATTAAATCCATTTCTAAAAATCATCCCCTATACGATAAGCATTTAAAAGAAGCCCTGATATTAAAAAGTCTGAAACATTCCTGTATTCCTATAGTTTATGATATTGAAGAAGATAGAGAGTGTTCCTATATAATTGAACAATATCTTGAAGGAATTACTCTAAAAGATTATGTAAAAAATAACATAGGAATCCGTGAAGATATCATAATTCAATTCGCTATTCAAATCTGTGATTTAATTCACTATCTACATACTATTGAAAGACCACTTCTATATCTTGATTTAAAACCAGAAAATATCCTTGTGACAGATAATACAATTAAATTAATTGATTTTGGTAGTGCCATTTACCAGGATGAGATAGAGGAAAATACGTATTATTCTGCTACAAGAGGTTATGCAGCTCCAGAGCTTTATAAACATGGCAAAGTTAAGGAGCAAAGCGATATCTACGGTATAGGTATGTTATTGTACTATATGGTAACAGGAGTTCAGTTCAATAGCCGCTCAAGTAGTTTTACTAATATAGATTTTCAAGGAAAATGTTCTAATAGTTTAAAAGATATTATAAATCGTTGCCTCAAATATCATCCCGTAGGAAGATATAAATCTGTGTTACAACTTAGTGAAAAACTAAAAGCTATAGAGCGCAGTGGAAGTTACCGAATGAAATGGCGCCGTAATAAGATAAGGGACTATAGAAAAACAGGTCAGCAGAAAAAAATTGCAATAGCCGGCTCACAGCCTAGAATTGGGGTAACCCATATAGCCTTTAGCCTCTCCACTTACTTCATAGGGCAAAATTATAAATGTCTTTATGAAGAGAGGAACAGTAGCCAATGTGTCTGGTCTATAAAATGCAGATACGATGGGTTAACAGATAATGAAGGTGTCTATATAATTAATGGGATTCCAATGGTAGCAAATCAGAAATTGATAAAAGGAGTTGACAGTGATTATGATATTCGAGTGCAGGATTTTGGTTGTTTGACCATGGATTGTCTAGAGGAATTCCTAGAAGCAGATATAAAAATAATAGTTTTAGGGGCAAAAGACTGGGAACTTACCCATTCGGAGCATATGATTGAGATGGTTGCAGAAGATAAGGAAATTATTTACCTTTTTAATTTTATGGATGGTAAACAATATAGGACGGCCATTAAATCTATGGATCAGCTGAATTGTTATCGAATACCATATAATCCAAATCCTTTTATAAGACATATTAATGACTATGAGATATTTAAAGAAATAGCACGGTTGTGTCTAAAATTCAATTAAATATAGGAAAAATAAGATTAAGGATAGCATGCATGATGAAGAAGAAACCTATTTTATTTAACAAAGTAAAACAAAAGGACAAGTCTAGGATTACTATTGGGATTGTGGGAACTCATTCAGGGGTAGGGGTTACCTATACCAGTCTTATGCTGGCATTTTATCTGGGCGATGAGTTAGGTAAGAAGACTGCATTGCTGGAGGTAAATAATCATGATGATTTAAACATCTTACAGACAGCCTATCAGTGGTTTGCAGAGGATAATCATAGTTTTTCCTTTGGATACATCACTTGCTATAAAAAGGTTACTAAGAAATTGTTGGTGGAACTACTAAATGATAATTATGAGCGCTTTATACTGGATTTCGGTTGGGATTTAAGCAATAATCGGGATGAATTTCTAAGATGCACTACTAAAATCATAGTCGGTAGTCATGCGGTATGGAATTTGTATAAATTAAAACAGTTTATAAAATCTGTGGAACATATCCGCGGTAATGAAACATGGCTCTATCTAATACCTGGCGGAGAGGAAAAAGCCATATCCTTATTAAGAAAGGAGCTAAACAGACACATCTATGGGATACCTTTAGAGAGGGACCCAATAATGCTCTCAAGAGAAAGTTTAAAGTTATTCAGCTCTTTATTTAACCCAAGAACATGAATGAAGATAAAGCAGGGATTTGGTAGGGGTGTAAAGGATGGGTATAACATATCACAAGCAATATCTTATCCAATTAATTTCAGCTTCAATAATAATAAAATATTAGAAATCAAAATCACTAAATATAAACCAAAATGTTGAGTCTGCAACTCCAACAATCCCCATATTAGAATTGAAAGTAGAGTTTANGGTTGAATGTGAGCTGATTATAAGCGGTAAGTAGTTTACAAGAAAAAGGTATAGGGAAAATACTTCATGTATGCTAACGGGTGTAACTAAGGCTTAAAAGTCCCTCTTTACTTGGTTAGATTATTGTAGCTGCCTGTTTATGCAAGATGGGGTATGAGTATAGGTCTGTGATAATGATAGATCAGGGATGATTTTAAGATATTTAGAAGGTATTTCAAATAAAAGGCGTGTAAATTAGCCTATTTGTTGAAATACCTTTTTTTATGCTTTTTATCAAGTTGTATTTAAGTATTTTACCAATGAAAAAGTCGAAATTAATAATGACGATAAATTAGATTAATGCTATAATGTGTTCATATAAGATAGGAGGACGGTTCATGGAGAGAAAATCAAAAATTGCAATTACTGGAATAACATTTGTAATTCTAGTCATAGTTATTTCATTGGGGGTAATGATTAAAACTAGGCTAACTCCTAGCAATGAAGTTATGTTGTTAACGGATTACTATGATATAGAGAATGATAAGGCTTTGATTATTCTACATAATAGAGTATATGAAGAGAAGGCTTTAGTGATTAATGGTAGGGTGTATATGGATTATGAGACAGTTGTCCAGAAATTCAATCACAGATTTTATTGGGATATAAATGAAAATATTTTAATATATACAACGCCCAATGAGATTATTCAGGCTGAAGCAGGCAGTAAACAATATTCTATTACAAAGAGTATGATAAAAACCCAAGCCTATAAGGAATATTCTATAGTTGAAGTTTTTGCCAACGATGTATATGTTGCTCTAGACTTTATTGAGGAGTATTCAGATATTGATGTACGATATTATGAGGAACCTAATAGGGTTGTAATTAATTATAAATGGGGAGAATACCTGTATACTGAAGTGGAAAAAGAAACTCAAATAAGAATTGAGCCTAATATAAAGAGCTCAATTTTAGTGGAGCTTAAGCAGGGTGCTTCCTTGATATATGCAGATTTGGATGAAGCGCCTAAAAAAGGTTTTGTAAAAGTTATGACTGAAGATGGCGTTATTGGATATGTAAAAGAGAAACATGTTAAAGAAGGATTTTATAAATCTATAGAAAGTGATTTTGTGGAGCCGGTATATACTACTCAGACAAGGCCTTATACAATTAACATGGTATTCCATCAGGTATTTAATAACAAGGCAGCTGGAGCATTGGAAGAATTATTAAAGGAAACCAAAGGTGTTAATGTAGTTAGTCCCACTTGGTTTAGTATTACGGATGTTACAGGAGATATCTCATCCCTGGCTAGCCATGAGTATGTAAACAAGGCAAAGGAATTGGGGGTAGAAGTATGGGCTTTGGTTGATGATTTTAATTCAGATGTGAAAATGTTTGATTTATTGTCCCATACAAGCTACAGGGAAAACCTTGCCAATAAATTGGTACAGGCAGCTATAGATTATAAGATTAATGGTATTAATATTGACTTTGAAAATATTTCATCTGATGCAGGAAAGCATTATATCCAATTTCTAAGGGAGTTATCTGTGAAATGTAGGAATAATGGAATAGTTTTGTCGGTGGACAACTATGTACCAGCACCTTATAACAGACATTATGACTTAGAGGAACAAGGCAAGATAATTGATTATCTGATAATTATGGCATATGATGAACATTATGCAGGATCTGATGTAGCAGGGCCAGTAGCATCCCTTGGTTTTGTAAAGGATGCCATAGATAATACAATAGCAATAGTGCCCAATGAAAAAACTATAATTGCCATACCTTTTTATTCAAGGTTGTGGAAAGAATCAAAAGACGGAGATGTTTCATCAGAAGCTTATGCAATGACGCCAGCAAGTAATATATTTAAAGACAATGGGGTAGAACTGGAGTGGAATGAAACTATTGGTAGTTACTATGGTGAATTTGAAAAAGATGATCTGACTTATAAGATGTGGTTAGAAGATCCCAAATCTATTGAGGAGAAGATGAAAATAATCTATGAAGCAGATACTGCTGGTATTGCTGCATGGAAATTAGGACTTGAAAAACAGGAAGTATGGAATGTTATTACTAGATATCTAAAGTGATTTATTCGAATAGGATAAAGTGATACTTCATAAGATATAAAGAATACAATATGGAAGTATATTTATGAAGAAAAAATATTATAATATCCTATTTTTAATACTGGTATATATGGCCTGTATATTAACTTCAAAAAAGTCCGTTGAAGCATTAAAAAACATAATGAACCGTAATGTGAGAAATCCTTTTGCTAATAGCAAACTTGCTGAAAATAATAATAAGAGGGATCCTGTAGTTATTGTAATTGATCCAGGACATGGGGGGAGAGACCCTGGCAAAGTAGGGGTCAATAATTCTCTTGAAAAGGACATTAATTTAAGTATTGCTCTTAAATTAAGGGATTTATTAGAAGCCAATGATGTAACAGTGATAATGACCAGGGAAGAGGATGTTGGACTTTATAGTGAGTCGGATACCAATAAAAAAAGGGCAGACCTTAATAAGAGAATTGAAATAATACATGCTAATAATGCTGACTTTTCCATTAGCATACATCAAAATAGTTTTCAAGAAGAGTATGTAAAAGGGGCTCAAACATTTTACCATAAGCAGTCTGAAGAAGGAAAGAAACTGGCTGAAATCATAATGGATAAATTAAAGCAAACCATTAATGATGATAATCATAGAGTTGCAAAATCCAATGAATCATATTATATGCTAAAATATACTAAAACACCTTTGGTAATAGTTGAATGTGGATATATGTCTAATTATAATGAGGCTGCCCTATTAATAGATGATGAATATCAGAATAAGTTAGCATGGGGAATACACTTGGGTATAATGGAATACATTAACACAGAGCTGTAGTTCATCCATGCTTAAGATGCAGTGGATTTCAGCGGTATTGAGAATAGGTATAAAAAGTGTTATAATATAAGTTCGTATTAGCATCAATAATTTTCGTGGCCAAGATGCCATAAGGAGCATAAAGAAAAATGATAACCAAAATACAAAAACTGGATAAGGAAGAATATGATATAGAAGAATTGGAAGAGGCTGCCCAAATATTAAGGGCAGGTGGACTGGTGGCCTTTCCTACTGAAACTGTCTATGGTCTAGGTGGTAATGCTTTGGATGCTGAAGTCTCTAAAAAAATCTATGCAGCCAAGGGAAGACCTTCAGATAATCCGCTTATTGTCCATATATCCAATGCAAAAGATATTGAGAAGCTTGCTAAGAATATTCCTGACCGGGCATATAAGCTGGCAGAAGTATTTTGGCCTGGACCTTTGACACTTATATTATTTAAAGATAGTTCAGTACCCTATAGTACCACAGGGGGATTGGATACTGTAGCTATTAGACTACCAGCNAATAAAATTGCCAGAGATTTAATTGAGCAATCTGGTATATATATAGCTGCTCCCAGTGCTAATCTATCTGGAAAACCAAGTCCCACAAAGGCCGAGCATGTGATTACAGATTTAAATGGTAAAATAGATATGATAATTGATGGTGGTAATGCTACCCTAGGATTAGAATCTACTATACTAGATTTGACTATGGAGGAGCCAATGTTATTAAGACCTGGCTGTATTACAAAAACAATGTTGGAGAACACTATTGGACCTATAGCTTGTGATCCAGCTATACTAAGTCGAAATCCTAGTAATAATATTGTTCCTAAAGCGCCTGGAATGAAGTACAGACATTATGCACCGGAAGGAAGCCTTACAATTTACGAGGGTAAGCTCGATGATGTTATTAAGACTATCAATGAAGAAGCCAAAGCTAAAATAGCAGGTGGCAGCAGAGTAGGTATAATTGCTACTGAGGAAACTAAGCAGTACTACCAATACGGGGACGTAATGACAGTTGGATCTAGAAATGATGAAGCGTCCATTGCTGCTGGGCTGTATAATATCTTAAGGCAGTTTGATGAATTAAAAACAGAGTATATATTTACGGAAAGCTTTGAGAATAATGCTTTGGGCCATGCCATTATGAATCGATTGATAAAGGCAGCAGGATATCATATTGTTAATGTATCAAAATAATCCGGTTTTCTTTAGGAGGAATACCATGAATAAATATGATAGTATAATTTTTGTATGTACAGGTAATACTTGCAGAAGTCCTATGGCTGAAGCTATGTATAAAAATTATGAAACAGAAAGTGATATTAAAGTAATATCCAGAGGTTTAGTTGTACTATTTAGTGAACCGATTAATCCCAAAGCGGAAACAGTGCTAACCAAGCATGGTTTAAAACCAGTTAATCATGTATCAAAGGGATTAAGAAAATCCGATATTCAAGAAAATTCATTGATTTTGACAATGACTGAAAGCCATAAAAAGAGGATACAGGAGTTATTCCCCAATACAAAAGAGGTTTATACAATAAAGGAATTTGTAGGTGAGATGGGTGATGTGGTTGATCCTTATGGTGGTACTTTAGTAGAGTATGAGGAATGTTATGTTGAGTTAGCTAGATTAGTAAAGAAAACATTTTACAAAATACATGACACCTCCACTTCAAATAATTAAAGACAATTAAATAAATTATATAGCCGTAAAAATAAAAAAATTATATTACAGATTAAAGTATATTATACCCATTATATATCCTATAATTATTTGTGAAATA
>JGI24708J26588_10001225_pt1 | contig 20326 bp, 20 predicted proteins | sample BioPla1DNA2_FD_26588 | JGI IMG/M metagenome (IMG submission 26588) | reverse complement strand
GGGGGGCAAGGAGTGGCATAAGGTTAAAAGTAGGGCCAAGGAAGCAACCCAGGAATTAGCCAAAGAATTAATAGAGCTATATGCTAGAAGGGAAAAGGAAAAGGGCTTTGTATATAGCCAGGATACTCCCTGGCAAAAGGAGTTTGAGGATACCTTTCCCTACGAAGAAACAGATGATCAGCTACAAGCAATAGAAGATGTAAAAGCTGATATGGAATCAGACAAGGTTATGGATAGGCTGCTTTGTGGTGATGTTGGTTATGGGAAGACAGAGGTAGCTATTAGGGCGGCTTTTAAGGCAGTTCAGGATGGTAAGCAAGTAGTTTATCTAGTTCCAACAACAATACTTGCCCAGCAGCATTATAACCGATTCAAAGAACGTATGAAAAATTTCCCCATTAATGTAGAGTTGCTTTCTAGATTTAGGACGCCAAACCAGGTAAAAACAGCCCTAGCCGGTATAGAAAGAGGTACAGTTGATATTATTATAGGTACCCATAGGGTACTATCAGACGATGTTAAGTTTAAGGATTTAGGACTAGTACTAGTGGACGAAGAGCAGCGCTTTGGGGTAACCCACAAAGAAAAACTTAAAAAACTTTGTAGCAATGTGGACGTCTTAACCTTGACTGCAACACCTATCCCTAGGACCCTCCATATGAGCTTAGTAGGTATTAGGGATATGAGTACCCTGGAAGATCCGCCACTAGAGAGAAGGCCAATACAAACATATGTAATGGAATATAGTATAGAGTTTGCAGAACATGCAATAAGAAGGGAGTTAGCCAGGGGGGGACAGGTTTATTTCCTTTATAATAGGGTGCAAAATATCGATAAGGTAACTCTAGAAATTCAAAAAGCTATCCCGGAAGCCAATGTAGCATTTGCCCATGGCCAGATGAGTGAGAGGGAGTTAGAGCATATAATGCTAGACTTTATAGAAGGGGAAATAGATGTATTAGTATGTACAACTATTATAGAAACAGGTCTAGACGTTGCTAATACAAACACAATAATAATTCAGGATGCAGATAAGATGGGCCTAAGCCAGCTATATCAATTGCGAGGTAGGGTGGGCAGATCAAACAGAATTGCATATGCCTATCTTATGTACGAAAAAAATAGGGCCTTACCAGAAATAGCAGAAAAACGCCTACAGGCAATAAAACAATTTACCCAGTTTGGATCAGGATTCAAAGTTGCTATGAGGGACCTTGAAATAAGAGGGGCAGGCAACCTCCTTGGAGATAAGCAGCATGGCCATATGGATGCAATAGGATACGATTTATATAGTAAACTCCTAAAAAATGCTGTAACAGAAGAAAAAGGAGAAAACTTGGAAGAAGAATTCGAAACAACAGTAGAAATTAACATAGATGCCTACATCCCAACAAGCTATATTGAAGATGAAATGCAGAAGATAGAAATCTATAAAAAGATATCCTTAATCCGAAATGAAAGGGATTATTATGATGTGCAAGAGGAGATAGAAGATAGGTACGGAGACCTTCCACAGAGTGTGCAAAACCTATTAGACGTTGCCTTAATTAAGGGAATGGCACACTATCTGGGTATGACGTCAGTGGTAGTTAGAAAAGAAGTAGTAATTTTTAATTGCAAAGCAGATGCAAAACTAGACCCCACAAAGATTCCAGACCTCCTCAATTTGTATGAAGGTAATTTGAAATTTAAAACTGGAGAGGAACCTTACTTTACTCTTGTAAACCTTTACCTAATTAATGATGAAATTATGAAGTATATTAAAAATGTGTTACAGGACATGAAACAATTGAAGTATATAGAAAAATAGATTATAATGCTTATAGTCACAAGAGTATTTATACTAGAAGTAGAGAAAGTATAAATAAAAATTTTGTAAAAGGGTTAGGAGAGATTTGAGTGAGGAATAATAGAAAAGTTTTATTATTAACGGCTTTAGCAATGGTGATGGCCTTAGCTATTACAGGTTGTGGTAAGAAATCCAAAACTGTAGCTACTATAAATGGGGAACCACTATCAGAAGCCAGTTACAGAGGGTATTTATTTAGTGTTAAGATGGAGATGGAACAAGGTTTAGGACCAGGTATATGGGAGATAGAGATGGAAGGCGAAAGTATGGAGAAAATCGCCAAAGAACGTGCATTAGAATCAGCTGTAGCAATGTCAGTAACATCAGCAAAAGCAAAAGAAATGCAACTTAAGTTAACTCCAGAACAAAAAGAAGAGGCAAAAACTATAGCTGCTAATTATGTTGCCCAGTTAAAAGGACCTTTGGCAGAAGAAGGTGTAACTGAAGATGTAATTAGGGAAATGATGGAAGATATAATAATGTCTCAAAATGTATTGGAAGAACTTGAAAGAAACTTTACACCTTCAGAAGATGCAGATGAATTTGAAAAGTTTGTAGAAGAAAATAAGATGAGCTTAGAGACTGTAACAGCTCAGCATGTATTAATTAGTACACTTGATGACGATGGAAATCCACTTTCAGAAGATGAAGAGGAAAAAGCAAAAGAAAAAGCAGAAGAAATATTGGAAAAAGCTTTAGCTGGTGATGATATGGGAGAACTTGCTAAAGAATACTCTGATGATCCAGGTTCAAAAGATGAGGGCGGAGAATATACATTTGGTAGAGATGAAATGGTTCCAGAATTTGAAGAAGCAGCATTTAACGGGGAAGCTGGTAAGGTGCACCCAGAGCTTGTAAAAACAATACATGGATATCACATTGTAAAAACAATAGAAAAGACAGAGCCTACAGAAGAAGAGCTTAAAGAAGCTTTTAAAGAGAATCAAAAGGCTGAATACATTAGTTCTGAACTTGATGAATGGATTACAGGAGCTAAAGTAGAAAAAACAGAGCTATATGATGCAATAGAAATCAAAAAACCAGAACCAGAGCCAGAAGTAGAAGATTCTGATCAAGATGATGAACAAGATGAGTTGGATGATGAAGGGTCTGGAGAAGAAAAAGATGATGACCAAGAATAATTAAAATAATGAGTAAGTGTTGCTAAACACTTACTCATTATTTTTTTTATGAATATTTTAGAAATTTATGTGACATAATATATATGAAATGAGAAAGTTTTACATCATGAGAAGAAAGGCATAAGGAGGGTGTTAGATTTGAAAGCAACAGGTATCGTAAGAAGAATAGATGATCTAGGCCGGGTTGTTATACCAAAGGAAATCCGTAGAACGCTTAGAATAAGAGAAGGAGATCCCCTGGAAATCTTTACAGATGTAGATGGAGTTGTAGTTTTGAAGAAATATTCACCTATAGGGGAGCTGGGAGAGTTTGCCAAAGAATATGCGGAAGCCTTAGCCCAATCAACAGGACATATTACTTGCATTTCAGATAAAGACCAGATTATTGCAGTAGCAGGAGGTTCTAAGAAGGAATTCTTGGATAAGAGCATTAGTCCTGAAGTAGAGAAGATTATAGAAGGTAGGGCCTTGTTTAGTGCAAATAAGGATGATAGTAAGTTTACATCAATACTATCGGAAGGTACTACGGAAGGATACTATGGCGAAATTATTTTCCCTATTATATCAGAGGGTGATGCAATAGGATCAGTTATCTTCCTATCACCTAATGCAAATACAACAATGGGAGAGGTAGAAGAAAAGATAGCTCAGTCAGCAGCAGGATTTTTAGGTAGACAAATGGAGCAATAATAATATATCCCGATTATAATCGGGATATATTATTATTGCTATTGAAATAAAAGCCTGAATCCTTTATGATAATAGTAATACAATATATCTACCTAATTCCTAAGGCTTAAGGTTAAGTTTATAAGCTGTCTTGACAAAAAGTAAGGAAAGGTTTATAAATAGATTTAGATATATTGGAAAGTATGATAAAATGCAAAACAATGTAGTGAAAGCTAAAGGTTTTCAGTACATAGAAAGCATGCAAAAGCATGTTATTTTAGGAGGAGCAATATGAATAAGTCAGAGTTAATCACGGCAATGGTTGAAAAAACAGGTTTAACAAAAAAAGATACTGAGAAAGCTTTAAAAGCTTTTGAAGAAGTAGTTACAGAAGAGTTAACAGCAGGTGGCAAGGTTCAATTAGTTGGGTTTGGTACATTTGATGTAACACGTAGAGCTGAAAGACAAGGAAGAAACCCAAAAACTGAAGAAGTAATAACTATTCCAGCTACAAATGCACCAAGATTTAGGGCAGGAAAAGCATTAAAGGATCATGTTAACGGAAGAAGATAAGAGTTATGTTAGGCTAATGAAAATCTACACTATATAGTGTAGATTTTTTATATAACAAAAAATACTGTAATAGGGGGTGTTATGGATGAGGATAGATAAATACTTAAAGAATTCAAGAATTATTAAAAGGCGTACTGTTGCTAATAAAGCTTGCGAGGCTGGAAGGGTACTTATAAATGGAAATGTAGCTAAATCAGGTACTAAGGTTGCAGTGGGAGATATTGTAGAGATTAAGTTTGGTGATAATACAAGCAAAATTAAGGTGTTGGATATTAAAGAGCACCTTAAAAAAGATGAAGCTAGTAGCATGTATGAAATAATGTAATAATATTATAACCCACCTAATATACTACTATTATAGGAGGTGGGTTGTATGGATGGTAAAGCAGGACTTAAGCATTCTATATCCATAAAGGAAAGAAGTAGGGTTGCAATTACAGGTGTAGTTGATGTATTTTCTTTTGATGAAATCCAAGTTGATGTTGATACAGTGCAAGGAATGCTATTAATAGGGGGAGAAGGGTTACATATAACACGTTTAGACTTAGACAAGGGAGATCTAGAGTTAGATGGTACAATACATAATATAAATTACCATGATAATGATATTGGTAAGCCAGGGGGCTCTGTTTTTAGTAAATTATTTAAATAAGAGGTGGCTTAAAGATGATGATCATTAGTGAACAAGCCTTTTTATTCTTAACCTGTGTTAAAACTGGGATAATAATGGGAGTATTATATGATATTATACGAGTTATAAGAAAGATAATAAAGCATCCTAACTGGGTTGTACATTTAGAGGATCTAATATACTGGATTGCGTGTGGATGCTTTGCTTTTATAATGATATTCTGGAAAAATTATGGGCAGATAAGAGGCTTTGTTTTTTTGGGTATGTTAATAGGTGGGATATTATATTTTACTACTGTTAGTAGTTATTTTATAAAAATTATCACACAAATTATTAAAAGCTTTATAATAGTACCAATAAGGTGTATAATGAAAGTTATAATAATTCCTTTTAGATATTTATATGATGGATATTTAAATATTAATAAAAAGTGCAAGAAACAAAAGAGCAAGATCCTTAACCAGCTAAAGGTGATAAGAGGGAAAAAGTAACTTTAGATAAAGTATAAGGGGGATTGTCATGGGGAAAAAGCAAGAAAATAAAGGGATTTCTACAGGGCTAGTAAGATTTTTGGCTATTACAGTTGTGATAGCACTAGGCTATCAAGGCATTAAGATGGGCCAAGTTGCCAAAAGCCTGGACATACAACTTGAAGAAGTAGAGAAACAAATTGCAATAGAGAGCAAAAAATTAGAAGAACTAACAATAGAATACGAAAACATAGAGTCGCCCCAAACCGTTGAAAAGATAGCAAGAGAAAAACTTGGTTTAGTAAAGGATGACGAAATTGTATTTAGGGAAAGACGCTAAAAGGAAAGAAAATTAAAACATTTAATAAAAACCTTGACAATATATAAAACCTTGTCTATAATAGTAAAAGTAGTCAGGAAAACAATAACGCGGAGTGGAGCAGTATGGCAGCTCGTCGGGCTCATAACCCGGAGGTCAGAGGTTCAAATCCTCTCTCCGCAACCAATTTGGCGGAATAGCTCAGTTGGCTAGAGCATGCGGTTCATACCCGCAGAGTCGGCGGTTCAAATCCGTCTTCCGCTACCAAATAGGAAAACCCTTAACAAGAACTCTTGTTAAGGGTTTTTTATATTATATAATTATTATGACTTTAAAGGAGTTTTAGTATTTTAACTCATATATTAGAGTCGCTTGTCAAAAACTTTTTTCAATTAGATACCAGTTATTTACAAATTTATCTCCCTAATTATCCTATAATACTATTGAGATTCTCATATATTATACGAGGGGGATAGAGATGAATAGGATTTTGAAGAGTACTTATGATAAAGTAGTTGATAAAAGGATTTTTAGCGCAATAAGATGGAATGAATTAATAATATGCCTTATTGGATTTATGGTGGGTAGAATTAATATGCTAAATGGCTGGAACCCTTTAAGTGTTGCCTATATAGGAGCAAGCTACCAGACTAAAAATTTACAAAGGTGGAACAGTTTCTTTACAATATTAGGTATCTTATCAGTAAGCCAACCTATGGCTATAGTAATTAAGTATATAGGAACCATATTTTTAATATTCCTTGTTAGANGGTATATGGAGGGGATGGATTATAAGGCTGGCTTTGGGTCACAGCTTGCAATATCTACAGGATCAGCATTTACAATCAGTATAATTATAATAGCTAGTCAAGGTTTTACAATGTATGACTTTGTCCAGTCCATATTAGAGATTATCTTTATATTTACCTTTATATTTATTTATGAAAAGGGAATAAGTTTAATACTAGAAAATAAAAGGACGCCCCTTACAAACCAAGAAGTTATAGGTATAACAATATTGTTAGTTAGCATGATAGGTGGAATGGTGGAACTATACATTGAGTTTTCTGGTGGAAGCAGAATTTACATAAGGGATATTATGTGTTTTTTTATAATATTAACAGTATCCTACCTGGGTGGTACGGCGGTAGGTGCAGCTATGGGGACAGTTATAGGTACCCTCCTTGTTACTATAGGGTACATACCCCCACATCTTATTAGTATATACGCTCTTTCAGGTCTAGGGGGTGGTATACTAGCCTCCTTGGGCAAAGTTGGAACATCAATAGGGGTTTTGGCAGGTCATATGCTGGGAATATATTTTATAAATGATGGAGTTGTTGATTTTAGCCTGCTTGGCGCTTACACAGCTTCTAGCCTAGTGTTTTTGCTATGCCCCAAGGACTTTTTTGGATTTTCCTATTGGTTTGGAGATAAGGAAAAGGAATACCAGCAAGAGGTTCATATGAGGCGCATACAGCAACTTACAAGCAAGAAACTAGAAAATTTTGCAGCTTCATTTAATAAACTTGCCAGTACATTTAATAGTATATCTAGTAAAAAGATATCCCTAACTAAGAAGGATATATCTTGCTTACTTGATGATGTTGTTAGTAAATCTTGTGTGGAGTGTAGCTTGGTTGATTTTTGCTGGAAAAGAGACTTTTATAATAGTTATCAATCAGCCTATGAGATTTTAGCTATAGCTGAAAGAAAAGATAAAATCTTACCTTCGGATATACCAGAAGAATTTAAAAGAAAATGCATAAGACTAGAAAGTTTTGTACAAGCCTTAGATCAAACTTTTGAATTATATAAACAAGACCTAGTTTGGCAAAATAGGGTAGCTGAAAGTAGGGAGCTAATTTCACAGCAACTGGATTCGGTTTCAACTATAATTAAAGAATTATCCAGTGAAATAGAGCAGGAGGTAGTGTTTAAAAGAGATATAGAAAAGCAGGTGAAGGAAGAACTAACCTCTCAAGGGATAAAAGTGAAAGATGTAATAATTATAATTGGTGCAAGTAAAAAGTATGAAGTTACAATAATTTCTGATTGGAGTATAGAAAATAGTAGGCTCAAAAAACTGTTATCACAATTTTAAATAGTGTTATAGGCAGGAAGTTTACAATTGATCAATATAGTTATGAAGGTGATCAAGGTGAAGTAATGACTAAGTTTAAGGAGGCTTACAAGTATGGGATAGTTGCAGCTTCAGCTAATATACCTAAGATTGATAGTTTATCTGGAGATCAGTATTCCTTAATGGAAATATCAAATGGCCAGTATTTATTAGCTCTTTCTGATGGTATGGGAAGTGGCCTTGCAGCCTACAATGAAAGTAAAGCAACTATAGAGCTGCTTGAGCAGTTTATAGAGTCAGGATTTGAAAAAGAAGTAGCTATAAGGATGATTAATTCGGTACTTATATTAAAGTCTGCAGAAGAAACATTTTCAACTATGGATATGACTATAATAGATATGCACACAGGTATAGCAGAGTTTATTAAGATGGGGGCTGCAACTACGTTTATTAAAAGAAAAGACTATGTAGAGGTAGTAGGTGCAAATAGCCTACCAGTAGGGATTTTAAGTAAGGTTGATATAGAAACCCAAAAAATTCAGCTAAAGGATGGGGATATGTTAATTATGGTTAGTGATGGGATTTTAGATGTGGAGGAGGATAAGTTTAATCAAGAAAGCACATTTGTAAACTTAATAGGGGAAGTAGATAGCAATAATCCTAAGCACATGGCAGACTCATTACTAGAAAAGTCTAGAAACTTAATTTGCGGGGAGATAGATGATGATATGACCATTATAGTGGGGCGGATTTGGGAAAAGCCGTATAAAAATCTATAAAAAGTGGGAGACTCCAATTAAATATATATGGAGGCTCAAAGATATGGATAAGCAAAAGGTGATTAAAATAAAGGGCAGTGACAGCGGATGGTACCAAGAGGCTATATTTATTTTAAAAAAAGATGTAATTAACAATTACTCATATATGGATTTGCAGCGCAAGGCTGATATGATAATAGGTAACCATGCTAAGAAAAATGGCCTAGACAATAAAACAAACAAAAAAGATGAGGCTGGCTCCCTAGATAGGACCTTAAATTTTATACTGGCTATTAGTATTTGTATACTATTAATATGCCTATACATCCTATAAAAAGCAGTGTATAGTACTTATACATTGCTTTTTTAAATACTTGTAATATAATGAGAACATAAAGGGGATATTATGAAAAAAACTGTTGTAAATTATATTAAAGAGAATAAATTAATAGAGCAAGGTGAAAGTATTGTAGTTGGAGTCTCAGGGGGAGCTGACTCTATATGTTTATTGCATATCCTAAAGGAACTTAGGGACAAGTATGAAATTCAACTAATTGTAGCCCATATTAACCATGGTATGCGCCTAGAAGCTAAAGAGGATGCTAGCTTTGTTAGGTCCATATGCAGGGAGTGGGATATACCATATGAAGAGCATAACTGTAATATTGTAGAACTTTCAAGGAAGCATAAGACTTCTGAAGAAGTGGTGGGAAGAAATGAACGTTATAATTTCTTCGAAGAAACAAGGCTGAAGTATAGTGCGGATAAAATTGCTGTAGCCCATACCATGAATGATCAAGCAGAAACAATGCTTATGAGGTTAATAAGGGGAAGTGGAGTTACAGGCCTGGGAGCCATAATGGCAAAGAGAGATTTTATAATCAGGCCCTTATTAATGATAAGTAGGGAGCAGGTAGAAGAATATTGTAAGCAAAATGCTTTAGACTATAGGGAAGACTCTACTAATAAGATGGATATATATACAAGGAATAAACTACGACTTAAGGTCTTACCTATACTGAAGGAAGACTTTAATCCTAATGTGATAGAGGTGATATCCCAGGCAGCGGATCAACTTCAGGAAACAGAGGACTACTTAGATATACAAACCAAAGAAGCTTATAAAAAAGTAGTTAAGAAAGACCAAAAGGGACATGGAATTCATATTAAATCTTTTTTATCCTACCATCCTGTAATTCAAAGCAGGATTATTAGAATGGTTATAGAAAGTAACCTAGGTAGCCTAAAGGATATAAAATATAAAAATATTAATGATATTATGGAGTTAGCCCATAAGCAAAGTGGAAAAAGTATTAATATTGGCATGGAATCAATTGCCATAAGGGAGCACGACCATATTAGAATTCTCGAGGATAAGAAGACCCTATCATATAGCCAGGAGCTAAATATAGGGATTAACAAGGTTGTAGAATGTAACAAAAAAGTAGAAATGATATTAGTGGATGATAGTAAAAACAAACAAAGGTATGAAAATACCTATACTAAAAACATTGATTATGATAAAATAAATGGTAATCTACAGATTAGGAATCGTAAGGCTGGAGATAAAATATTACTAAAGAATGGTTCTAAGAAATTAAAGGATTTTTTTATAGATGAAAAAATACCCAAAACATACAGAGATGATGTTATTCTTATAGCTGATGATGAAAATGTAATATGGATTGTTGGTTATAGATTAAGTGAATATTATTATATAACTGACGAAACAAAATGTATACTCCAAATACAAATAACAGACTTATAAACATAAAATTAAGCAGGAGGGATTTTGTTGAATTTAGAAACACTTATTTCAGAGGAAGAAATCTACCAAAAGACCAAGGAATTAGGGGCTAGGATTTCTAAAGACTATGCAGGTAAGGAAATTACTGTCATCTGTGTTCTTAAGGGTGGAGTAATGTTCATGGTAGATTTAGTAAAACAAATAAAAATCCCTTTAAAGATGGATTTTATGGTAGTATCCAGTTATGGGGATGAGTTTAAGAGTAGTGGAATTGTAAAGATTGTAAAAGATTTAGATGAGGGCATTACAGGTAAGCATGTTATAATTGTAGAGGATATAATAGATTCTGGTCGTACACTTAACTATTTGATAAAAATCCTAAAAGAAAGAAACCCAGCAAGTATAGAAATTTGTACACTTTTAGATAAACCAGATCAGAGAATTGCAGATGTAGATGTTAAGTATGTAGGCTTTACAATAGAAAATCATTTTGTTTTAGGATATGGATTAGATTATAAGCAGCTTTATAGGAATCTACCATATATAGCAATTAATAAGCAGTAAGATTATTAGTAAACACATAAAAAGAAGAAGGGAGGAGTATTCCTTGAAGAAAAATTTTAGAAGTTTTGGCTTATATATAAGTATACTACTTATAATCCTTTTGGCAGTAGCCTTAGGAACGGATAGCCTAACCAAGACATCGAAGGAATCCCTAACATATACAGAGTTGTTAAGTAAAATAGAAGAAAAAGAAGTAGAATCCCTTAGTATGCAATCAGTTACAAGTGGTGAGATAGCAGATGCAAGGGTGGTATTAAAAAGTGACCCGGCTGAGGCATCAGAGTGGGAGGTATCAGTACCACAAACGGCATTTACATCATACTTAAGTAGTTTGCCATCAGATGTTAGAGATGCTATTGATGTTAAGCTTATAGAACCACCACAGCCTAGTATATTGATGACTATGTTGCCTACGCTTTTAATAGTAGGACTTTTGATATTTGTATTAATGTTTTTTATGCAACAGATGCAAGGTGGCGGTGGCGGCGGCAAGGTTATGTCCTTTGGTAAAAGCCGTGCAAAAATGGCGCCAGAAGGTGACAAGAAGATTTCCTTCAAAAATGTAGCAGGATTGGACGAAGAGAAACAAGAACTTTCTGAACTTGTGGACTTCCTAAAGGATCCTAAGAAATATATGAAAATAGGGGCACGTATTCCAAAGGGGGTTCTTTTAGTTGGACCGCCAGGAACGGGTAAGACCTTACTTGCTAAAGCAGTATCTGGAGAAGCAGGAGTACCATTTTATAGTATATCAGGTTCAGACTTTGTTGAGATGTTTGTAGGTGTGGGTGCATCTCGTGTAAGGGACCTATTTGAACAAGCCAAGAAAAGCTCCCCATGCATTATCTTTATTGATGAGATAGATGCTGTAGGTAGAAAGCGTGGAGCAGGACTTGGTGGAGGGCATGATGAAAGGGAACAAACCTTAAATCAGCTCCTTGTAGAAATGGACGGATTTGGCGATAATGAAGGAGTTATAATTATAGCTGCAACTAACCGTGCAGATATATTAGACCCTGCACTTCTTAGNCCAGGACGTTTTGATAGGCAGGTTATGGTAGGTAGGCCAGATGTAAAAGGACGAGAAGAAATATTAAAGATCCACTCAAGGGGCAAACCTTTGCAAGAAGATGTGGATTTAAGGGTAGTTGCTCAGACTACACCAGGTTTTACAGGTGCAGATTTGGAAAACTTAATGAATGAGTCAGCACTTTTGACAGCTAGGGAAAACAAACGAGCTATAGATATGGAAGAAGTACAGAAGGCATTAATAAAAATTGCCGTAGGTACAGAAAAAAAGAGTTATGTTGTTTCCGAAAAAGAAAGGCGTGTTACAGCCTACCATGAAGCAGGCCATGCTATAATACATGAACTATTATCAGAAATAGACCCAGTTCATAGTGTGTCAATTATACCAACAGGGCCAGCAGGAGGATATACAATGCCTTTACCTGGTGAAGATACTATGTATGTAACCAAAACATATATGCACCAAGAAATTGTTGCACTACTAGGTGGAAGGGCAGCTGAAGAATTAGTAATAGGAGATATTACAACAGGTGCTTCAAATGATATAGAAAGGGCTACTAATATAGCGCGTAATATGGTAACCAAATATGGTATGAGTGATTTAGGACCAATGCAATATGGGGTTAATCAAGAAGAAGTATTCTTAGGACGTGACTATAATCAGCAACGTAACTATAGTGAAGAGGTTGCCCTTGCTATAGATCAACAAGTAAAATTATTTATAGAAGAATCTTATACTGAGGCTAAGAGACTCCTAGAAGAAAACATGGAAGCTTTAGAACTTACAGCCCAGGCTCTTATGCAAAGAGAGAAAATTACAGGTGCAGAATTACGCAAAATTATGAGCGGTGAAGAAATTGGCGAAGATGAAATATTTAATGACAATATCTTTAAGGCATCAGAAGAAATGCGTAAAGAAAGAGAAGAGAAAAAGCAAGGGGTAGATCTTACTCCAGAAGAATAAAATTAAGGCGCCAACTAATTAGTTGGCGTCTTTTTAGGTTTTTATCTAATTTCTCAGGTAAGGAGACCTATATGAGCAAAAAACTAGAAACACAAGTATTTGGCAAGGAAATATATAGATATGAGGAAGTAACCTCCACCAACGAAGTAGCTAGGAATATGGCGAAGGAAGGGGCTAGTGAGGGCCTAGTAGTTATAGCGGATTCACAAAATAAGGGACGAGGTAGGCTTGGAAGGTCGTGGCAATCACCTAAGGGACAAGGAGTATGGATGAGTGTTATAACTAGGCCACAAATACAAGTCCAGGATATACCAGCCATTACCTTAATTACAGGATTAGCTGTATGTAAGGCAATTAGGCAAACGACTAGCCTGCCAGCCTATATTAAGTGGCCCAATGACATAGTGGTAGATGGTAAAAAGGTATGTGGTATATTAACCCAGATGAGCGGGGATGCTAGTAAGATAAATTATGTAATAATTGGAATAGGCATTAATGTTAATATTGAAAGCTTTCCAGAGGAATTAGAAGAAGTAGCAACATCCCTTAAAATAGAAGGGGGACAGAATTATGACAGGGAAGAGATTAGCATATCTACTTTAGAATTCTTAGAACTTTACTATAAAGAGTATATAAAGGTAGGGTCCTTAGAGAATGTTTTAGATAAGTATAAAGATTTGTGTATAACACTAAAAAACCAGGTCCTGGTTTTAGATGATAAGAAGCCTTATAAAGCAACTCCACTTGATATTGATAAAAGGGGAGGGCTTATTGTAGTTAGGGAAGATGGGGGTAAGGAAACTATTAAATTTGGAGAGGTGTCTGTAAGAGGTATATATGGATACGCTTAAAGATTAAAGGAGAGAAAAATGGAAGATCAAATTTTTATATTAGCATCCCACTATAAACAACAATATTACGAAAATCCAAAATATGAAGGGTTGCCTATAGAGATTAGGGATGAAATGAAGGAACTTTGTATAAGACTGGCTGAAAAATTAAGGGGTATTGTGACTCTAGCTTTTAATCATGAAGGGGAAGTTATTTTAAATATTAAAGGTGAAGAAGGAGATTTTTCATTTGATGAAATAGGAGCGCAGCTAGAGCTCAAAGAAATAAGGGAAGAAAATGCAGAACAATTTCAAATGATGAAATTATGGTATTTAATGTATCATACTGATTATGGCCAGATTTTCAGGAAGGTTACAGTCCTATACCAAGAAGAAAAGAAAGACCCTGATGAGATTATAGATTTACTAATTAAGGAATATGGGCACGATATGGAGAAGACCATTATAGAAACAGTAGAGATTGTTAAGGGCTAATGTTGATTATATAGGCGATTGAATATATAATGGTATTGTTACAAAATAAAAGTCTTGTATCCTAAAGGAACGAGAACGGAGGAATTTAATATGAAGAAAATGAACACTAGGGAAATGGCAACAACGGCAGTATTAAGTGCGCTAATTATCATTTTGGGTTATACCCCGCTGGGACTAATACCATTACCAACAATGACGGCAACTATACTGCATATACCAGTGGCCATAGGGGCAATTATGTATGGACCTACTGTTGGGTTAACACTTGGAATAGTCATGGGATTAACTACGCTATCTAAAGCAATACTGGCACCAGTAAGTCCTTTAGATCCATTATTTATTAATCCATTAGTATCAGTGTTACCAAGGGCCCTTATGGGAGTACTTACAGCATATGTTTTTATTGTACTTAGTAAAGCAATAAAAGTATCAAGCATAAGTGTTGGAATTTCAGCAGCAATAGCAAGTATAACTAATACAGTATTTACCCTAGGAGCCTTAGTGATAGTTTATTCTAAGCAATTAGGTCAGATACTAGAACAGATGGAAGTTAGTGGAACAGTAATAGCCTTTGTAGTAGGTATTGCAAGTACAAGTGGAGTAGCAGAAATGATAATTACTATAATAATAGTAGTTCCTATTATACTGGCACTTAGAAAAGCACTTGAGGCATAGACTTAACAGGCACTTAAGTGCCTGTTTTTATATGATAGAAAGCTTTGTAATGTTATTTGAAAGAATATAGGAGAGTGACATAGATATGATACTGGTAGTAGATGTGGGAAATACTAATATTGTTGTAGGGGCAATGACGGGTACTGATTTAATAGGAGGGTGGAGAATGAGTAGCCAACCACCTAGAACTTCAGATGAATACGGTGTCCTCATGTTAGAGTTCTTAGAACAAAACAATATAAAAGTATCTGATATAGATGACATAATAATGTCTTCAGTAGTTCCAGATATTATGTACTCCTTAATTAATAGTTTCAAGAAATATTTTAATATTACCCCCATAATTGTAGGCCCAGGTCTAAAAACAGAAATAGATATTAGGACAGAGAACCCAAAAGAGGTTGGGGCAGATCGTATTGTAAATGTAGTTGCAGGATATAAGCTACATGGAGGCCCAGCTATAGTAATAGATTTTGGAACTGCTACAACATACGATGTTGTTACAGAAGATGGCAAGTTTATTGCTGGGATTACATCACCAGGTATTAGAATATGTGCTGATGCCCTATGGGAAAGAGCAGCCCAGCTCCCTAAGTTTGAAATCAAAAAACCTGAAAATATCCTAGATGCAAGAAACACTATTACTAGCATGCAGGCAGGATTAGTGTATGGATATATAGGGGAAGTTGAGTATATAGTTAAAAAAGTAAAAGAAGAGCTAGGGAGAGAGGATTTAAAGGTTATAGCAACAGGGGGGCTTGGTAAGATAATCCAAGAAGGTACAGAAGTTATAGACATATATGACCCCTTGCTAACCATGAAAGGGCTTAGTATAATATATGATAAAAATAAGAAATAAGGAGTAACAGTGAAAATAAAGAACCTTAAAATAGATAATAAAGTCTTTTTAGCACCTATGGCAGGTGTGACGGACCTACCCTTTAGATTATTATGTAAGAAACAGAACTGTGGGATGGTATACACAGAGATGGTAAGTGCCAAGGGCTTGCTTTTTGAAAACGAAAAAACAGGTTCACTTTTGCAAGTTGATGAAAGGGAGCATCCAGTAGCAGCCCAATTGTTTGGTAGCGACCCAGATATTATTGCGGAAATGGCCAAAAGAGTTGAAGAAACTCCAGTCGATATGATAGATATTAATATGGGCTGCCCGGCACTTAAAATAACAAGAAATGGTGAAGGATCTGCCCTAATGAAAACACCTGAAAGAATAGGGGAAATAGTATATAGGGTGGCAAGATCCATAGAAAAACCATTAACTATAAAAATTAGAAAAGGCTTCGATGACAACTCAATAAATGCAGTAGAAATAGCAAAAATAGCAGAGGATGCTGGAGCAGATGCTATTGCTATACATGGGAGGACCAGGGAGCAATTCTATACTGGCAAGGCAGACTGGAATATAATTAAAGAGATAAAAGATGCAGTAGGAATTCCAGTCATAGGGAATGGGGATATAGTAAAGCCCCAGGATGCTAAGGATATGTTGGACAAGACTGGTTGCGATGCTGTTATGATAGGAAGAGGTGCACAGGGCAACCCTTGGATATTCAGCAGGACCAATCATTATCTAGAAACAGGTGAGATTTTACCTATGCCAACAGTGGAAGAACGTATAGCAACAGCTTTATACCATGCAGAAATGATATTAACTTATAAGGGAGATTATATAGGTATCAGGCAAATGAGATCACATTTAGCGTGGTATATTAAAGGTTTGCCTAATTCATCAGAAATGCGTGTTAAAATTAATAAAATAGACAATCTAGAAGAACTTAAAAGTGTACTTTGGCAATATGCTAGTCATATAAGTTAAACATGTCATAAGTCCCCACTAATATGAATAGAAGTAACAATGACAAGATATAGGAGGGGATGGATATGGCAAAGTACGCAGAATTATATTTTGCAGAAAATGAAGAAGATATTCCTATTAATAAGCATATTATGAAATTACCAGAAGGCTTAAGGTATAGAATAATAAAGTGGGATAGGATGCTCAAGTACCAAGAAAAATCAACCTGGGATATTAAGGGGGAGAAGATTCAATTACCCTTAACATATACTATGTACAGGAAGATGCCCAGGGATATAAGAGATGGTGTGTTTAACAAAATAGAAGTTAAATTAAAGCAAAAGGAAATTACCCACCTAACCTTACCCCGCCTTATAACAACAAGCCAATTTAGAAACATAAAAGAATGCACAGGAAATTATATTAAACCATTTTTCGTAATGGAAGTAATTAAATTTGCAACTTCCCAAAAAATAATTAATAAAGATCTAGGAAATATTGAAGTAATTCTTTTAGATGGTAATAGAGAAGATGTAGATATGATAATAGATTTTATATATCCACATATAAATCACCTAACAATAGTTAGTGATAGGCCAGAAAGATTTAATGATAAATCCCAGTATATATTTCAGGATGTAGGGTTAAATATGCAGGTTTTGTCATATAATAAGAACGCAATATCACAAGGAGATATTATAATAGATACACATTACTACGATCCATCTATTATACACCTTTGTAAAAAGGGTGCTTTATATTTGGACATAGCAAATAATAAGGAAAAAACAGTCATTCTAATGGAAAAACAGGATACAATTAATGTTATAGATCAGTTCCTACTAGTAAAAAATGGTGAGATTGTAAGTACAAAAAAAGCCGAGATGCTACTGGAGATAGATAGCATCTTTACTAGTGATTATAAGGAAACCATGAAAAGATTACAGAAGCAAAATATTGAAATTTATAAACTGGTTTAAAAGGCATAATAGTTTGACAAGTATAAGTGAATACGTTATAATTCATGAATTATGAAAACTCAATCTGATAATACAGATTTAAGCAAATAATGCTAAGTTAGGAAGGGGTAATTTACATGATGCAAAAGCAAATATTGCTAACATATGAAGGGGTTAAGAAGTTAGAAGAAGAAATTGAGGACTTAAAAATAAAAAGAAGAGCTGATGTAGCTCAAAAGTTAAAGGAAGCTAGAGCGCAAGGTGACCTATCAGAAAATGCGGAATATGACGCTGCTAAGGAAGAACAGGCAGAGATAGAGACCCGTATAGCTGAGATAGAGAAAATGTTCCGTAATGTTGTTATAATAGACCATGATGAAGATTCAGATGTAGATGTAGTAAAACCTGGTTGTAAAGTGCTCTTATATGACATGGGATATGAAGAAGAAGTGGAATATATGATTGTTGGATCTACGGAAGCTGATCCAATGAAGGGTAAAATCTCTAATGAATCTCTAGTAGGTGCTGCACTTTTAAACCGTAAGGTAGATGATGAAGTTGTGGTAGCTACGGATTTTGGCGAGGAAAAATACAAAATATTAAAGATTTCAATTTAAATAATATATAGAAAGAATATGTATACGAAAGGATGAAGTGAAAGTGTCTGAACATAATGATAGTATTAGACCTAACGAAGAACTAAGCGAACTTTTACAAGTGCGCCACGAAAAATTAAGGGATCTCCAAGCAAAGGGGAAAGATCCATATGAAATTGTAAAATATGAAGTTACAGATTACAGTAAACAAATCTCAGAGAATTTTGAGGAGTATGAAGGCAAGGAAGTATCTGTAGCGGGAAGGTTAATGTCTAAGAGAGATATGGGCAAGGCATCTTTCATTAATATCCAGGATAAGGATGGCAAAATACAAGCATATGTAAGACAAGACGCCATAGATGAAGACATATTTGAAGATTTTAGGAAATACGATATAGGGGATATGATAGGCCTTAAAGGTAGTGTATTTAAAACACAAAAAGGAGAAATCTCCATAAGGGCTAATCATATAGAGTTACATGCAAAAAGTTTGCAAATATTACCTGAAAAATACCATGGTTTAAAGGATACAGACCTAAGGTATCGTGAAAGATATGTAGACTTAATTGTTAATCCAGAGGTTAAAGAAACTTTTGTTAAGCGTAGCGCAATAATCAAAGAGATTAGAAATTTCTTAGACAGTAGGGATTACATTGAAGTAGAAACGCCAGTTTTACATCAAATAGCTGGAGGGGCAGCGGCACGTCCATTTAAAACCCACCATAATTCACTGGACCTTGATATGTACCTTCGTATTGCACTTGAACTTCACCTTAAGAGGTTAATAGTGGGTGGATTTGATAGGGTTTATGAAATGAGTAGGGTATTTAGGAATGAAGGAATGTCAGTACGTCATAATCCAGAATTTACACTTCTAGAACTTTATGAAGCATACACAGACTATTATGGTATGATGGAATTAACAGAAGACCTAATAAGAACAGTATCCCAGAAGGTTCTAGGAACAGCCCTTATTACTTATAATGGTATAGAAATAGACTTAGAAAACCCATTTGAACGTTTAACTATGGTTGAAGCAGTTAAGAAACATACAGAAGTAGATTTTGACCAGATAGAAAGCTTGGAAGAAGCTAGGGAAGCAGCCAAAGAACATAATGTAACTATTGAAGATCACTTTTTAAAGGGTGATATATTAAATGCTTTCTTTGAAGAGTTTGTTGAAGAACACTTAATCCAGCCAACATTTATAATGGATCATCCGGTGGAGATTTCACCACTAGCAAAACGCAAGCCTGACAATCCAGATTACACAGAACGTTTTGAGTTATTTATAGTGGGCAGGGAATATGCTAACTCATTCTCTGAATTAAATGATCCAATAGACCAAAGGTCTCGTTTTAAACGCCAAGATGAACTAAGGGCTGCAGGAGATGATGAGGCAACTGAACTTGATGAAGATTTCTTACATGCTCTTGAATATGGTATGCCGCCAACAGGTGGACTTGGTATTGGGGTAGATAGGTTAATAATGTTGCTTACAGATTCATACTCTATAAGAGATGTTTTATTATTCCCTGCAATGAAACCAATTAACTAAATAATAAATAGACTAAATTTACTATAGCCTCACTTTAAAGTGGGGCTATACTTGTATAAAAACTATATATATTGGAATACTATTGGGTATATGTTATAATTAAAATAGTAAATTATAAGAACCTAAATAGGAGATTTTACAAAATGAGACGCTATAGGAATAAGCCATACAAATTAAAACCATATAGGGGATATAGAAGAAGGTCTAAGAAGCCATTATTTCTATTCATGGGTATAATGCTTATAGGTCTTATAGTGGTTATCTATATATTACCTAAAAGAGATCTAGTACCTTGGCAGCCTTTTTTTAATCTAGGTAAACTAGATTTTTTTAGTGAAGGTAAGCAGCCTGTAGACAAGAAGGCCAAAGGTTTAATTCCCTTAGAAGGTTATGAAAGAAGTCCGGAAATAAGTTTTAATCTTCACAAGGAAAGAGTTAAGGTAAAGGGTATATATGTAACAGGTAATAGGGCAGGCTCGGATCAGATAGATGAACTTATTAAGCTATGCAATAGGACAGAAATAAATGCAATGGTAATAGATGTTAAGGGTGATGAAGGCTATTTGACATTTAATGTGGACAATAATATTATTAAACAAGCC
>JGI24708J26588_10001223_pt1 | contig 20342 bp, 16 predicted proteins | sample BioPla1DNA2_FD_26588 | JGI IMG/M metagenome (IMG submission 26588) | reverse complement strand
CGTAATTTAAATGCTTTAGTTGGTGCCACAATTGACATGTTTTCAGACTATCTTGGAGATAAAGATTGGCATATACAGGAAAATGCAAATACTCAAAAAAGTGTTAATGGCTTAAATAATTATATTAGAGAAAGTTTTACTAAAAAGTATTGGCTTCATGAAATTTATCCTTCTGAGGTAAGGAAGGCTCACGAAAGTGGAGAATGTCATATACATGATTTGGGCTTTTTTGGTCCATACTGTGCTGGCTGGGATTTAAGGCAGCTTCTTTTAGACGGTTTTGGTGGTGTTTATGGAAAAGTTGAAAGTAAACCGGCAAAACACCTAAGGTCTTTTTTAGGGCAAATAATTAATTCTACCTTCACAACACAAGGAGAAAGTGCAGGTGCTCAAGCTTGGTCAAGTATTGATACATATTGTGCTCCGTTTATACGTTATGATAATATGACATATAAACAAGTTAAACAGAGCATTCAGGAATTTATTTTCAATCTAAATATTCCTACAAGAGTAGGTTTTCAATGCCCTTTTTCAAATTTAACATTTGATATTAAAGTGCCTTCCACATTAAAAGATCAGCCTGTAATAATAGGCGGCAAATATATGGACGAAACATATGGAGATTTCCAAGAGGAAATGGATATGTTTAATAAAGCTTTTTGCAGTGTTATGCTTGAAGGAGATGCAAAAGGCAGGGTGTTTACATTTCCAATACCAACTATAAATATAACAAAGGATTTTGATTGGAATAATCCTGTGGTGGATGAGTTTATGAAAATAACTTGTAAATATGGAATACCTTACTTTGCTAACTATGTGAATTCAGATTTATCTCCTGAAGATGCGGTATCAATGTGCTGCCGTTTACGCCTTGATACAACAGAACTTCGTAAAAGAGGNGGAGGCCTTTTTGGAAGCAATCCTTTGACAGGATCTGTAGGGGTATTTACAATAAACTTAGCTAGAATTGGTTATCTTTCAAAATCCAAAAGTGAGTTTAAAGCAAGATTGTGGAGGCTGGCTAATATAGGCAAGACATCTCTTGAAATAAAGAGAAAAATAATTGAGCAGCAGTCAGAAAAGGGTCTATATCCTTATTCAACTCACTTTTTGAGAAATATTAAGGAAAGAACTAATGAGTATTGGTATAATCATTTTAGCACAATAGGAATAGTTGGAATGAATGAGGCACTATTAAATTTTATGGATAAAGATATTGGAACTAAAGAAGGCTTAGAGTTTGCAATAGATATTATGAATTACCTAAGGGATATACTGGTTGAATTTCAAAATGAAACAGGGCATTTTTATAATCTTGAGGCAACTCCGGCAGAAGGTACTTCTTACAGGTTAGCAAAGCTTGATAAAGAAAGGTATCCAGATATTATCACAGCAGGATATGATGTGCCATACTACACTAATTCCACACAGCTTCCTGTAGATTACACTGATGATATTTTTGAAGTGATAGAACTTCAAGATAAGTTGCAGTCCATGTATACAGGTGGGACTGTTCAGCATCTCTATTTAGGAGAAAGTATAGAGGATATTGAGGTTTGTAAAAATTTAATTAAAAAAGTGTTTACAAATTATAGCATGCCCTATATTTCTATTACACCTACATTTAGTATTTGTAAAGACCATGGATATTTAAAGGGAGAGCAGTTTAAATGTCCTGTATGCAACGGAAAAACTGAAGTTTGGTCAAGAGTAACCGGATACTTAAGGCCTGTTGAAAACTATAATATAGGCAAAAAAGAAGAATACTTTACAAGGAGAAAATTCAAACTCAAGGAGAAAGTATCATGAAAATAGCAGGGATAGAAAAAAACTCATTTGTAGATTATCCTAGACATTTATCTTGTGTTGTTTTTACTCAAGGCTGTAACATGAACTGTTTTTATTGCCATAACAAGCCTTTAATTGGTAATGGAGAAATTAGAAATATCAGCTGCAAGGAAGTTTTAGACTTTCTTTTAAAAAGGCAAAAGTTTATAGATGCAGTTGTTATAAGTGGGGGAGAACCTACAATGCAAACGGATCTTGAGGATTTTATTAAAGATGTTAAGAAAATGAGTTTTAAGGTAAAACTAGATACCAATGGTACTAACCCTAAAGTTATTGAAAATCTTATATCTAAAGAGCTTATTGATTATGTGGCTATGGATATAAAAGCTCCTTTTAATAGATATGAGGAATTTTGTGGTGTTAAGACAGATATTAATTGTATAAAAGAAAGTATAGGTATTTTAATGGAGGGCAATGTAGATTATGAATTTAGAACTACTCTTGCCATAGGGCTTGGTTTAGCTGATATTTTAGATATATGTAAAGAAATAAAAGGAGCTAAATCATATATACTTCAAAGATGCAGGGCATTTGATGGTGGTGTGTCAAACCCTATATCTATTACAGATGTTATAAAAGTTATTGGGAAAATGGTTAGAAATGTTGACACTAGAGGAATTGAAATTAGTGCCTAGACTTAAAAAGCTGGCATAGACTATTTGAGGTGATATTTTGCAAGAGGTTACAATTTATACAGACGGTGCTTGTTTAGACAATCCTAATGGTCCTGGTGGATATGGTGCAGTTTTGGTACATGAAAAAAAAGGAAAAGTCTACAAAAAAGAATTGTCTGGTGGATTTAATAACACAACTAATAATAGAATGGAGTTAATGGCTGTAATAGCTGCATTAGAAGCATTAAAAAGACCTTGTAGTGTAAAGGTTTACTCTGATTCAAAATATATAGTTAATGCCATTAATTTAGGCTGGGTGGACAAGTGGAAAAAATTTGGCTGGCATAAAGATGCAAAGAGAAAATCAAGGGTAAAGAATATAGACTTGTGGAAAAGGTTATTAGCTGCAATGGATTCACATAATGTGGAATTTGAATGGGTAAAAGGACATGCAGGTATTGACTTGAATGAAAGATGTGATGAGCTTGCCACAAAAGCTGCGGCAGGAAAAAACTTGCCGGAAGACACAAGACCTGAAGAAGAGGAAGCGGATCAAATAAAAATGGATATATAAATAGGGTAGGGGAAGCATTTTAAGCTTCCCCATGTATTATATACACTTTTCCTAATTGAAATTAGCCTATAAAATTTAAATTTCTATATATTTAGTAGGACGATTTGGACAGTCAAATATTTTTCCTTCCCAAGTTCTAATTTTTATAGAATTTTTGCCCCTGGAGATTACATACTCTGGTGCAATTGGGGTTTTGCCATTTCCACCAGGTGCATTTAAAATGTAAGTTGGTATTGCAAGTCCTGATGTATAACCTCTTAAGTATTCAATTATTTCAATGCCCTCGTCTATAGAAGTTCTAAAATGTGTTGTTCCAGCAACAGATTTTGCATGGAAAATATAATATGGGCGAACCCTGGATTTTAAAAGTTCATGGTTTAAAAGGCGCATAATATATTTATCATTGTTTATGCCATTTAATAATACAGCTTGATTTCCCAAAATAATTCCGTTATCAGCAAGTTTATCACAAGCTGCTTTTGATTCTTTAGTTACTTCTAGTGGATGGTTAAAATGGGTATTTAGATAAATAGGCGGATATTTTTTCAGAACATTTATTAAGTCATCTGTAATTCTTTGAGGCATTGTAACTAGTGTTCTTGAACCTAGTCTGATATATTCAACTGTTGGAATTGAATAAAGTTCTTCTAAAAGCCGGTCAAGGGCAGAGTCAGACATTGTAAGAGGGTCACCGCCTGTTATCAGGACATCTCTAATTTCAGGATTGTTTCTAATATATTCTATTGATTCTTTCAGCAATTCTTTAGGAGTATGGCTATCTAAAGTGCCGATATTCCTTCTTCTTTGACAGTGTCTGCAGTACATGGCGCAAACATTGGTTGTGTTAATAATTAATCTGTCTGGATATCTTCTTGTTATAGAACCAGCAGGATTTGTATATTCTTCACCCATAGGGTCAAAAAGTCCATTGGTGGTGTCTAATTCATAGTGGGAAGGAACTGATTGCAGCTTAACAGGATTTAGTGGATTGTCATCAATTAACGAGGCATAGTAAGGCGATATTGCCCACCTGAACTTTTTTTCAACATTTTTAATTGATTCAATTTCAGAATCCTTTAATTTGATAATCTTTGAAAGTAAATCCACATTGCTGATTCTATTTTTCATTTGCCATTTCCAGTTGTTCCAATCTTCTTCAGTTGCATTTAGAAGAGAGAGGATTTTTTTCTTTTTTTCTAATATTTTTTCTTCCTGAAAAGGAGACATTCCACGAGGTATAGTGCTTTTTACATCATTGTACTCTTTAATACGGTTTTTTAATTCTTCTGCCCTTTTAAGGGCAAATTCTCTTTTGTTACATTGTTTTTCCATTGCCAACATCCTTTCAATCCCCTAAATTTTTATATAGTAATCAACATAATCTCATATTTATGGGTATAAAAAGAAAAGGAATATGTTTAGATAAAGTAAGTATAAACTTATCCTGTTTTTCAAAAAATTATCTTTTATAATTTAAATGCTGTTTTTATTTGCAGACAATATAGAGTCTTGATTACAAACCCTATATTAGCTTAAGCTAAATAAGCTTACTTTTTGAAAAATATAAAAAGTTTTGTCCCCACAACATATAAGATTACATTGCAAATAAAAATTTATTTTTGTAATATATTTTATTGTACATAATTTATTATATCATATAATGTAATTATATGCCTTGTTTTTTTATATTCCAACTATATATTATCATGCAAATTTGCTAAAAAGCTGGATTTTAAAGTATTATAGTATTATAATAAAATTGTTTGTTTTTTAATTGAAAGGCTATGGAATGGAGGATTTAAATGGGTTATGTAAGAATAGGTCTGTTATTGGCTGTAATAGCTTTACTTTTAGTAAGATACTTAATGTCAGGTATCGAGAAAAAAGCTGTTGTTAAAAATGGTGTTACAGTTTTAAAGATAAATAATATTTATGGTTTTATAGGGGCTTTTATTTTTTTAATTTCTATAGCAATTATAATAATTTCAAGTTTGGTAAATGAGGGATTTAGCGAAGATATTAAAACAATTGCGGTGCTTGTGATATTTTTAATTTTAGGGGGAACTCTTTTTTTATTTTCAGTTAATATCCGAGTTTTAGTAGATGAAGAAAAGATAGTTCATTACAATATATTAAGAAGAAAAAAAGAAATTATGTGGAAGGATGTAAGAAGAGTAATTTTAAATCAAAGAAACTTAGAGTTAATTTTAGATGCCGAGGAAAGTCAAATAAAAATTCATATTCACATGGTGGGTTTTTTATCTTTTATAAAATTAATGAAAACAAAACTTGACTATGATATATATAAAGATGCTGTAAGCATAATAGATTCTTACAAAAGAAGCAACAGAAAATAAATTTATATTGTTATTATAGATGGTATAATGTAAAATATTAAAAAGATGCTGAGTACATCTAAAATTATAAGGTTTTAAGTTATTAAAGGGAGATGTAATATGAAATTAAAAATATTCAAAGGATATGAAAGGTTTGATGACCTCTATCCTTCTGAACAAGTAAAATATGCTTTAGAGCACAAGGAAGAGGCAATACCAGAGCTTCTTGAAATACTGGAATATACAATAAATAATGCAGAAGAGCTTTTTAAAGATAGCAAGTATTTAATTCATTTTCCAGCTATTTATCTTTTGGCGTATTTTCGTGAAAAAAGGGCATATAGAGGAATTATACAGCTTTTAAGTTTTAGGGATGAGGTTGTTTACGGATTACTTGGAGATACAGTAACAGAGGAGCTAAAAAACATTTTAGCGTCAGTGTGTGATGGAAATATAAATCCATTGAAAGAAATAATTGAAAACTCTTTAATTGATGAGTTTATAAGGTGTGAAGCCCTAGAAGCACTTTTGGTATTATTAAACGAAGAAAAATTAAAAAGAGAAGAATTGGTTTTTTATTTTAAAGAGCTTATGAATGGAAAGCTTGAAAAGGACTATAGTTATGTATGGGAGTTTTTGCCTTCTTGCTGTGGATTAGTTCATCCAAAAGGACTTATTGATGATATTGAACAGGCAATTGGGGATGGGAAAATAGATGCTTTTTTAGTGGATTGGGATTTAATAGATAATAATTTAAAGAAAACTTCTAAAGAGGTATTAAGAGAACTTAAAAAAGAGAAAAGTTATTTTTTTATCAGTAAAGAAGATGTTCTTGCATTGGAAGAATGGGTTGGCGGATTCTATTTTGATGATGAGTATTATGATGAAGACTTGTTTGAAAATGAAGAAATATATTATACAGAAGATGAAAAAGACGATGAATATGAATTTGATGATAAGGATAAGCATTGTAACAAGTTAATTAGCATACCTTTTGTTAAATGTAATAAGGAAAATCTAAATGCACTGTGTTCTTGTGGAAGCGGAAAAAAGTATAAAAACTGCTGTTTTTGGAAGGAAAAAAATAAATGAATTTTAAAATATTGATATAGAAAGAGGTAGTTTAATTAAACTACCTCTTTCTATATCTTTTTTATAACACTTTAATTATTGCCATCTTGTTATAATGAAATATCTTCTATTTTACCGTCTCCTAATTTAACTAAGTAAACATCCCAATAATCTTTTCCCATTTTAGCTGCAAAGTTTTTATCAAATACAGCAAAGTCAAACCTATATTTTCCCTTTATGGCGCTGCCAGTGTCCATAGCTACTGCATATCCTAAACCTTTAATATAAAAAATTGTTCCAAATGGCCAGTAGTCTTTGTCAATGGCAATGGATATTCCTGGTATTATTGGGTGTCCTGATCTGGTAATACCTTTATTGTTGCCGCATTCTTCTGCACTTGGAGTATAAAAGGTACCTAGAAATTTTCCTATATATTCTCCTCTTTCTATGCTGCTTCTGGTACTTATTCCTTCAAAATTTGTATAGCTTTGAGGTTTAATTCCAATTGAAGCAGCGGTTTTTAAAGAATTTTGAAGTTCTATATTGTCCTCTACCAGTTCTCTGTTGATTTTTTCCAGTTCCTCATTTTTATTTTTTAATTCTTGTATTAGTTCTGATATTTCTTCATTTTGCTTTAAAATTTCACTGTATTCTTCCTTTAAGATCTTATATTCATTTTTTAAAGTTTCATTTTCAGCTATTAAATTGTTATTTTCATAATACGCGTTTTCTGCCCTTAAAAAGGCATCTTTATAATTTTTTTTAGTTTCACTATACCAACTATATATACTTAGATTAATTACTATCAAAAGAACTATCGCTGCAAATAAAAGGTACATTAGCAGTCTGCTAAAATTAATGTGTTTTTTATTGCGCCTTGGAGGCTCGCTTAATGATGGTGCCTCATCGCTTGACATATTTTTTATCCTCCTTAAAATAGTCTGAATTTTCTATTTTAATTATCAACAAATTTTTATAATTTTATTCATTAAAAAATCCAGAAAATATTTTTATTAAAGCTCTTTCATATTTACATATTAAAAAAAATATGCTATAATTATTAATCGCATCGGGGTGTAGCTCAGTTTGGTATGAGTGCTTGCTTGGGGTGCAAGAGGTCGCTGGTTCAAATCCAGTCACTCCGACCACAGTAATAAGCGTGTTACAGGGCTTTGTAACGCGCTTATTATTTTTGTTTTGTACCTAGTTTTTATTTATATTTAAATTGTAAGATATCTTTTTTATTTTCACTTATTCTAAATTAAATAGTTTTTTAATTGTATATTTCAATCCTAATAAAACCATAATATAATTAGTTGTTAAAAAATCACTTGTTATACATATGGTAGTGATAAATTCCACAAGGTTAAATATAAGTTTTGTTATAAAAAATGTGAAAAAAGGAGTGTAATATTTGGCTGATTTTAAAAAAATATTACAAGATGTTTTTTTATTTAAAGAACCTGAAGAAAAAGAAGCCTTTATTCTAAAAGAAACAAAAAAAGAAAAAGAAGAGCTTGACAGTACTAGAACTAGAAAAGAAGAAAATAGGGGAGAAGGAATTATAAATAGGATTTTTTCATCTAAAAATAAAAAAGAAAATAAGGGAGAAGATGAAAAATTAGAAGAAGTAAGTAAGAATATTAAAAAGAATTTAGAATATATAAAAAAAACATACAATTATTCTGACAATGGAGATCTTATAATAAGAGAATTTAAAGTGGTTGCAAAAGATGAGAATCTTGATGCATTTATTGTTTTATTTGACGGAATGGCGGATTCTAATATAGTGGACTCACATATTTTAAAGCCACTTATGCTTCTTTCAAATGTTGAAGTAAAGGGCCGGGAAAAAGATTTAGCCTTGTATATAAAAAATCATCTTATTTCTCATAGTCAAGTAAAAATGACAAATAAAATGAATGATATTATAGAAGAAGTAAACTTTGGAGGTGCAGGACTGTTTATTGATGGAATAGACAGTGCATATACATGTGATGTGAAGGGATGGGTACAAAGACAGGTGGACAGACCTATAACAGAAATTGTTATACGAGGTCCACAAGAAGCATTTACAGAGGGTTTAAGAATAAATACCGCACTTATAAGAAAGACTTTAAAAGATGAAAATTTAGTAGTTGAGAATTTTAAAGTTGGAAAAAGGAGCAAAACCCCATGTTCTCTTTTGTACATTAAAGATATTGCAAATGAGTCTTTAGTTGAAGAAGCCAGAAGAAGGCTTAAAAATATAAATGTAGATTTTATTTTTGATTCAGGGGAATTAGAACAGCTCTTAGAAGACAGTACATTTTTACCATCCCCTCAAATGTTGGCGACAGAAAGACCTGATAGAACTGCAAATATGATTGCACAGGGAAAGTTGGCTGTTCTTATGCACGGAAGTCCCTTTGCCCTTATAATGCCCATAACTAACAGTGACCTGCTTCATTCTCCGGAGGATGCATATGTAAGATTTCCCTATTCCAATCTTTTTAGATTTGTAAGATTTGTAGCTGTGGTATTATCATTGCTATTACCTGGGCTTTATGTTGCAATTACTAATTTTCATCATGAAATGATCCCTACAGACCTTTTGATTGCAATTGAATCGTCTAGAGAAGCAGTGCCCTTTCCCTCTGTTATGGAGATTCTCATGATGGAGTTTGCTTTTGAACTCATACGAGAAGCAGGTATTAGAATTCCAGGTCCAATAGGTCCTACCCTTGGTATTATTGGAGCATTAATTCTAGGACAGGCTGCAGTTGCTGCAAATATTGTAAGTCCCATACTTATAATTATAGTTGCTGTTACTGGGATAGGGTCTTTTGCAGTTCCCAATTTTGCCCTTGCCTTTTCATTTAGAATATTAAGATTTGTATATATAATATTGGCTGCATTGGCAGGCTTTTTGGGAATTACTCTAGGTATATTTGTACATGGAATAATGTTAGTAAGTGCAAAATCCTTTGGTGTACCATTTATGGCACCACTAGGACCTAGAACAAGTGATGGAATTGCAGATGAGTTTTTAAGAACTCCTATTTGGAAACAGGAAAAACGTCCAGACCATCTCAATGTGCAGAATCAAAGGAAACAGCCTAAGATTTCAAGGGAATGGGCAGAAGGAGAGAAAAAAAAGAAGTGAAAGCAGTTTAAATAGGCATAGTACTAAGAAGGTGGAGGATTATAGTGGGAAATAAAATTGTATTTGGGAAAGTGGAAGCCATATCCCTTTTAGTAATTATAATGACAACTCAATTATTTATAAGTTTTCCCCGTTTTGTGGCAGAAAAAGCAGGTACGGCAGGATGGATTTTAATAATATATTTAACAGTTATTTCACTACTCCTTTTTTTAGCCATATCAAATATGTACAAAAATTTTCAGGGAAAAGATATTTTAGACATAGGAGAATATGTGGGGGGCAATATAGGAAGAATTTTTGTAGGATTGGTAATTATAATTGATTATATGTTTATNATTCCAGGTGTATTAAGAGAATTTAGTGACGGGCTTAAAATAATTACATTAGATAAAACCCCCATAGGTTTTGTTATGATTTTTTTTCTTTTGGGCATGATAACAGCTGCGTTTTATGGGATAGAACCCATTACCAGGTTTTCTGCTATTATTGTTCCAATAGTTGCAGCAGCTTTTATACTTATAATAGTAGGAGTAATACCTAGTTTTGATACAGACAATATATTTCCCATTATGGGCAAAGGAGCATATCAAATGTTTATAAAAGGGATACCTAATATATCAATTTTTTCAGGAATAAGTTTACTTTTTATTTTACCCCCTTTTTTAAACAGTTTTGATTGCTTTAAAAAAACTGGAATTTACAGCATACTTTTGTCAGGTTTTTTCTTAACTGCTGGTACTGTAATATATACACTTTCAATTCCATATCCTGCGTCCACTGAAGTTACTATGCCAATGTATACTTTGGCCAGAACTATTGATTGGGGAAGATTTTTTACAAGAATTGAATCTGTTTTTGTATTTGCATGGGCTACATCTGCCTTTATCTACCTTGGAATTGTATTGTTTTTTATAGTATATGTTTTCAAAAAGACCTTTAAGCTAAAATATCATACACCCCTTATTTTTCCCATGTCTGTGCTAATTTTTACCTTTGCTTTAATACCTAAAAGTATGATGGATGTGTTTTGGTTAGAAAGTAAGATTTTTAGAGCTTATGCCTGGATAATTACTTTTGGTATGCCAATGATTTTTTTAATAGCCGCATCACTAATTAAAAAGAAGAAAGGGGCAATTCAAAATGAAAAGAAAAATTAAAAGTGCGGGTATTGGAATTATTTTAGTAATTTTATTAACTAGCATGACAGGATGTTTTGATGCAAGAGAGGTGGATGACTTAGCCTACCCTATGGCTATTGGATTTGATAAGGGAGATAACAATTTGCTTAAAATGACACTTCAGTTGGCACTGCCTGTTGCAATAGCAGGTGGAAGTGGTGAAGAGGCGCCAGGTGGAGGTGGAAAAACTTCTAGTATAGTGACGCTAGAAGTGCCAGCCATATATTCAGGGCTTAATATGGCAAATACTTTTATAAGTAAGCAGATAAATCTTTCCCATGTAAAGGTAATTGTTTTTTCAGAGGAACTTGCAAAGGAAGGAATAGATAAATACATTACTGCTATTGCAAGGGGAAGAGAATTTAGACCAAGTATGTTTGTAGTGGTTGCAATAGGTTCGGCAGAAGAATATGTACGTGCTGTAGAACCTGCTTTAGAAACCAATCCTGCAAAGTACTATGAAATGAAGCTTAGGGCATTTGATTATACTGCATTTACAGCAGATACTAGATTTTTTAAATTTTATCACAATATAAAAAGTACAAGTAATCAAGCTTATGCTGTATTAGCTTCCATTGGTCAATTTGGGGACTCANGTGAAATAAGTGATGAAAAATCTACATTTAGAGAAAAAGGGAGGGAAGTTCCATTAGAGGGGGATTTTATAGCAGGAGACATGCCTAAAACAGGGGATGTAAAGGCTGAGATAATGGGACTTGCTGTTTTTGATGGTGCAAAAATGGTAGGAGTGTTAGATGGGGCTGAAACCATGGCTCATCTCATGGTTAGAGGTGATTTTAAATATAGCTTTTCCACTATACCAGATCCAATGAAAGACGGTTATTTTGTGCTTTTAGGTATTGGTCAGGGAAGAGCGCCTAAAAGGAAAGTTGAAATGGTAAATGGTGTTCCTAATATAACTGTAGATGTTTTTTTAGAAGGAAATATACAGTCGATACAAAGCGGTATAAACTATGAAGAAGGTGAAAATTTAAAAATATTAGAAAAAGCTGTGGCAGAGTTTTTTGAAAAAGAAATAATGAGGTATTTTGATAAAACTTTGGAATATGGAGTGGATGTAGCAGGATTTGGACAATTAATGAAAAGTAAATTTATTACATGGGATGAGTGGGAAAGTTTTGATTGGCTTAGCAGGTACAAAGACTCTGGTTTTAATGTAAATGTGGATGTAATAATAAGAAGACCTGGACTTATGGTAAGAACAGTATCATTTCCAGATTCAAATTAAGGAGGATTGAGTTTTGACATTTGACAGAATCATATTAATTATTATATTGATATGGGTGTTTATAAGAACTATGAGTTATGGAAAATGGACATGGGATAAAAAGAACAGGCTTGGTGCCATAGCCATATATATTGTGGCATTTGCTTCATTAATTATTCCTATATGCATTATGCTTTTTAGATATTAAAGGTGGCGAAAAAAAGTATGGATAATGAAATAATTTTTGGTAGGTGGGAAGGTATCTGCCTTCTAATAACCATGATTGCAACAAAAGCTATATTGGATTTTCCTAGAGTGATGATAGAGAATGCAGGGGTTGCTGGATGGATTCTTTCCCTGTATATATCTCTTATGGCACTAATTGGTTTTTGGATATTAAACAAGCTTTACAAAGGATTTCCTGGTAAAGATATTTTGGATATTGGGGAAGACCTTGGAGGAAAACCTGTAAAAGTTATTGTGGGAACAGTGGTTTGGATATTTATAACAAGTATGATGATGGTTTCACTTAGGTTATTTGGTGAACTTATTAAGAGCATGGGTTTTGAAATGTCTCCACCAAGTTTTTTAATATTGTTTTTTTTTGTTGGGGTTTTTTTTGCTTCCTATATGGGAATAGAGTCAATTGTAAGATTTATGGCAATACTTGTACCTATCTCTGTGGTAAGTTATGCAATATTCATATTGGCACTGGTGCCTTTAGGTGATATAAACAATATTTTCCCTTTCCTTGGAAGTGGTGCATATGAAATTTTTGTAAAAGGCGCATTAAAAATATCTTCTTTTTCTGAACTGTTATTTTTATTTTTAATAGTTCCATTTATAAAAACTCAAGAAAATTTTAAAAAAAGCGGATTTATTGCTATATTAGCATCTGCAGTAGTTTTTTTAAGCATTACTTTGGTTTTTACAACTATATATCCCCATCCTTTAGCTAATGAAGAATTGCTACCTGCATATCAATTAGGAAGGACAATTGACTATGGGAAGTTTTTTAAAAGGCTTGAATCTATTTTAATAATAACCTGGTCCACCATTGGGTTTATGTATCTTAGTGCTACATTTTTCTTTTCTGCCTATGTGTTTAAAAAAACATTTAATTTAAAGCATTATAGGCCACTTTTACTTCCTCTTGGAGTTATAAGTTTTAGCATTAGCATGATTCCAGAAAGTCTTATGAGTATACTTGAATTTCAATCAAAATATTATAGAAACTGGGGATGGGTGGTTACTTTTGGAATGACAATACTTTTACTTATTTTTGCAAATAAAAAAAGAAAAAAACTACATAAAAACCCCAAGGGTTAAAACCCTTGGGGTTTTTGGCAGGGGCAGCAGGAATCGAACCCGCAACCAACGGTTTTGGAGACCGCTACTCTACCAATTGAGCTATACCCCTTTAGTGTATATTCAAAACACATAAGACACTTGATAGTATACAACAGGTATTTATCTATGTCAATGGGTAGCGTGAAAATTTTTTAAAATTTCGTGCATATGTTTATCAATCTTCTCCATTAAGTGCCAATTTAATATAAAAACAAGTGGATTTTGATTAAATTTATGATAATATAGATATTGGCACAAGATATAAGGAGGAGTTTTTTATGAATTCAAAAGTAGGTTTTATTGGTGCAGGAAATATGGGATGTGCTATGATAAAAAGCATTGTAAATTCTAAAATCATTCCAAGTGAAGATGTTTTTGTATATGATGTTGACAAAGAAAAACTATCAAATCTTAAATCAGAAACAGGTGTTACCATTCTAGAAGACAGTGTGGAGGTTGTTCAAAAGTCTGATATTATCATTTTAGCAGTAAAACCAAATATGGTTAAAAATGTGCTGGAAGATTGTAAAAGTGCTTTTGATGATAAAAAAATACTGGTTTCTGTTGCTGTAGGCGTTGCTATAAAATTTTATCAAGATATTATAGGAGATGATAAAAAAATAATTCGCACAATGCCAAATACACCTGCCTTAGTTGGAGAAGGAATGACACTTATGTGTTATGATGATAATATTTTATCTAGGGAAGATTTTTTAAATGTTAAAAAAATATTTGAATGTTTTGGTAAGGTTGAGGTCTTAGATGAAAAGCTTATGAATGAAGTAACAGCAGTTACAGGTAGCAGCCCAGCTTATGTATTTATGTTTATTGAAGCAATGGCAGATGGAGCTGTTTTGTCAGGATTGCCAAGGGATTTGTCTTACAAACTTGCAGCTCAGGCTGTTATGGGATCTGCAAAACTAGTTTTAGAAACAGGGAAGCATCCAGGAGAGCTTAAAGATCAAGTGTGTTCCCCAGCGGGCACCACTATAGAAGCNGTGAAAACTTTAGAAAAGCATGGATTTAGATATGCAGTNATAGATGCAATGGAAGAGTGTACTAAAAGAGCCAGAGAAATTGGAAAAGGATAAAAGGAGGCTTTTTAAATGGATTATGAAGAAAAAACAGTATCTAAAAAAAATGTATATGACGGAAATATAATAGAAGTAGATGTATTAAAAGTTTCCCAGCCGGACGGCAGGGAGGCTACACGGGAAATAGTAAGGCATAGCGGAGGTGCTGCTGTAGTACCTATAAGTGATAAAGGTGAAGTTTATCTAGTGAGGCAGTATAGAAAGCCTGTGGAAATTGAATTATTAGAAATTCCTGCAGGAAAGTTGGATAAAGGAGAAGAACCTTTAGAATGTGCAAAAAGGGAGTTAAAAGAGGAAACAGGGCTTGAGGCAAAAAAAATGAGACATTTGATAGATTTGTACTGTGCTCCGGGTTATTCCAGTGAAAAGGTATACATATATGTGGCAACTGATTTAATAGAAGGAGAAGCCTGTGCCGATGAAGGAGAGTTTATTTCCACTGAAAAAATTCCAATTCATGAGCTTGTAAAAATGATTATAAATAATGAAATAACTGATGCTAAAACTGTTGCGGGAATTCTTTTAGCAGAAAAAATAATAAAGGGCGAGATAGAAATATAAAAAATGAACTATTTAATATAAGTTTACAATATACCTTTGGTATATTGTAATTTTTTTTGTCCTTAATGCATAGAATTTATTATAGAGTATACAAGAAATAAATAACATAAAAGTAACGAGAGGGGATAAAAGTGTTTACTAAAATACGTGAGGTAATTGCAGAACATATTAAAAACAATTTGAACTTGTACTTTTTTCTGTTTCTAGCTTTTGTTGCAGGAATTTCAGCAGGAGCATTTACTGTAAATGGATTAAGTCCAGTTCAAAAAAAAGAATTAACTAATTACTTGCATGGTTTTTTTCAGCTTTTTGAAAACCAAAAGGTAGATGGAAATGAAATACTAAGGATATCATTGATGGACAATATGAGACAAATCGCCATTTTATGGGTTTTGGGAGTTACCATTATTGGAATACCATTTATCTACATATTAATAGGAGTTAGGGGGTTTATAACAGGATTTACTTCAGGTTTTATTATTGAGTACTTAGGACTTAAAGGCGTATTGTTTTCAGCTATGACAATTTTGCCAAAAGAATTAATAATTATTCCGTGCCTTATAGCACTAGGGGTAAATGGAATAAATTTTTCAATNGGTATAATAAAAAACAAATCCAATAAAGATGAGAATAAAAACAGTTTAAAAATGAATTTTTTTGCATATTGTTTTGTTACTTTGACCTTTTCAACTTTAATATTTTTTGGTATATTTGTTGAGTCATATATTGTTCCTGTTTTTATAAGAATGACACTTAGTTAATTTTTATATTTTAATTAAATATAAATGTATGGATGTAACAGTTTTTGTTAACAATTTATATTGAAATTTGTATTATTTTATTGTTATTAATGCACAAAAAAAGCAAAAATAATTATACAAAGTTACAAACTAATTAACATATAAAGGATAATCGTTGCATAATGAGTAAAACTTCTTATATAATATGGAGGATTAGAAATATTCTTTAAATTTGTTTAATATTTTAAATATTTAAATATTAAAATAATCAGAATAGAAGGAGTAGGTAGAAGAATGGAAGATTTAATTGTTAAGTTTTTGGATTTTTTAGAAAAAGACAAAAAATTGTCTTTAAACACCCTGCAGTCATACAAGAGAGATATTGAGCAATTCATTACATATCTAAAAGAAATGAAAATAAACAATATTACAAACATCAGTAAAACTACAGTGATTGCTTATCTCTTGCATTTGCAAAAAAAGGGAAGGGCGACATCTACTATATCACGTAATTTAGCTTCTATAAGATCTTTTTGTCAGTACTTAACTAAAAATGATATAATAAAACAAGACCCTACAGAACAACTTGAGTCGCCAAAAGTGGAGAAGAAACTTCCACAAATATTGTCTACTAAAGAGGTTGAATTGCTCTTAGAACAGCCAAAATGTGATGACCTAAAGGGGTATAGGGACAAAGCCATGTTAGAGTTGCTTTATGCAACGGGTATAAGGGTATCAGAACTTATATGTTTAGATGTTGATGATGTTAATACTGATATGGGATTTATAAGATGTACCAAAGGTTCTAGAGAGAGAATGGTGCCAATTGGATCAGTCTCCATTAATGCGCTAAATGAGTATTTATCTAAATCCAGGAAGCTTCTTATACAGAAAAAAGACGAAAAGGCGTTGTTTGTAAATGTAAATGGAAAAAGATTAACAAGGCAGGGATTTTGGAAGATAATAAAGCAGTATAAGAACCAGGCTCAAATTAACAAAGACATAACGCCCCATACATTGAGGCATTCCTTTGCGGCACATTTACTAGAAAATGGGGCAGATTTAAGGTCCATTCAGGAAATGCTGGGACACTCTGATATATCATCAACGCAAATTTATGCACAAATAGCTAAAAACAGGATTAAGGAAGTGTATAAGAAAACCCACCCAAGGGCATAGTGCATATGGCTTATTTTTGTAAAACATTATAGTTAATAATTAGATTTTATAATATAATTAAGAAGTAAGATATTGATATCTTGCTTTTTTTTTAGAATTTTATAGAGTTTTTTTTGGTTTTAGTGGTTTAAATACATAAGGAAAGGAATGGTAATAAATGAAAAGGGCTATTATAATTGTATTGGATAGTGTGGGAATAGGGGAACTTCCTGATGCTTATAAATATAATGATGAAGGCAGCAATACCTTGGGAAACATTGCAAAAGCAGTTAAAAATCTTAAATTACCCAATATGAGAAATATTGGACTTTGGAATATAGATGGGATTTATGGAGGAGAGCCTTTAGACAGCCCCTTAGGGTGTTTTGGGAAAATGGCAGAAAGATCCCCGGGAAAAGATACAACTACCGGGCATTGGGAATTGGCCGGTGTAATAATGGACAGACCTTTTCCAGTATATCCTGAAGGATTTCCCAAAGAAATAATGAGTAAATTTGAGGAAAAAATAAAAACCCCTACTTTAGGGAATTGTCCTGCATCAGGAACAGAAATTATAAAGATGTTAGGAGATGAACATGTAAAGACAGGTTATCCAATTGTATATACTTCAGCAGACAGTGTATTTCAAATTGCCGCCCATGAAGAGGTAATACCTGTTGAAAAGCTTTATGAAATGTGCAGTATAGCCAGGGAAATATTGCAAGGGGAACATGGGGTTGGCAGAGTGATAGCAAGACCTTTTGAAGGCAGCAGTGGAAATTATGTGAGAACAAAAAGAAGAAAGGATTTTTCATTAGACCCTGTAAAGAAAACTTTATTAGATTATGCATGTGAAAAGGGATACCATGTAATAGGTGTGGGAAAAATACAGGATATTTTTAATAATAGAGGCATTACAAATTCAGTATCTATTTACGATAATATGGATGGTGTTGATAAGACAATAGAGTTTATTAAAGATAATTCTAAAGGTATTATATTTACTAATTTAGTTGATTTCGATATGTTATATGGGCATAGAAAGGATGTAGAAGGATATGCGAAAGCATTAGAAGACTTTGATGCTAGAATTCCTGAAATATTAAAGGAATTAAAGGAAGATGATATTTTTATAATAACGGCAGACCATGGCTGTGATCCCACTACTGAAGGCACTGATCACTCNAGAGAATATGTTCCTTTACTTATTTATGGTAAAAAAATCAAAAACAATATGAATCTTAATACNAGAAGCTCTTTTGCAGATGTGGCTAAAACAGTGGCTGAATATCTTGAAATTGAAGAAAATATTGACGGTATAAGTTTCTTAAAAGAAATTCTACTCTAATATAAGGGAGGTTTTACCAATGAGAATGTATGATATTATTGAAAAAAAGCGGGATGGTAAAGAACTTAATAAAGAAGAGATTAATTTTTTTATAAATGAGTATTGCAGTGAAAATATACCTGATTATCAGGCTTCAGCCCTTCTTATGGCTATTTTTTTAAATGGTATGAATGAAAAAGAAACATCCCTTTTAACAGAAGCCATGACAAATTCGGGGGATATTGTTGATTTATCTGAAATAGAGGGCTTTAAAGTAGATAAGCACAGTACAGGAGGGGTTGGAGACAAGACAACATTAGTCTTAGGTCCTATTTGTGCTGCCTGCGGGATACCCGTTGCTAAAATGTCAGGAAGGGGTCTTGGACACACAGGAGGAACTATAGATAAACTAGAGTCTATTCCAGGGTTTAAAACAGATATTGGAAAAGAAGAGTTTATTAAAAATGTTAGAGAAATTGGTTTATCAGTTGTAGGGCAGACAGGAAACCTTGCCCCGGCAGACAAAAAGCTATATGCATTAAGGGATGTTACCGCAACTGTCAACAATATTTCTTTAATTGCCAGTAGCATAATGAGCAAGAAAATTGCCAGCGGTGCAGATGGAATTGTGCTAGATGTTAAAACAGGTAGTGGAGCATTTATGAAAACCGTTGAGGAGTCTGTGAAATTAGCAGAATTGATGGTGAAGATAGGAAAACAAATAGGGAGAAAAACTGTTGCTTTTGTTACCGATATGGATGTTCCCCTTGGAAATGCAATAGGAAATTCTTTAGAGGTTATTGAGGCAATAGAGGTATTAAAGGGAGAAGGACCTGAGGATTTAAAGGAGTTGTCCTTTCAATTGGCATCAAAAATGCTTGAAATTTCAGGTTTAGGAGATAAAGATAGATGTATGGAAATGGTGCAAAAAGCAGTTGATGAAGGAAGGGCACTGTCAAAGTTTAAAGATATGGTAGAGCGTCAGGGTGGGAATGTTATGGTGGTTGAAGATTATAATTTATTTAAAAAGGCATCTTGTGTTTATCAATATAAAAGCGAAGAAAGTGGATATATAAAAGACATGAATACAAATGCTCTTGGAACTGCTTCAATGGTACTTGGTGCAGGAAGACAGACAAAAGAAAGCAGTATTGACCATAGTACAGGCATTGTGTTAAATAAGAAAAAGGGAATGAAAGTGGAAAAAGGAGAGTTAATTGCCACTTTCTATAGCAGCAGCATGGAAAAGATAAAAGAGGCAGAAAAAATTATAAAAAATAGTATAAATTTTTCCCCTTCTCCTGTTTCAAAAAGTCCTTTGATTTTAGCTGAGATTAATTAAAATTAATAGCATATCCCAGGGTTTTTTAGCATACTTTTAGTTATATAGCTAAAAGTATGGAGGTAACCCTATATGTTTAAAAAAAATGTTTTGTATTTTTTAATAATAACATTGCTTTTATTTAATCTGTTTTCTTTAAATGTGGCAGCTATAGATAGCGGTGATTTAGATGGGTATGACGAAGAAGTAGTTGAGGCAATGGCAGTAAATAAAAGCTTTGACAGCTTTGAATCTAAAGCATATATTTTAATTGATGCTGCAACGGGACAGGTGCTGTGTGAGAAAAATCCCCATGAGAAACTTCCTATTGCTAGTGTAACTAAAATTATGTCTATGTTATTGATAATGGAGGCAATTGATTCAGGAAAAATAAAATTAGATGATATTGTAACGGCATCTGAATATGCATCTGGGATGGGAGGCTCACAGGCATATATTGAGCCAGGTGAGCAGTATTCTGTAAAAGATGCATTAAAAGCAGTGGCACTTCACTCATCAAATGATGTTACTGTATCTTTGGCAGAACTAATTAATGGAAGTGAAGAGGCTTTTGTTGTTATAATGAATGAAAAAGCCAAAGAACTTGGTATGAAAAACACCCATTTTCTTGATTGCACAGGACTTACTGATGAAGGTCATTATAGCACTGCATATGATGTTGCCCTTATGTCAAGGGAATTGGTTACAAAGCATCCTATGATACTTGAGTACACCTCTATTTGGATGGATAGCTTTAGGGGAGGAGAGTTTGAATTAACAAACACAAACAAACTTGT
>JGI24708J26588_10001216_pt1 | contig 20383 bp, 18 predicted proteins | sample BioPla1DNA2_FD_26588 | JGI IMG/M metagenome (IMG submission 26588) | reverse complement strand
AGCATAGTTAAAGATAAATAATTAGGACGTGAACCTAATGCAAAAAATAAACAGTAAGATNAGATTCTTATCAAACAATTTATGGAGGTAAAATAATATGACAACTCAAGAATTTATTGAGGCGATTAAAGGCCTTAGCGTATTAGAATTAAATGAATTAGTTAAAGCATGTGAAGAAGAATTTGGTGTATCTGCAGCAGCAGGTGTTGTAGTAGCAGCAGGTGGTGCAGCAGGTGGTGCAGCAGACGAAGAAAAATCTGAGTTTGATGTTGAGTTAACAGAAGTAGGACCTAACAAGGTTAAGGTTATCAAAGTTGTTCGTGACATCACTGGCTTAGGATTAAAAGAAGCTAAAGAGCTTGTTGATGGAGCACCTAAGATGGTTAAGGAAGCAGCTGCTAAGGCAGAAGCTGATGACATCAAGGCTAAGTTAGAAGCTGAAGGTGCAAAGGTTACATTAAAGTAATCATTAATTAAATCAAACTAATTGCAATACATTATAAAGAAGGCATCCGAGTTTACAGAGGTAATACTTAAACGGTGGATGCCTTTTTAATTGCTAAGAAAATTGTAGACTTATTCAAGCAAAAATGTATGCAAATATAAAATTAAAATTTTGGAAAATTGAAGAAAATAAGAAAAAGTGGTTATAATAGATATATATGACATTTAAATGTAGAATTTTAGGAATTGAATATATTATTCAAGAAAATAAAAAAGTCAACAACTTTTTGTTGACAGTTGTATTCAAGTATGGTAGTATGAAAAGTGCACTATTGTGGTGTTATATGCCTATTCAGTACTATTATAGCATATAAAGATAAAAAAGAAAAGCTAATTTTACAAATCATAAGACTCTCTAAATTATTGTGGGAGTCTTATGTATACTTATTAAACTCAAGGGGTGAAAACGTCAATATGGATAGAAACAGAATGCATCCGGTCAAAGTTGGTAATAACATTAGAATAAGTTACTCCAAGCAAAAAGAAGTATTGGAGATGCCTAATCTAATTGAGGTTCAGAAGGATTCGTATCAATGGTTCCTTAATGAAGGTTTAAAAGAAATATTTGATGATATTTCTCCAATTACGGATTACGGCGGGCATCTGAGTCTAGAATTTGTAGACTTTACATTATGTGAAGATGACATAAAATACACTATAGAAGAATGTAAGGAAAGAGATGCAACCTATGCAGCTCCCTTAAAAGTTAAAGTCAGACTTCATAATAAGGAAAACAATGAAATCAACGAACATGATATTTTCATGGGTGATTTGCCGCTAATGACAGAAACGGGTACATTTGTCATAAATGGTGCGGAAAGAGTTATAGTTAGCCAACTGGTACGTTCCCCTGGTATATATTATGCTATCGACCACGACAAAATTGGAAAAAGATTATTCTCTGCTACTGTTATACCTAACAGAGGTGCATGGTTAGAATATGAGACTGATTCTAATGATGTGTTTTATGTAAGAGTAGACCGTAACAGAAAGGTTCCAATTACAACATTTATCAGAGCATTAGGATATGGTACAAATGAAGAGATAAAGGAACTCTTTGGAGAAGATCCTAAGATTCTTGCAAGTTTGGCTAAGGATCCCAGTACAGCAAAAGATCCATCCGGTAGTTATGAGGATGGTTTATTAGAGTTGTACAAAAAACTTCGTCCTGGAGAGCCACTGGCAGTGGAAAATGCGGAATCCTTACTTAATAGTATGTTCTTTGATGCCAGAAGATATGATCTGGCAAAGGTTGGACGCTATAAATTTAATAAAAAACTAGCATATCGTAATCGCATCGTTGGCTTTGTACTAGCTGAGGATGTTGTTGATAAATCTACTGGTGAGATAATTGCCGAGGCAGGAACAACTGTGTCAAATGAACTGGCAATGCTTATACAAGACTCAGCAGTACAATCAGTTATGGTACAAACTGAAGAGAGAAATGTTAAGGTTATTTCTAATATGATGGTTAATCTATCATATCATTTACCTGATATAAGCGTGGCCGAAAGAAAGTCCATGGGTATTGCAGAGAGTGTATATTATCCTGTTCTTAAGAAAATTTTAGAGGATAATACTTCTCTTGATGATATTAAAGAGGCACTTCGTAAGAACGTAAGTGAACTAATTCCTAAACATATAACTAAAGAAGATATAATTGCTTCTATTAACTATAATATTAACTTGGAATATAACATTGGAAATGCTGATGATATTGACCATCTGGGCAATAGAAGGATTCGTGCTGTTGGAGAACTTCTTCAGAATCAGTATCGTATTGGTTTGTCAAGGATGGAACGTGTTGTAAGAGAAAGAATGACAACACAGGATTTAGAGAGTATTAGTCCACAATCATTAGTTAATATAAAGCCTGTAACAGCATCAGTAAAAGAATTCTTTGGTAGTTCTCAGCTGTCACAGTTTATGGATCAGCATAATCCACTGGGTGAGCTGACTCATAAGAGGCGTCTGTCTGCACTTGGACCTGGTGGTCTATCCCGTGATAGAGCAGGTTTTGAAGTTCGTGACGTTCATTATTCCCATTACGGAAGAATGTGTCCGGTAGAGACTCCTGAAGGACCTAACATTGGTCTTATTAACTCTCTTGCAACATATGCAAGAATTAATGAGTACGGCTTTATTGAATCACCTTATAGAATAGTTGATAAGGAAAATCCTGATAATCCTAAGGTTACAGATGAGGTTATATATCTAACTGCAGATGAAGAGGATAGATATGTAGTAGCACAGGCAAATGCTGAGCTTGATAAAGATGGATATTTTATTGGTAACAGTATTTCAGGTAGATATAGAGAGGAGACCTCTCAATATGATAAACAGAAAATCGACTTGATGGACGTATCTCCTAAGATGGTATTTTCTGTGGCAACCTCATTAATTCCTTTCTTGGAAAATGACGATGCTAACCGTGCACTAATGGGTGCCAACATGCAACGTCAAGCAGTTCCTTTACTTCTTACCGAGGCTCCTGTAGTAGGAACAGGTATTGAGGCNAAGGCTGCTATTGACTCTGGTGTATGTGTGATAGCTAAAAAGCCGGGAGTTGTAGAGAGAGTTACTGCAAAGGTTATTAATGTTAAGAATGACGATGGCTCAAAAGAGATTTATCGTTTGATTAAGTTCTCAAAGAGTAACCAGGGAACTTGTATTAACCAAAGGCCTGTTGTAAAACCTGGTCAAAGGATTGAAGAAGGTCAGGTAATAGCCGATGGTCCTTCTACATCTAAGGGAGAACTTGCCCTTGGAAAGAACCCATTGATCGGCTTTATGACTTGGGAAGGATACAATTACGAGGATGCTGTATTAATTAGTGAACGTCTAGTTCAGGAGGATGTATATACCTCCATACACATAGAAGAATATGAGGCAGAAGCTAGGGATACCAAGCTTGGACCTGAGGAGATTACCAGAGACGTACCGGGTGTAGGTGACGATGCTCTTAAAGATCTTGATGAAAGAGGAATTATCCGTATCGGAGCTGAAGTTCGTGCAGGAGATATTCTTGTTGGTAAGGTAACACCTAAGGGTGAGACTGAACTTACTGCAGAGGAACGTTTGCTTAGAGCAATCTTTGGTGAAAAGGCAAGGGAAGTAAGAGATACATCTCTTAGGGTTCCTCATGGAGAATATGGTATCGTTGTAGACGCCAAGGTATTTACTAGAGAAAATGGAGATGAATTATCTCCTGGTGTTAATGAGACTGTTCGTGTTTATATAGCACAGAAGAGAAAAATACAAGTTGGTGACAAGATGGCTGGTCGTCATGGTAATAAGGGTGTTGTATCCCGTGTATTACCTGTTGAAGATATGCCTTTCTTACCTAATGGTAGACCTTTAGATATAGTTCTAAATCCTCTTGGTGTACCATCCCGTATGAATATCGGACAGGTACTTGAGATTCACTTATCTCTAGCTGCAAAGGTATTAGGTGTTGATATAGCAACTCCTGTATTTGATGGCGCCAATGAATATGACATTATGGATACATTGGAGATAGCCAATGATTTTGCCAACAAAGAATGGGAAGAATTTGAGAAAAAGTACAAAGATGCAATAGATACAGAAATAATGGATTACCTAAGAGAGCATCATGGAGAAAGTGATGAATGGAAAGGTGTTCCTATTAATAGTGATGGAAAAGTAATGCTTCGTGACGGCAGAAGCGGTGAGTATTTTGATCAACCTGTAACTGTTGGTTTCATGCATTATTTGAAACTTCACCATCTAGTAGATGATAAGATTCATGCTCGTTCCACAGGACCTTACTCCTTAGTAACACAACAACCTCTGGGTGGTAAAGCACAGTTCGGTGGACAGAGATTTGGTGAGATGGAGGTTTGGGCACTAGAAGCATATGGTGCATCCTTTATACTCCAAGAAATCTTAACTGTTAAATCTGACGATGTAAACGGCCGTGTTAAAACCTATGAAGCAATTATAAAGGGTGAGAACATCCCTGAGCCGGGTATTCCTGAGTCCTTTAAGGTTCTTTTAAAAGAATTACAGTCTCTAGCTCTTGATGTTACCGTACTTGATGAGTTTGGTGATGAGGTTATGATAAATGAGAGCGTTGATTATAATGATTCAGATACCACACAGTTGATTGAGGGCGACAATAACTTTAGATATGATGAAGGTTTTGAAAGCGCCGGTTTCACAAAGTCGAATAGTGATCAGATTGATAATGACATTTTTGATATCTATGAGGAAGATTCGGATTATCAAAATGATAACGGTGAAGAGGACGAAGGCACTGTAGATGTAGTTGCAGAAGATGCTTGTCCTAATTGCGGAGCTGATTTATCAGACAACAGTAAAAAGTGTAAGGCTTGCGGGCAACCCGTAAACCGTTAGGAAATCTTAGAATCAAAGAGCAGAATTAACGAAGGGAGAGCCAAATTATGCCTGATACCATGTATGACAATGAGCAGTTAAGTTATGACGCAATAAAGATAGGCCTAGCTTCACCAGAAAAGATAAGAGTATGGTCAAAAGGAGAAGTTAGAAAGCCTGAGACAATTAACTACAGAACATTAAAGCCAGAGAAAGATGGTTTATTCTGTGAAAGAATTTTTGGCCCTAGTAAGGACTGGGAATGTCACTGTGGTAAATATAAAAAGATTAGATATAAAGGTGTTGTATGTGATCGTTGCGGAGTTGAAGTAACAAAAGCAAGCGTTCGCCGTGAAAGAATGGGACATATTGAACTTGCAGCACCGGTATCCCACATTTGGTATTTTAAAGGTATACCAAGTCGTATGGGATTGATTCTTGACCTATCACCAAGGACCTTAGAAAAGGTACTTTACTTTGCTTCCTATATAGTATTAGATCCTGGTACATCAGATCTTCAATATAAGCAGGTACTGAATGAAAAGGAAAAGCAAGAAGCTATAGATAACTTTGGTTGGAATAGCTTCCGACTTGGAATGGGTGCTGAATCTATTCAAGAACTATTAGCAAATATTGATTTGGATAAAGAAGCTCAGGAATTAAAGAAAGCTTTAAAGGATTCTACAGGTCAGAAACGTGCTAGGATTATTAAACGCTTGGAAGTTATGGAATCATTCCGTGAATCAGGAAATAAGCCAGAATGGATGATTCTATCTGTTATCCCTGTAATTCCTCCAGAACTTCGTCCTATGGTTCAACTTGATGGTGGAAGATTTGCTACATCAGATATGAATGATTTGTATCGTAGGATTATTAACCGTAACAATAGATTAAAGAGACTTCTTGAACTTGGAGCTCCTGATATTATTGTACGTAATGAGAAAAGAATGTTACAGGAAGCTGTAGACGCATTAATAGACAATGGAAGAAGGGGTAGACCTGTTACAGGACCTGGTAATCGTCCACTTAAGTCTTTATCAGACATGTTAAAGGGTAAACAGGGACGTTTCCGTCAGAACTTACTTGGTAAGAGGGTAGACTATTCCGGACGTTCTGTTATTGTTGTAGGCCCTGAACTTAAGCTTTATCAGTGCGGACTTCCTAAGGAAATGGCTATTGAGCTATTTAAACCCTTTGTTATGAAGGAACTTGTAGGAAGAGGTACAGCACATAATATAAAATCAGCTAAGAAAATGGTTGAAAGACTTCAACCGGAAGTATGGGATGTATTAGAAGATGTAATTAAAGAACATCCAGTAATGCTAAACCGTGCTCCGACCCTTCATAGGCTTGGTATCCAAGCATTTGAACCTGTCTTAGTAGAGGGTAAAGCCATTAAGCTTCATCCCTTGGTGTGTACAGCATATAATGCTGACTTTGATGGAGACCAGATGGCTGTTCACGTACCATTATCAGTAGAGGCTCAGGCAGAATGTAGATTCCTTCTACTTTCACCTAACAACTTGTTGAAGCCTTCAGATGGTGCCCCTGTTGCAGTTCCTTCTCAAGATATGGTTCTAGGTATATATTACCTGACTGTTGAAAAGGAAAATGAAACAGGACAGTTACATTCTTTTAAAAGTGTTGATGAAGCAATCTTAGCATATGAGGATAAGACTATTACCCTTCATGAGCCTATAAAGGTAATGATGAAAGGTGTAGATGCTGAAGGTGTAGAAGTATCTAAGTTGGTTAAGTCAACATTAGGAAGATTTTTATTCAATGAGATAATACCTCAGGATTTAGGATTTGTTGATAGAAGTAAGCCAGAGAATCTATTAGAACTAGAAATTAACTTCCTAGTTGGTAAGAAGCAATTAAAGCCTATTCTTGAAAAATGTATTAATATCCATGGTGCAACCCAGACAGCAGAACTTCTAGATGCTGTTAAGGCACAAGGATTTAAATATTCCACACAGGCAGCATTTACCGTATCAATTTCTGATATGACAGTGCCTGAGGTTAAGAAACAAATTATATCTGAAGCAGAAGAAACCATAGAGAATATTTCAAAAGAATATCGTCGTGGTAGAATGACTGAAGAAGAAAGATATAATGCTGTAATTGAGACTTGGAAGGTAGCAGATAATGAGCTTACAGATAAGCTATTAGAGGGACTAGATAACTTTAACAACATTAAGATGATGTCAGACTCTGGTGCCCGTGGATCAGATAAGCAGATTAAGCAGCTAGCTGGTATGCGTGGACTGATGGCAGACACATCAGGTCGTACCATTGAACTTCCTATCAAATCTAACCTTCGTGAGGGATTGGATGTATTGGAGTACTTTATATCTGCCCATGGAGCTAGAAAAGGACTTTCTGATACTGCTCTTCGTACAGCTGACTCAGGATACCTAACTCGTCGTCTAGTGGACGTAGCTCAGGATTTAATTATCAGAGAAATTGATTGCTGTGAACATGAAGAAGAAACTGTAGGTATGGAAGTTACAGCTTTCGCAGATGGTAAGGAAATAATAGAAAGTCTTGAAGAAAGAATTACAGGAAGATATTCCTGTGAAACTATAAATGATGCTGATGGTAATGTTATTGTAAAGGCAAATCATATGATTACACCTAATCGTGCTGCTAAGATTATAGCAACCGGTGTAAACAAGGTAAAGATAAGAACCATTTTAACCTGTAGATCTCATTTGGGGGTTTGTGCAAAATGTTATGGTTCTAACTTGGCTACNGGTGAAGCAGTTCAAGTAGGTGAAGCAGTAGGTATCATTGCTGCACAATCTATCGGTGAGCCTGGTACACAGCTTACAATGCGTACATTCCATACCGGTGGTGTTGCTGGTGATGATATTACACAAGGTCTTCCTCGTGTTGAGGAATTATTTGAGGCCAGAAAACCAAAAGGACTTGCAATTATTGCAGAGTTTGGTGGAACTGTAGCATTTAAAGATACAAAGAAAAAGCGAGAAGTTATTGTAACCAATGAAGAAACTGCGGAATCAAAAGCATATCTTATACCTTATGGATCCAGAATTAAGGTTATGGAAGGTGACGTTATTGAAGCCGGAGATGAGTTGACTGAAGGTAGTGTAAATCCTCATGATATCCTTAAGATTAAAGGGGTTCGTGCAGTTCAGGATTATATGATACAAGAAGTGCAACGAGTATACCGCTTGCAAGGTGTTGAAATCAATGATAAGCATATTGAAGTAATAGTTCGTCAGATGCTTAAGAGGATTCGCATCGAGAATAATGGTGATACCAATTTCCTACCTGGTGCCTTAGTAGAAACATTAGATTTTGATGATGTAAATAAAAGTATGATTGAACAAGGTCTAGAGCCTGCAGAGGGCAAACAGGTAATGCTGGGTATAACAAAAGCTTCTTTGGCAACAAATTCATTCTTGTCTGCAGCGTCATTCCAGGAGACAACCAAGGTATTGACAGAAGCAGCCATTAAGGGTAAGGTAGATCCCCTTATTGGATTAAAGGAAAATGTTATCTTAGGTAAGCTTATTCCTGCAGGTACCGGTATGAAGAGATATCGTAATGTTAAGATAGATACAGAAATTCAAGAGGAATATATGATACCTGAGGATATGTACGGCGAAGGCAGTTATTCTGATGAGTTTGATACATTTGATTATCCAGAAGGTGCTTATAGCAACCAAGATGAACAATACGTAGAAGCTTATGAAGGATATGATGGTTTCTATCCTTCTGAAGGCAGTGGACAGATAGTTCAGCCTACTAATGATGACAGCAGTGGGGGCGGCGAAGTTGCTAACGATGGTAACTGGACAGAAACTGAATTTAACTTGAAAGGTATAGACGAAGATGACTATAGCGATGGTCTGTAATAATTAAAAATATACCGATAAATAAGAGGAGTGAAGGGACGGGGAGTACGTCCTATGGCTCCTCTTTTAAAAAAGTCATAAATTATAAAAATTAAGTTAAAAGCGGTAGGTTAGCAATAAAATATAAAGGATTAAAAATAATAATAAGGAGTATACAAATGGAGTACTTAAAAAAATATGAAGAGTGGTTATCAAATCCATATTTTGACGGGGACACTAAGAAAGAGTTAGAAGCCTTAAAAGGTAATGAAAAAGAAATTCAGGAAAGATTCTTTAAGGATCTTGAGTTTGGCACCGGAGGGCTTAGAGGAATACTTGGAGCAGGTATTAATAGAATGAATATCTACACAATTAGAAGAGCTACTCAGGGTCTTGCCAATTATATTATTAAGCAAAAGGGAGAAAACAAAGGAGTTGCTATAGCCTATGATTCAAGAAGAATGTCACCTGAATTTGCTATGGAGACAGCCCTATGTTTATCTGCCAATAATATTAAGGCGTATTTATTTGAGTCTTTAAGACCTACACCCCAGCTGTCATTTGCCTTAAGAGAGCTAGGTTGTATTGCAGGTGTAGTTATAACTGCAAGCCATAATCCTGCTGATTATAATGGCTATAAAGTATACTGGGATGATGGAGCACAGGTTACATCCCCTAAGGATGTTGAAATAATCCATGAAGTTAATTCCATTAAAGATTTTTCAGACGCAAAAACAATATCAAAAGAAGAAGCAGAAGAAAAAGGATTACTTAATATTATAGGTAAAGAAATTGATGATAAATATATTGGGAAATTAAAAGAACTTGTTATTAACCCTGTTGATGAAAAGGGTAAAAAACTAAGTATTGTCTATACTCCCTTAAATGGAACTGGTAATATTCCTGTTAGAAGAATTCTTAAGGAGATAGGATTTGAAAATGTATCTGTAGTATCTGAGCAGGAAATGCCTGATTCAGAATTTACTACAGTAGGCTATCCTAATCCGGAAGATCCTAAGGTGTATGAGATGGCCAAAAAGTTGGCTAATAAGGTGGATGCAGATATAATCTTAGCTACTGATCCAGATGCAGATAGATTGGGAATACAAGTAAGAGATAGTAAGGGTGAATTCGTACTTTTCAATGGTAACATGACAGGAGCATTAATTGCTGAATATGTATTTTCACAAAAAGCAGGAAAGGGAATATTGCCCAAGAACAGTGCGCTTGTGAAAACTATAGTTTCTGGTAACCTAGCTGATCAGATAGCAAAAGCTTATAATGCTAAGCTTATAGAAGTCTTAACAGGTTTTAAATATATCGGAGAGCAGATAAAACAATTTGAAGAAACAGGCAGTCATGAGTTTGTATTTGGCTATGAAGAAAGTTATGGATACCTAGTAGGCACCCATTCAAGAGATAAGGATGCTATTGTTGCAGCTATGATTTTATGTGAGGCAGCGGCATACTATAAGTCTCAAGGTATAAGTTTATATGATCAGATGAATAGGATCTATGAAAAATACGGTTATTTTAAAGAAGAGACTGTCTCTCTTACTTTAGAAGGAATTGAAGGAATAGAGAAGATTAAAACTATCATGGAAGATTATCGAAAGAATCCTCCAAAAAGTGTAGGAGGCTATGATATTCTTAGATGGAGAGATTATCTGACAGACAAAGTAACAGATAATACAACTGATGAGGTTATACCTACTTATCTACCACAGTCAGATGTGCTCTATTATGAAATGAATGATGATGCATGGTGCGCCATTAGACCTTCAGGAACAGAGCCTAAGATTAAGTTCTACTTTGGTGTAAAGGGTAGTAGTAGTGAAGATGCATCAGATAAGCTTAATCGTTTGGCCAATGATAAGGCCTTTAAATTCTAGGACAATAAAATATAAGATATAATAAAAGAAAAGGACATACCCAAAAGTAATATTTATTGGGATATGTCCTTGATTATTTGCAACTATTGTTGATAATAAGTGAAAAATGGCTAGACTGTGTGGATATATTAAGCCAGTTTATTGCCACAGTTAGGGCAGAAGTTGGTATCACCGGTCTTTTGTCCACAGTTAGGACAGAAGTTAGGCTTTGTACCTGTGTTTTGATTTTGAGAACTGGAGGCCTGATTCATGTTATTCATCATCTGATTTGCCACATTCATTCCCATCATCATTCCTGCCATATCAGAAGCAGTACCGCCACCCTTGATCTTACCTGAGGCAATACCGTCGGTCATCTCTACTTGTTGATAACGGTTCAAGTCTCCAACCATGCTATGAGAAGCACTCTTGTTAATCATCTTTTGAATCTCTGGAGGATAATTAAAGCTCATAATATTAAAACCAGTAATTGATAGACCGATATCAAATAGTTGCATATCTAGGTCTGTCTTTATTCCATTTCCTATATCAAAGGAGTTAGCCTGAAGGTTAAACATATCTTTACCCTCTTTGGTTATCCATTTCATTAATAATTGGTCTATGATAGGTCTTATACGAAGTTGGACATCTTCAATTTTATATGTCTGCCTAACACCTGCAACCTTATCTATTAATTTAATATAATCATTAATCTTAAAGTTAAATGTACCATTAGCTCTTATAGGCATTCCCCCTGGAAGTGCCTGAGTAGGTATATTTATGGCGTTTTGGGTTCCCCATTTTGAAGTGAATTCTTTTGTATTAATGAAGAGAACTTCAGCCCGCATTCCACTGTTAAAGCCAAACTTAAAGCCTTTTAGTGTGGATAAGAAGGGAACAATCTGGGATTCAATATCATAATCTCCCTCATCCTTAAATATTCCTTCTATTTTACCATTAAACATAAAGATAGCATCCTGTCCTGGTCGAATTATTAAGCGGCTCCCTCTTTTAATCTCGCTGTTATTCCATTTATAGAAGATCATATCTTCGCGAAATTCTTGCCATTCTACTACATTTGCTAATTGTCTTGAAAATAAACCCATATCTATTCCTCCAATAAAATAAATTATTAATTTTTCATCTACCTATAATTTTCTTCCGCCTGAGCTATGTGATCTTCCGCCACTAGAAGATCCTCCTCTAAATCCACCGGAATTAAATCCGCCTCTGCTTCCTCCGCTTCTTGANGAGGTGTTTTGGCTAGGTTTTCTTACTTTGGTAACGGTAGATCTAATATAATGATCTCTTCTTCCTATTAAGCCTGATTTACCACAATCCAGGTAATCCTTAGAGCCTGCTGTCATCTTTCCACTGGAGTTATAGGCCATAACCCCCACAACTACACCACCTATTACAAGAGAAGCAAATAATTGAAACCATATGTTATAAAGAATATTTTCTTCCATCCGTTCATCTTGGTAATATCGGTCATAATCATATTCATCGTAACTATATTGATTATCAGAGTCGAAATCTTTCGGGGGATTATCATATATATAATCGTGGTCATAATTTAGTTCAGAATCATCAGACATATAATCTGCAGACATATTAATATATGTTTCAAAGGCATCATAATAGGATTTGTTTCTTATATCATCTTCCATATGATCAAATATATTATCTATTCTCTTGGAGTGGATATAGATTTCTGCAAGGCCATATCCCTCCATAAATATCTCTTTCCTGCTTACGTCATATAGGAAGTAAACCCTATCCCCTACAGGAAGTTGATCCTCAAAGTCCTCAATGTATCTTTCTGGATAAGTAGCCTTGGGATCATTATGGGTCAGGATGAAAATTTCAATTCCAGCATTCTCTCCATATTCTTGACATAAAAGCTCGAGTTCACTTATCTCGTAATCGGTCAGTAGGCCAGCCTCATCAAAGACACGTCTATCATTGCTACTAGTAGCTAAGGCTATGGCGGTATCACCAGTAATGAAATTTACAAGAATAAGAGATAGGATTAAAATAAAACCAAGAAATTTTTTTCTATGATTCATCATGATAACATACCTCCTAGCAGGGTTATTATACGAAAGAGTAGGAAGCTACCCCCGGACACACCGAAGAACCAAGCAGCTACCTTTGCACCACTTATAGGAGGTTTACCTACAATCTTACCTGTCTGGCCATTCATTGCAAATGTATGCTGTGCCTGCTGATAATCATAGCAAACCATCCATACAGGTAATAGAGCATATTCAGAATTTTTCTTTCGAATATTTATATTTTTCCTATTTATACGTACTGAAGAATATCCAGTTATTGTAGATCTAATATAGGAATCCACGTAAGAGTTAACCCTTTGCTTTATCCTTGGCAGTAGCTCATTATCATCATAATCATATTTTTCAGCTATATAGCCTGCAAGGTAAGGCATCTGAAATTCCTTGAGGTTACTGTAAGAGTAGGGTTCTAGTTTATTCATCATGGAATCATCCATTTTCTTAGAGGCATCGCAGGGAACTCTAAGATAATCCAAATCAACCTTACGATATACATGATAATACTTTGTCTCAGTATAGATCCAATCGCCTCTTGAATAGGTGCGAACCCTAGTACATGTAGCCTCCACCTCTCCTTTGCCATTAAGGTCATAAAGCCAGAAAGGTACATAGATACCTGTTATATCTTTAATGCGGTCAGCAACACGAAAGTTATTAGGAGTAAGAATTCCTTTCTTGCACCATTTTTTAAAAGCTTCTTCTGCTTGTTTCTTACTAATTAAAAAAGGTATAACCCTTTCTGGTGCTAAGTTACCAGATAAGCGGTCACTGATGACTACTCCTGCCCCGCAAAAGCTACATTTGGTAGCAGTAGTCTGTGGATCTGTAAGAAGTACTGCCCCGCAGTTATTACAATTATATTCATTGACTTCTCCGCCAGAAAAAGTAGGATGACTCACAGATTCATCTTCAAAAGATTTGTCTTGGTAATCATTTTCAAAGGATGCTTCTGCCGCTTTTTTATCATCATCATCCATATTATATGAGACTTGAGCGTTTTTAGGAAGATTAGGCGTTCCGGCCATCTCTTCAATGGTGTCCTTGCGCCCACAACTACCACAGCTTAGTTTCCCCGATTCTGTATCAAAAGCCATATCGGCTCCGCAATTAGGGCATTTATATTGTGTAACCATATTTCTCCCCCTGTTTATAATAGTACTTGTATAGTCTTATACATAAAATGTCCGCAAACAGGAAATAGAAGTTTCTTATTTGACGGACATTATAGAGGTTTATTTATTTAAACTAGCCTTTAATGCTGCCAGTTCATCATCAACTGATACATCGGAAGCATATTTCCTTGTTAAGTCTTTTATAGAAGAGTCAGCGGAGGAGCGATTTAGCTCAGCCATGGCATTAGCTTTATCAAGTGCTTTATCAGCTATATCTTCGTATTTTTCGAAACTAGATATTGAATTGTTAGCACTTGCAACAGAGGAACCTATTTTGTTAATACGTTCTTGGGTTTTTGCTACAGCAAGTTTACCTTTAATCATATCTTTTCTTGCTTCTAATTCGCCAATATCAGCTACAAGCTTATCATGCATCTGTCTCATATGCAGTGCATTGTTTTTAGCTAATTCATAAGCTTCCTGAAGTCCTGTTTGTCTGGATGCAAGAGAGGCCTTCTGCTCTAAAAATTTACGAGCGTCATTTTCATTGTTTGCTTCCAAGGCCTTAACTGCAAAACTTTGCATTTTTTCAATCTCTTCATTACATTCATCCAAGTCCCTCTTGGCTCTTTGTTCCTCTGCCATAATAGTAGCTGTCTCTGACTTTACCTTACCAAGGTCAGAATTTAAGTTACGTAAGCATTGATCGATCATTTTCTCTGGATTTTCTGCCTTATCCAAAAGTGCATTTATGTTGCTTGACATGATGTCGCGAAATCTTGTTAATATTCCCATGTATGTTACCTCCTTATGTAATATCGTATTTACAATTAAAGTTTATTATGAAAGAAGAATTACGTCAAGTTAAATTATAGTTAGAAATATGAGAGAAAGCTTAAATTATAAAAAATATAATTATTGGTGAATGTTTATTAATAAAAACCAGATAATAAATAATGTAAAAAAATTAAAAAAGTACTTGCAAATGACTATTAGCTGGTGTATAATATCACGTGTTGTGACGTTGATAGCGTTGAAACGTAAGGTTGCTACTGGGTTACAGTAGGTTTTTACGTGGAGCGAAGGTCAAGTTATGAAACTGGCGACAAGTCACTGTACAGATTAACTTTCTGCCTAGTGCAGATAAAACGTGTGAAAGTCTCTTTGACATAGTAATCCGGTGTAACCGAGATTATATAATAATCCGTATTTCAACCGGATTTTATCTATGAAAACGAAGATACACACGGATGAGTGTACAGTCACCACTGTCGTACTGAATTTAAGTGCGAAAAGGAGGCGGCTTTTTTTATGGCAAGTCAAGTAATGAGAATCACTTTAAAGGCATATGATCATCAACTTATTGATCAATCTGCAGGAAAAATAATTGATACTGTAAAGAAAACAGGATCAAAGGTGAGCGGACCTGTTCCCCTACCAACAAAGAAAGAAATCATCACAGTTCTTAGAGCGGTACACAAGTATAAGGACTCCAGAGAGCAGTTTGAGCAGAGAACACATAAGAGATTGATCGACATTATCACACCAACCCAGAAGACAGTTGATGCTTTATCAAGATTAGAGATGCCTGCAGGTGTGTACATTGACATTAAGATGAAGACAAAGTAGAAGCTCATCAAACATGTCAAAATTTTAATTAATTAAATAAGAAGAAATCCTTAGGGTTTATTATATTTATATATGAACCATCTAGGATGATTGCAAGACACACAAGAATTTGTGTAGCAATCCGCTGTAGATTAAACAGGAGGTAAAATATGAAGAAAGCAATTTTAACAACGAAAATTGGAATGACTCAAGTTTTCGGCGAAAACGGTGTGTTAATTCCAGTTACTGTATTGCAAGCAGGTCCTACTTATGTTACTCAAGTAAAGACAGTAGAAAACGATGGATATAGTGCAGTACAGGTAGCATATGGCGATATCAGAGAAAGTCTGGTAAGCAAACCTGTAAAAGGACATTTTGCAAAAGCCGGTGTAGAAAATAAAAGATTCATAAAAGAGTTTAAATTTGACAATGTGTCTGATTATGAATTAGGTCAGGAAATCAAAGTTGATATCTTTGAGGCAGGAGACAAAGTTGATGTTACTGCAAGATCAAAGGGTAAAGGTTTCCAAGGAGCTATAAAAAGACATGGTTTAAGTAGAGGACCTATGTCCCATGGTTCCAAATATCACAGACATGCAGGTTCCAACAGTTCATCTGCTACACCTGGTAGAGTATTTAAGGGTAAGAAGATGCCTGGACACATGGGTAATGTTATGGTAACAGTGCAGAATCTTGAAGTTGTAAGAGTAGATGCAGAGAAAAATGTCATCCTTGTAAAAGGTGCGGTTCCTGGACCAAAGAAATCAATGGTTATACTGAAGGAATCAGTAAAGGCAAACTAGTGCCAAGAAAGGAGGAACAAAGAGATGGCAAATGTAACAGTTTATAATATCGAAGGCAAAAAAGTTGACACAATTGAACTTAACGACGCAGTCTTCGGAGTAGAGATAAATGAACATTTAGTTCACAAGGCGGTTGTAAATCAATTGGCTAACAAACGTCAGGGAACGCAAAGTGCTAAAACCCGTTCAGAAGTTAGTGGTGGTGGCAGAAAGCCTTGGAGACAAAAAGGAACTGGTCATGCAAGACAGGGTTCAATCAGATCTCCACAGTGGAAAGGTGGCGGCGTAGTATTTGCTCCAAAGCCAAGAGACTATTCTAAGAAAATGAATAAAAAAGAAAGAGTTCTTGCAATCAAATCAGCATTAACATCCAAAGTTAACAATGAGAAATTCTTTGTTTTGGATCAGATGGTTTTTGATGAGATTAAGACTAAGAAGATGAGAGAAGTCCTAGATAATCTTAAAGTTAATAGGGCACTCATTGTTCTTGATAAGAAGGATGATAAGGTAACACTTTCAGCAAGAAATCTACCAAATGTTAGAACCATTTCAACTAATTCCATTAATGTATATGACATCCTAAAGTATGATACAGTAGTGATCACAAAGGATGCAGTAGCACAGATCGAGGAGGTGTACGCATAATGGCAGATTTAAAATACTATGATGTTATCATCGAGCCTATCGTTACAGAGAAAAGTATGAATTTCATGAGCGATAAAAAGTACACATTTAAAGTTCACACAGAAGCTACTAAGTCTCAGATAAAGGAAGCAGTAGAGAAGATGTTTGATGGTACAAAGGTTGCCAAGGTAAACACCATGAATATGGGAGGCAAGATGCGCAGACGTGGTAACCAAGTAGGTAGAACAGCTAAATCCAAGAAGGCAATTGTTCAGTTAACTGAGGACAGTGCTGAAATTGAGATTTTCTCCGGACTGTAAGATTTGGTTTATTTAATATTAATGTAGGATGAAAAAACAATCTACATCATATGAAAGGAGTACAAAATCATGGGAATTAAAACATATACCCCATATACACCTTCTAGAAGGCATATGACCGGTTCTGATTTTGCTGAAGTAACAAAAACAAAACCCGAAAAGTCACTGGTTGTTTCTTTAAATAGAAAGGCTGGACGTAACAATCAAGGTAAAATCACAGTTAGACACCGTGGCGGTGGTGCTAGAAGGAAATATAGAATTATTGACTTCAAAAGAAGGAAAGACAATATCCCTGCAAAGGTAGCAAGTATCGAGTACGATCCTAACAGGACAGCAAATATTGCATTACTTCATTATGCAGATGGTGAAAAGGCATATATCCTTGCACCTTATGGACTTAAAGTTGGAACCACACTTATGAGTGGTGAAAAAGTTGAGATAAAAGTAGGTAACTGCTTACCATTAAACAACATACCTGTTGGTACTGAGATTCATAATGTTGAATTACATCCAGGTAAAGGTGGACAATTGGTTAGGTCTGCAGGAAACTCAGCACAGCTTATGGCTAAAGAAGGAAGGTACGCAACTCTTCGTCTTCCTAGTGGAGAGATGAGAATGGTTCTTCTAAAATGCAGAGCAACCATTGGTCAAGTAGGTAACATTGATCATGAACTTATAACAGTAGGTAAAGCAGGACGTAAACGTCATATGGGCTTCAGACCTACAGTTCGCGGTTCTGTTATGAACCCTAATGACCATCCACATGGTGGTGGTGAAGGTAAGACGGGTATTGGACGTCCTAGCCCAATGACACCTTGGGGCAAACCTACTCTTGGACTTAAGACTAGGAAGCCTAATAAAAAATCTAATAGTATGATAGTAAGAAAGAGAGACGGAGGAACTTACAAGTAGTAAGTAATGTTCGTCCAGATAGAATCAATTCTAAGGAGGTTAGAATTTATGGCTCGTTCACTGAAAAAGGGACCATTCGCTGATGATCATTTATTGAAGAAAGTTGATGCTCTCAATAAAAGCGGAGACAAGACAGTTATTAAGACTTGGTCACGCAGATCTACCATTTTTCCTCAGTTTGTAGGACACACAATTGCAGTTCATGATGGTAGAAGACATGTTCCCGTGTATATAACAGAAGATATGGTTGGACATAAACTCGGTGAGTTTGTTGTTACCAGAACCTACAGAGGACATGGAAAAGACGAAAAGAGATCAGGTAATAGATAATGAAATAGTTTGAATGGAAGGAGGTTTTATCCATGGCAAGAGGGCATAGATCCCAGATAAAGAGAGAAAGAAACGAGATTAAGGATAACAGAGCAAAAGCTAAGTTATCATATGCTAGAATTTCTGTTCCTAAGGCTTGTTTTGTATTAGACGCCATTAGAGGTAAAGATGTTAAAACAGCACTTGGCATTTTAGCATATAGCCCAAGATATGCTTCTAGTGTAATAGAGAAGTTGTTAAAGTCTGCTATTGCAAATGCTGAGGTTAAGAATATGGATCCAGAGAAGCTTTACGTTGAAGAATGTTATGCAAACCAGGGTCCGATTATGAAGAGAATTCAACCAAGAGCACGAGGCACCGCTTATCGTATTGAGAAGAGAATGTGTCATATTACTGTAGTGCTTAATGAGAGATAAGGAGGGCAATAATGGGACAAAAGGTTAATCCCCACGGCTTAAGAGTCGGAATAATTAACGATTGGGACTCTAGATGGTATGCGGAAAGCGATTTTGCCGATAATCTTGTAGAAGATTATAAAATCAGAAAATATCTCAAGAATAGATTATATAGTGCAGGTGTATCAAAGATAGAGATGGAAAGAGCATCTGATCGTTTAAAGGTAATTATTCACACTTCAAAACCTGGTGTTGTTATCGGTAGAGGTGGTAGTGAGATAGATAAGTTAAAGATCGAAGTTCAGAAGTATACTGATAAGAAGTTAAATCTTGAAATAAAAGAAGTAAAGAGACCGGATTTAAATGCTCAGCTTGTAGCTGAAAACATAGCATCTCAGCTTGAGAATCGTATATCCTTTAGAAGGGCTATGAAATCAACTATGGCAAGAACCATGAAAGCTGGTGCTAAAGGTATTAAGGCGGCTGTAGGTGGACGTCTTGGCGGAGCTGATATTGCTCGTACAGAGTTTTATAGTGAAGGAACAATACCTCTACAGACCTTACGTGCTAATATCGATTATGGTTTTGCTGAAGCTGATACCACTTTCGGTAAGCTAGGTGTTAAGGTTTGGATCTATCATGGAGAAGTGCTTCCAACAAAAGGAGCAAAGAAGGAAGGGAGCGGTAAATAATGTTAATGCCAAAGAGAGTTAAACGTCGTAAGCAATTTCGTGGCACTATGACTGGAAAAGCTTCCAGAGGTAATACCATTGCCCATGGTGAATATGGTATTGTAGCTTTAGAGCCCGCTTGGATTAAATCAAACCAGATAGAGGCTGCTCGTATAGCTATGACCCGTTTTACAAAACGTGGTGGTAAGGTTTGGATTAAGATATTTCCCGATAAACCAGTAACAACCAAGCCAGCTGAGACTCGTATGGGTTCAGGTAAAGGTAGTTTAGAGTATTGGGTAGCGGTTGTTAAACCGGGACGCGTTATGTTTGAAATCGCTGGTATCCCTGAGGAAACTGCAAGAGAGGCATTACGTCTTGCAATGCACAAATTACCAGTAAAATGTAAAATAGTTTCGCGTGCAGAACTAGAAGGCGGTGAAAACAGTGAAAACTAATAAATATGTAGAAGATTTAAGAAAAAAATCAGCTACAGATTTGAACGAAGAATTAGTAGCTGCTAAGAAAGAACTTTTCAACCTTAGATTCCAGAATGCAACCAATCAGTTGGATAATACAAGTAGAATCAAGGAAGTTAGGAAGAATATAGCCAGAATTCAGACTGTTATAACTGAGACTAAAAAGGCTTCCAATTAATAGGGGCTTCCGGGCTTAACATGTACCTTGGCCGAAAGTCCTGGAAAGGAGTATTGTATGGAAAGAAGTTTAAGAAAAGTACGGATTGGAAAAGTTGTTAGTGACAAGATGGATAAGACTATCGTGGTTGCATTAGTTGACAATGTAAAGCATCCGTTATATGGCAAGATTGTAAAGAGAACCTATAAATTAAAAGCTCATGATGAAAATAATGAGTGCAGAATTGGTGATCGTGTAAAAGTTATGGAGACAAGACCCCTATCTAAGGATAAGAGATGGAGA
>JGI24708J26588_10001214_pt1 | contig 20402 bp, 21 predicted proteins | sample BioPla1DNA2_FD_26588 | JGI IMG/M metagenome (IMG submission 26588) | reverse complement strand
AACTTCAGCGTCTTGCCCTGCCGTGTACTTGGCACCTTCTTCGATCTCCCCAAATATATCGTAAAACTTTTCGTTTCCTTCAATTTTAGCCTCTTTACCTGTAGCCTTAGTAGTAAAGGAAATCCTATTGCCATGGGCATAGGCACTAATGCCTAAGTCCTTATTGTCATTGATTGTCTTGGCAATACTGGCGAGGGTATCGCCTTCGCCTACTGTGATTTTCATCATTTTTTCGGGATCTGTCCCTATCTGGAAAGTCTGCCCTGCTGCAAGTGTCACCTCTTTGGAAACAAACTGCGCCGATGTGGCCAGCTGTTTGACTTCAAGATCGTATGTGCCTGAGTGTGCTGAGCCAGAGGCGTTGACTGTCAAGATGTCTGTGCGCGTAGAGGTGGCGACATTTCTTTGAAATGTGCCTGTCAGTTTCATATCAAAGATAAAGCTGTCAAACCGCGATAACTTCATGTTTACATCGCGGTAAGCGTCTCTTTTCCATTCCGCCTGGACCTTCTTTTGGAAGACCCGATCAACTGGGATACGCTGGGCTGTCATGATATCCTTGATGATTTGTTCAGTATCTAATCCTGAGTTCAGNCCAGAGATTCTCATATTCTTCACCTCATCCTTAANGTTCTCTATCTCTATTATCGACAGACTGGTCAATTAGCTTTAATCTGGTGGGTAAAATTACCAGTGCCTGCTGTGTACTTCGACACAACGACGAATTGTCCTTTTTTGCCTAATTATACAGGAAATTTAGTTTGACATGTGACCTTTTCCGTGATAGAATTACTCCAGTTAAGACTTTAAATGAAGCGAACGAATGGCCTCGAGTTCTACCATTGAGTGAGCATAAGGGTTTACAGGGTTTGCGAAGTTTAGGCTTTGACTAGAAAACAATTTTAGGAGGCCATTAAATGATCGGTAGAGTAAAATGGTTCAACGCAGAAAAAGGTTTCGGATTTATTGAGCGCGAAGATGGAGACGACGTATTCGTACACTTTTCCGCTATCCAATCCACAGGTTTCAAATCCCTCAACGAGGGTGACGAAGTCAGCTTTGACATCGTAGAAGGCGACCGCGGCCCACAAGCTGCTAACGTAGTTCGCCTCTAAGCCTGGCAATCAGTACTAAGTAAAGTACAGAAACTTGAAAGCCCCATCCGCAAAGGATGGGGCTTTTTCTATCGAATTGACTACAGTGTCAAAAGCTTGGCACAATAGAATTAACTACTCGCTCTTGTCCCCTTGTTCTTCTTCCAGTTTTTCTAAGACCCAGTTCAACTCAGATATTGCTCGCTCCAGTGCATCATGGAGACATTGGTCAGACTGAATAAACAGCTTAAGGCCAACCTGTTCCGACTTGAGAACATTGATACGGTTTTTGATATGTTCAACTATAGCCAATTGACTCATCATTTTTCCCCCGCCTTCCAAAGAGTACAGTATCATTATAAGTGATAGACTTCCCTTCTTCAAGTTCTGCTTCTGGCGAGATCAAGCAGGATTCCTTTTCTAAAAGTCGAAGAGGTTGGCAAAATGATCCATAGCGGAGGGTTGAAAGTGTCCATAAAAATCATTACAGACAGCGCCTGCGATCTGCCGAAAGGACTGGTTCAGGAATACGGCATCGATGTCTTGCCCTTCCTGGTCATTATCGACGATAAAGAGTATCAGGACGGGGTCAATATTACGACCCGGGAAGTCTATGATGCCATTCGTGCTGATAAGATCCCTACTACGGCACAGGTGCCGATAGATCAGATTGCCGCAACTTTCAAGAAGTACGCTGAACAAGGCCGAGAATGCCTTTACCTCAGTTTTTCCTCTAAACTGTCGGGCACCTGCAATACGGTGCAGCTGGTAGCCCAAGAGATGATGCAAAAGTTTAAGGACTTCAAGCTGACCATCGTAGATACCTTAAGCGGTTCTCTTGCCCAGGGACTGATCGCCCTGGAAGCAGCCCAGATGGCCAAGGCAGGAGCCGATTCTGCCGCCATCATCGACCGTGCACAAAAGCGTTCCAACAACAATGTGGAACATCTTTTTTCCGTCGATGATCTGCACTACCTTTACCGGGGCGGGCGGGTCAACTATGCCAGCGCCTTTTTAGGCGGGCTGCTGCAGGTCAAGCCGATTTTGCATGTCCAGGACGGGCTGATGATTCCCTTCCAAAAGGTTAGGGGCAAGAAAATGGCTATTAAGCGCATCGTGGAACTTGTCAAAGAGCGCTCCCTGGGAGACAAGGATCAGCTGATCGGCATCACCCATGCCGATGACCCAGCTGCAGCTGAAGAAGTAAAAGCTCTGCTCCAAGAAAATTTGGGCTATCAGAACTTTATTACGAATCTAATTGGCAGCGTCCTGGCCTGCCATATAGGCATTGGCGGTGTGGCGGTCTTTGCCGTCAACAAGAAATTTCCTGAAGTTAACGCGGCCCCTTCCGCAACTTAATTTAATATTTTACTTTCCATTAACGTTGCGTTATACTAAATAATACAAGACAAAAATTTAACAAGGAATGGAGTGTAGGTTGTGGATTACAAGTATATGGCGGAACCTTATAAAATCAAAATGGTAGAACCCATTGCTGTTACCACCAGGGAGCAGAGGGAAGAAGCCATTAAGAGAGCCGGCTGGAATACTTTCTTACTTACCACTGATGATGTTTATATCGACCTTCTTACAGACAGCGGCACCAATGCCATGAGTGACAACCAGTGGGCGGGCCTAATGCTTGGCGATGAAGCCTATTCAGGCAGCAGAAACTTCAGGCATCTCGAAGAGACCATCCGCGAACTCTATGGATTTAAGTATGTTGTTCCTACCCACCAAGGACGGGGTGCCGAAAACATTCTTTCCCAGATTATGATCAAGCCCGGCGACTATGTCCCCGGCAATATGTACTTTACAACCACCCGAGCCCACCAGGAGATGAACGGGGCCACCTTCAGGGACATTATTATCGACGAAGCCCATGATCCTAGCAATGAGCATCCCTTTAAGGGTAATGTAGATTTAGACAAATTGCAGGGGCTGATTGATGAAGTAGGTGCCGAGCGCATCCCTTACATCTGCGTTGCGGTAACAGTCAACCTTGCCGGCGGTCAGCCTGTGTCCATGGCCAACCTGAAGGCCGTTTATGAACTGGCTCAGAAGCATAACATTAAGGTGATGATGGACGCCACCCGCTGCGTTGAAAACGCCTGCTTCATTAAGTGGCGTGAACCAGGCTACGAGAATAAGACCATTAAAGAAATCATCAAGGAAATGTACAGCTACGCCGACGGCTGCACCATGAGCGGTAAAAAAGACGGCATCGTCAATATTGGCGGCTTTTTAGCCCTCAATGACGAAGAACTCTATCAAAAGGCCACCAGCCTGGTAGTAGTCTATGAAGGCATGCCCTCCTACGGCGGCATGACCGGACGTGATATGGAGGCCTTGGCCCGGGGTATCCGGGAGTCCATGGACTACAACTTTATTGCCCATCGCCTTGATCAGGTCAAATACTTAGGTGATAAACTGATTGAAGCGGGCATTCCGGTGGTTAAACCCATCGGCGGCCATGCCGTGTTCCTGGACGCCCGCCAGTTCTATCCTCACATTCCGCAAGATGAGTTCCCAGCCCAGATGCTCGCTGCCCAGCTTTACCTCGAATCAGGGGTACGCAGTATGGAAAGGGGCATCATTTCTGCCGGACGTGACAAGGAAGGAAACCATTACTATCCCAAACTGGAACTGGTGCGCCTGACTATTCCGCGCCGGGTTTACACCTACGCCCACTTGGATGTTGTAGTAGAAGCTGTAAAGGCATGCTACAAGCACAGAGATTCCATTAAAGGTCTGCGCTTTGTTTATGAGCCGCCTGTGCTCCGCTTCTTTACCGCCCGCTTCGAGCCGCTCGCCTAGAAAGACACGAATTAATGTGCCCTGTAATGGTCTCCATTACAGGGCTTTGCTTTGCTTATTCCTTGGCTCTGGATCTTAAAAAATCCACAAGCTCAGATTTTTCCACCCTGCTGACCCCGCTGTGTTCAATATCAAAGCGGGCATCGAAGGGTTGGTCCGAAATTCTCTCCATAGCCTCAGCAATGCGGGGACGGCAAAATGTTCCCTGGCACCAGCCCATGGAGGCCCTGGTGCGCCTTTTGATGCCGTCAATTGTCTTCACCGGAATACCTCTCTGAACAGCATCAATGATTTCGCCCTCCGTTACCTGTTCACAGCGGCAGATCACCTTCTCCGGCGCCGAGGGAATATCCAGCAGAGGCTTGATTTCACTTAGCGGCCTCAATTCCCTGGATTTAATAATCGGCCTGCGATAGGGATTAAAGGCTGGATCGGGCTCTAGAACAAGGCCCGCTGCGGCCAGAATGTCCTCGGCCAGACGGGCAATAGCAGGCGATGCGGTCAGCCCGGGAGACTGAATGCCCGCCACATTGATCAAGCCTGGCACCTTGGTTTCTTCGATAATAAAATCATCTGTGGAACTGCGGGCCCGCACCCCTGTAAAACTGCGGATAAACTGCCTGGGATCCAATCCTGGGTAGAGTTCCGTGCAGGCATCGTAGATCTTGGCCATCCTGGGCAGATCAGTTGATGTGTCTTCCCTGTCAGCCTGATCGCTGGCATCTGGTCCAATCAGGAGATTATCGTACAGAGTGGACGTGATTAAGATGCCCTTCCCCTTTTCGGTAGGCAGACCAAAGATCACATGGTTCACTGCCTTGCCGCTTCCCCTGGCAAAAAGCAGGTACTGGCCGCTGCGGGGCAGAATCGAAAAGTCTGCGATGCCGGCCATTTGGGCAACAAGATCAGCTTGGACACCGGCTGCGTTAATCACATAGCGGGCTGAAAAACTCCCCTTGGCAGTTTCAATGGTGAAATTCCCCTTACTGCCGCGCAGAGCCTTCACTTCCGACTCAAGCTTGAGCTCCGCTCCATTAGTTATTGCATTTTCAGCTAGAGCAATCGCCATCTCATAGGGTGAGCATACGCCCGCCCCCTCGCAGAGAAGCCCCCACTTAAGATCCTTGCTGAGATTTGGTTCCAACTCCCTCAGCTCAGCCTGATCTACAATGCGCAAATCGGTAAGTCCATTCTCCCGCCCCTGCTCCAGGAGCCTGACAAGGGGAGCTGGGTCATTTTCAGCCGTGACTACCAAAGAACCGGTCTTTTTAAAACCAAAGTTGAGCTCTGCATCGAGCTGGGCAAAGGCTAGGCGCCCCTCATAGCAGAGCTGCCCTTTCAAGGTGGTAGACGGTTCCGCGTAGCCGCCATGGACGATGGCGCTGTTGGCCTTGGTGGCCCCCATGGCTACATCGGTGCCCTTTTCCAAAATTAGAATGCGCAGTTGATACTTAGACAGCCTTCGGGCGATTGAGGTACCTACAATACCCGCTCCAATGATGGCCACATCATATAAGTTCTCCACAGGATCACCTGTCCCTAAAGGAATAGATTGGCGTAGAACCTGAACAAGTCAAAGAACATCAAAATCCCGACTGCAATGAGCAGAATGCCAGAAATGGTCTGGATCACATTTAAGTTGCGCCGAATAAAGCCAAAGGTGCTTTGGAGGCGATTCCAAAGGAGGGCAGTAAACACAAAGGGAATCCCCAGACCCAGCGAAAAGGTCAAAAGCAGCGCCATACCCTGGTACATGGTATCCAGGTTGGAGGCAAGAATGAGTGCGGTCCCCAAAAACGCTCCCAAGCAGGGCGTCCAGCCCAGTGAAAAGGCCGCCCCAAAGAATAGGCTGGACCAAAACTTCAAGTCTTTAGTGGAGGCGCCCAGGGATCGGCTGCGGTTGAGAAAGCCGATCTTAAGCACTCCCAGGTAGTTCAGGCCAAAAGCTATGACCACTATTCCGCCTAGCCGCTGCAGCAGCAGGCGATGTTCAGAAATAAGGCTGCCTAAAGCCGAGGCTGTAGCTCCGAGGGTGACAAAAACAATGGAAAAACCCGCCACAAAGCCTAAAGTGTTAGTCAAAAGGCGCCGGCCGGATTTTCCCCCTTCCCCCTCCATACCGCCTAGATAGAGCAGGTAAATTGGGATCATCGGGAGAATGCAGGGCGACAGAAAAGCCAAAAAGCCTTCAACGAAGATCAAGCCAAAAAGTGACAGTGAAATCTCTGGAGTCGCAGCCTGCAGCATTATTTAGCATCCTCTACCATCTGCAGTACAGTCGCCTTATTGGTCGCCCCCACCACATAACCGGCCAACTGTCCCTCGGCATCAATCACCACTGTGGTTGGCAGTCCCGGAATCCCGAAAATCTGTGTACCTACTGTGCCAAAGTCTAAGAGATTAGTCATGGTCAAATCGTTGTCTGCCAGATACTTAGCGCCTGTCTCCACCAGCTCTCGGCGCCCGTCAATTTGGTTGACCAGAAAGAGCACAACCTCTTCTGATCCCTCCAGCTCCTCATGGAGCTCTTGAAACTCGGGCATCTCAGCGCGACAGGGCGGGCACCAGCTGGCCCAGAAGTTGAGGATTACCACTTTGCCCTTCTGGTCGCTGAGCCGAATGGTTTCGTTAGCAGTGCTCACCAGAGCAAAGTTCTGCACAGCCACGCGGGGATTCACCTGCACTGCCTGGGCCAGGGCCAGACTGCTCACTCCAGCCACCATCAGAAGCACAAGGCAAGATAGAACAACCAACTTTACATTACGCATCTGCATCACCTCTTTTTGTCAAATATACCCCAGGGGGGCATATTAGGCAAGTATAAAGATTGTGAACACCTTCTCTAATCTCCTGGTTTTCCTTGACAAAGGGGCCTGATTCAGGGAAGATCATGTTAAGTCGTAAGAATCATCACAGTGAGGTGAGCGCTGCGGCATGAAGAGAATCTTATCCCTACTGCTCCACCGTGTTACTGTTATCTCCCTGGCCATTTTGATCCAGTTGCTGGCCATTGTACTGATGGTTGGTCGTTTCAGCGACTACTTTCAGATTTTTTATGTTTTCCTAACCCTGCTAAGTGCTGTGGTGCTGATCTTTATCGCCACCGGGCATCAAAAATCCGCCTACAAAATTGCCTGGATTATTCCCATCATTCTCTTTCCTATTTTTGGCGGCCTGTTTTATCTAGTACTAGGCAGTCCCCGCCCCAGCCGCCGCATGAGGCGGAAGATGCGGCAGCTTAAGTATCACGGAGAGCGCTCCCTCGTTTTTAGCAAACCAGTTTTGGATAAGCTGGTTCAGCTCAGCGAGCATGCGGGCAATCAGGCCCGCTATATTCAAAACCACGCCCTCTATCCTGTCTATGAACATACCTGTTCCCACTTCTTCCCCTTGGGGGAGCTCGCCTACGAATCCATGCTGGAAGAGCTGGCCAAGGCCGAGCACTATATTTTCCTGGAATATTTCATCATTGAAGAAGGGATCATGTGGAACAGCATATTAGATATCCTGGTGGAGAAAGTCAAGGCAGGCGTGGATGTGCGCCTGATCTACGACGATGTGGGCTGTTTATTCAAACTGCCCTACAGATACGACAAAAAACTGGAGGCACTGGGCATCAAAACAGAGCGTTTTCATCCCCTGACCCCTCGCCTTTCCGCCATGCTGAACTTCCGGGATCACCGCAAACTGATGATTATCGACGGTCACACCGGCTTCACAGGAGGCATTAATCTGGCAGATGAGTATATCAATGCCTACGAAAAACTGGGCCATTGGAAGGACTCGGCCTTCCTGATCAAAGGAGAGCCTGTCTGGTCTTTGACAATGATGTTCCTGGCCATGTGGGAGTACCTCCGGGGAGAAGCGGTTCCTGTCGATGAATTCAGGCCTGCTCAACTGCCCGAGGCTGCAGAAGTGGAGGGCTTCATTCAACCCTTTGGAGATAATCCCCTGGACGGAGAAGCAGTCAGCGAAACGGTTTATCTTAACTTGATCTCCCGGGCTACAGACTATGTTTATGTCACAACGCCCTACCTCATTTTAGACAACGAGGTGCTGACCGCCCTCAGCACCGCTGCCAAATCCGGGGTGGATGTGCGCATTATTACACCCCATATCCCCGACAAGCCCATCGTGCACGCCGTTACCCGCTCCTATTATCACATACTGGTCCAGAGCGGAGTGCGCATTTTTGAATATACGCCGGGCTTTATGCACTCGAAGACGATTGTTGCCGATGACGAAGTAGCAGTTGTAGGTTCTATCAATCTCGACTACCGCAGCCTCTACCTCGCCTTTGAAAATGGAGTATGGCTTTACAAAACCCCAAGTGTGCTGGAAATTAAAGATGACTTTTTGACGGCCTTGACGGTCTGTGAGGAAATCAGTTTGAAAAAGTACGAAGAGATAGGCACAGTTCGCAGGTTCACCTGGTCCTTGCTGCGCCTCCTTGCCCCACTCCTCTAGAAGCAAGCTAGGTCCCCTGCGGTAAAAGTGAGCAGGGGATTATCTTTTTGTGTCGAAATGTCCAGTAACCACCGTGAAATGGGGTGCAGCCATGCCGAAATGGTCATTTACACGAATTCGCCAGCGCGTTTTGGTCCTCTTTGTCACAATTGTAGTTGTACTAACTCTCTTTGTAGTGACCACGACCGGCATTTTGACCCGTGCACTTGTGAATGATTTAGTAGAAGAACGTGCCCTCGACCTGGTGCAGCATCAGAACCAGGTGATCGGCCTCTGGCTTGAGGAGCGCATCACCGAGCTTGAACAGCTCGCCCATTCCTCCCTCCTGGAAAGTCTGGACTGGGACGAAATCGAGCCCCATCTCCAGCGGCGCATTGCCCAGTCTGAGAATTACTATCTGATTTTTTTCGTGGCCTCCCCGGACGGAGAATACAATACTACTTCCATGCGCAATGCTGGCAATATCAGTGATCGGGACTACTTCCCCCGGGTCTTTGCGGGGGAAACAGTTGTATCAGAACCCCTGGTCTCCCGCTCTACAGACCAGCGGATCATTGTGGTTGCCACCCCGATCTACACTGCGGACGGCTCGGAAATTGCAGGCCTCCTTGGACTTTCCGTTGATCTTGTCGCGATGCTGCAAGATGCGGTTCATCTCGCCGGAGAACGCTCTGATATGAACGTGTACCTTGTTGATGGAGAAGGACACTTTATCCTGCATGATAATCCGGACCTCATTTTGCACGGCCGGATGCAGAATGTGTTCAGTGATTGGGACGACTTTGCCGGACAGAAGTCCGGATCCTTTACCGTGAGTGAAGACGGCCAAAGCTACCGTGTTTTCTTTCAGGAACTTGCCGGCATTACCGACTGGAACGTTATTGTCCGTGTCCCTACAGCTTTCTTCGACCAACCGGTCCTAGATTTGATTTACAGGCTGATGGCGGTCTGCATCATCGGCATTTTGCTCGTGGTCTGGCTAGGTTCCTGGTTTGCATCTACCATCAGCAGGCCCATCGTGGAACTGAATGACATCTTTAAACAGGGTGCCCAGGGCGACCTTACCGTCAGGGCTGAAATCGACAGCACCGATGAACTAGGCGAAACCAGCGCATCCTTCAATAAGATGATGGATAGAATTGGAACGATGACCTATTACGACCCCCTGACGGGGTTGCCTAACAGGCAACACTTCTTAGATCTATTGGAAAAAAGCCTGGCAGATGACACCACCGTAATTTTTGCTTTGATATCGATCCGGGATTTTTCCGAACTGAAGACTTTGGCAGGTCCCGATGTAACTGACAGGGTTCTCAAGTATTTGGCTGAGACTTTGCAGAAACTAAGTGATGAGAGCCTGATCATGGGTCGGCTGGCCGATGCTGAGTTTGGCCTGATCATTTCATCAGGCAGCAGCCGTGTGCTCAAAACCATCGACAGACTGGACAACCTTCTGGCCCACCCGCTGCACTATGAGATCCATGATCTTAATGTGAACTTGCTGGGCGGCATAAGTATCAGCGAAGATCCGGAGCTCACCGCTGATGAGTTCTTCCATCAGGCCCAGACCGCACTCTATGAAGCCGAGCACAGCACTGACGACAGGCTCAGGCTCTATAACTCAGATACCCACCGGGCCATGATTGACCGGCTTCGTTTTCAAGCCGAGATCCGAACCGGTCTGGATGAGGATCAATTCATTGCCTTCTACCAGCCCGTAGTGGATCTTAAGACCAATATCATTGTCGGCAAAGAAGCGCTGATCCGCTGGCAGCATCCGGAAAAGGGATTGTTGACCCCTAATCAGTTCCTGTCCATAGCGGAACAGGGCGGCTTCATAGAAGAGATTGGCAAGTATATGCTCGCCAAAGTGTGTGCCCAGCACCAAGCCTGGTTGGCCCAGGGCATCGATTTAGGCTGGGTGGCAGTGAATATTTCCGCCAACCACTTCCGTTCCAGGGAGTTTCCGGGCTTGATCCGCAACATACTGCACACTTACGGTCTTCCCGCCAGTATATTGCGGATTGAGATTACCGAAGAGGCGATGCTGGCACCAACCCATGATGTCCTCCATAACCTGGAGGAGCTGAAAAAGATGGGAGTACTGCTGGCCATAGACGACTTTGGCACAGCCTACTCCTCCCTTGAATACCTGGTGCGTTATCCTGTAGAAACATTGAAAATCGATCGGACCTTTATTGATCAGGTTGACATCAACGCCCGGGCCCAAGGGCTGGTCAGATCCATTGTCGGCATGGGCCGGAACCTGGCGATGTGTGTTGTGGCTGAAGGTGTGGAGCGCAAGAACCAGCTGCATATCCTGCGCACAATGCAGTGCAATGAAGCCCAGGGCTTCCTGTTCAGCCGCCCCCTGCCTCCCGATGACTATGTGCAGGTAGCGGACCATTTGGCCGAGCAGCTGGAAAACAGTAAAATGGTGCTTTAGTAAAGAAATCAGGCGGGGACTTAAGTCCCCGCCTTCTGTTTCTAGATGAAGCTTTCTGCAAAGTGATATAACAGACGTACGCCGACGCCGGTGGCGCCTTCTGTGAGGTAATCCTGATCCTTGCTGGAGAAAGCTGTNCCGGCAATATCCAGGTGCANCCAGGGCGTTTCCTCCACAAAGGCCTCAATGAAAAGTCCTGCAGTAATGGTGCCNGCCGGACGGCCACCTGTGTTTTTCAAATCTGCCGCCGGGGTCTTGTTCTGCTCCCGGTACTCAGGGAAACTCGGCAGCTGCCAGACCCGTTCCCCCGACTGTTCAGATGCGCCCTTCAGCTTCTGGTAAAGCTCATCGCTGTTAGTGATGACGGCAGTAGTAGTATTGCCGAGCGCGATCACAGCGGCCCCCGTCAATGTAGCTACATCAACCACTTGCTGGGCCTTTTCCTTGGTTACTGTGTAATAGACTGCATCTGCCAAAGTAAGCCGTCCCTCTGCATCGGTCGAGTCAATTTGAATCGTTTTTCCGGCCATGGAGGTAATAATGTCACCTGGCCGGTATCCCTCGCCTGAAATCAGGTTTTCACAGGCTGCTACCACAGCAACCACATTCAGGCGCAGATTGTTAGCGGCAATCGCACTCATCGCGCCAATCACAGAAGCTGCCCCGCCCATATCTGACTTCATGGCGCCCATGCCTTGGGCAGGCTTAAGGGATAAACCGCCGCTGTCAAAAGTCAGTCCCTTGCCGACCAGCCCTAAGATCTGGTCAGGCTGATCAGGGTTGCCCTGATGGCGCATGATAATCAGACGGGGGGTATTGGCGCTGGCCTTCCCCACCTCAAGAAAGGCGGTCATGCCAATTTCACGGATGGCATCCTGCTCTAAGACCTCAACTGCAAAGCCGTACTTTTCACCTGCCTGCACTGCTTCCTTGGCCAGCTGCTCCGGAGTCATGTAATTGGCAGGCTCATTCACTAAATCACGGGCCAAATTTGCGGCCTGGCCTAGACTCTGACCGAGCTGCAGCCCCCTGATCACATCCACCTCCTGGGATGGTTCATAACAAACCTGGAGAGAATCCAGGGAAACTTCCTTTTTCTCCGATAAATAGCGGTCAAATCGATAGGTGCCCAGCAGGGCGGCCTCTGTCACAGCCCGGGCCACGTCGGCAGCAGAAAGCACATCTAAGGTCCAGGGAACCAGGGACAGGGACCTCATTTTCCGCTTGTCTGCCTCTTTCAGCGCTTTGCCGCAAGCTTTGCGCACCTTTTCCAGGCACAGCTCATCAGTCTTGCCAAGACCGCTGACAACGGCCTTTCTCGGTTTGTCTTCCCCTTCCACAAGGTAGGGGCAGTAGGCCAGCTCGCCAAATTTACCGGTAAAACCTTGATCTTCACATAAAGACCTGACCGCCTCATGGGGCCAGCTGTAATCTTCCATCCTGTCCTCAGCAACAAACAGCAGCAGATCGCCGACCAGGTCGGCACTGTACTCTAAAGCTCTTACTTCCACTTCATCATCGTCCTTTCTAGTTAATCCTCAACATCCAGCAGTTCTAGCCTGCTTTTTGGCAAAATCAGCTTGCTGTCCCCATGTTTTACCTGACTCATCGTAATCAGGGCGACAATCATAAAGATGGCGGCATAGGGAAAGAGTGTTCTATAACCCACATGCTCCATGAAAAACCCGGACAAAACAGGGGTAAGAATCTGGGCAGACATGGAGGCTGTGTAATAATAGCCTGTGTACTTGCCAATATCCGCTCCGGATGCCATCTCCACCACCATGGGGTAAGAGTTGACGTTAATAGCAGCCCACCCGAAGCCGACAAAGACTAGGATCACATTGAGCAGCGGTGAAAATGTGGTAAACAAAGCAGCCGCGGCAAAACAGACCGCCAGGGCAGAGATGCCGATTAGGATCGTTTTCTTTCTGCCAATCTTAGCTGCAATCATGCCCGCCGGCACAAAAGCAATAACGGCAGCCACTGTTGCCAGCATCAGGCTGTTGGCAAAGCCTCCCCCTGCCACCCCAAGAAAACTTTGGACATACTTGGAGAAGGCAGTTGTCACCGCATTATAGGCAAAGAACCAGAAAAAGATGGAGGTCAAAAGGAGCCAGAAGCTGCGCCTGACCGCCGGCGGCATTGCAGCAGAGCCCTTGGCTTCCTCCTTCTTTTCCTCAGCTTCTTCATAGGCTTCCATTTCCTTAGCAATTTTGTTTTCCTTGATCGTAAAAAACAAAATTGCCACCGCAACTACCATAAAGCTCGCCACAATCGTAAAAATGGGGAGATAGTCGGGCACACCTTCCTTGGGGACTAATAGCGAGATCAAGGCTAGAGAAAACACAGCACCTAAGGCGCCCATCAGATTGATTATTCCGTTGGCCTGGGACCTTAAGGGCTTAGGAGTCACATCAGGCATCAGTGCAACTGCTGGCGAGCGGTAGGTGCTCATCGCGACCAGGGCCACCAAAAGTACGATGACAAACAGGGGCAGATTGATCAGATTGTCCGCGGCCGGAATCAGGACCATAGAGATGGCGGCTGCAGCAGTGCCGCCTAGAATAAAGGGCATGCGCTTGCCGATGCCGGTGTGGATCTTATCTGAGAGAGCACCAAAAAGCGGCAGCATAAACAAAGCCAAGACATTGTCAAGGGCCATGATGCCTCCCGCGAGGGTATCACCAATTTGGAACGTGTGCTTGAGGATGAGGGGAATGATACTGTCATAAAGCTGCCAAAAGGCGGAAATAGACATAAAGGCCAGACCGATAAAAAATGTTCTGCGGTAATTTAACTTCATACTCAGGCTCCTCCCTGCCAGATGTTAGCGAGTTTTCATTCTTGCCAACTTCTCCAAAACCAGCCATATCCCTGCCTAACTAAAGACCCTTTGTTCCCCTTCTAGCAGGATTTCCCACCCACCCTGACGAATATAGTTATCAGTCCTATTAACAAAGGAGGTCAAAGGCTTATGAAAGAGTTTCAAGGGGGCTGTGCGCGCCCCAAGGCTAAGGTACAGCAGCCTCTGGATGCGCCAGCTGCACCAGAAATTGAGAAGGGAGTGTCGAAAACGATGATTCAAGTTGGCAAACCAGCACCAGAGTTTACTGCCCCAGGCTTTTATCAAGGGAAGTTCGTGGAGATTGATTTGGCGGATTATCGCGGCAAGTGGATTATGCTATGTTTTTATCCGGGGGATTTCACCTTCGTCTGAGCAACGGAAGTTTCAGCAGTTGCTGAAAAACATCCTGAGTTCGCAAAACTAGGCGTCGAAGTGTTCTCCATCAGTGTAGACAGTCCGTTTGTGCACAAAGTGTGGAACGATGAGGAGCTGTCTAAGATGTTAGGAGGCAAAGACGTACCATTCCCAATGCTCTCAGACCAAAGCGGCAGCGTTGGTCGACTCTACGGAGTCTATGATGAGGAGGCCGGAACAGAAGTTCGCGGACGATTTATCATTGACCCCGACGGCATTATCCAAGCCTTCGAAGTGATGACTCCGCCGGTGGGCCGCAATGTAAAGGAGACGCTAAGGCAAATCCAGGCGTTCCAGCACGTGCGTGAAAAAGGCGGCGCAGAGGTGACTCCAGCAGGCTGGAGACCGGGTAAGAATACGCTGAAGCCCGGGCCCGACCTGGTGGCTAATGTCTGGAAGGCATGGAAAGTGCAAGAAGCCTTTGAAGAATAGGACTACAATGACATAATAAAAAGCCTGGTCCAAGAGGACTGGGCTTTTCTTGTTCAACCGTCTAGGCAGAACGGTTTTCGATCATCTGGATAAACTCTGCGGCCAGGGCGGGATCAAACTTGCGGCCTGCTTCTTCGGCGATAAACTTCAGGGCGTATGCTGAATTTTTGTCGCTGGCCCTGTCATAGGTCTCCACAATGGACAGAATTCTGCTGAAGTAGGGAATCTCATCGCCCTTCAGCCCCCTGGGATACCCGGTTCCATCCCACCACTCATGGTGTGCCAGCACCGCAGGGGCTAAGTCAGCTGTGTCTTCCAAACAGCTCAGTAAACGGAAGCCTACGAGCGGATGCCGTTTCATCTCATGTTCCTCTTCCGGACTTAAGGGGTAAGGTCTGTAGAGAAGGTCCCGCTCCAGGGCGACCTTGCCTATATCATGGAGCAAACCGCAGACACGCAGGTTGCGCAGTTCATCGCAGGCAAGATCCAAGTGCCTGCCAAATTCCTCAGCCAAGGCACTGACCCGCTCCGCATGCACCTTCTCGGCTTCACTTCTGCCGTAAAGCTCCTTCATAATCCCGTCCAGCGTTTCTTTCTGGAAGCGGTTCTGTTCAGTCGTCTTCATCCAGTACATTGCTTCCTCAGCCCGCTGCCATACTATATGTACATCCTCGCCTGCATGGCTCTTTGTGGCACAGCCTAAAGGCATATTGATGGCCACAGCCCCTACAGACTGTTTGTCCAGGGCGCGCTGAAGCCGCCCGCACATTTCCTTGGCCTCCGCATGTCCGGTCTTGGGTAAAAGCACAATAAACTCATCGCCTCCCCAGCGGAAAACCAAATCAGTTGGGCGACAGACTTCCAAAAGGGTCTGGGAAACAGCGATCAAGAGCTGATCCCCTACGGCATGGCCGAAGATGTCGTTGGTCAGTTTCAGCCCATTGAGGTCACCGACGACAATCGAAAGGGGCCAGTGCTCAGGCCGATCCAGCCGGGGAAGTTCCTGTTCGAAGTAAGCCCGGTTATAAAGTCCGGTCAAGCCGTCTAGAAAAGAGAGCTGAGCCAGGTTTGACCACTGGTTTTCCCTCAGCCCCGACCGCTTAAAAGTACAGAGTACTGCAAGAATCTGTCCTTGGTCACCGCGCAAAGGCGCTATATTATCACTGATCAAAAGCTCTGTTCCGGTCTTGGTCCTGATCGCAACTTGCTTGCGGCTCCTTGTCCGGCCCTCCAGGGCCTCGGCAATAGCATCGGTGTCAGCCTGGACATTGTAGACTTCTTCGTAATCCCTTCCCACAGCTTCTTCCTTTGACCAGCCGGTGAGTTTCTGCGCCTGCGGGTTCAGCATCTCGATTCTGCCTTGCGAGTTGATCACCATCATGGGCTCCGAAACAGCCTGCAGGATCTGTTCACACTTCCTCCATTCCTGTTTCGCCACATTCTTCATCCTAATCAGACTGACAGTAGAAAAAACCATTGCCAGCCCTAACAGGCTGCACACAATAGGCAAAACCACAACCACACCCCCCCACCTGTACCGAAGGTCTTAATTCGGCATCTGTTGGCCTAATCCCTTCTTGTGGACCTAATTCATGTGTATTTTAGTAAAACATCTGGAGCTGGATACACTATGCACAAGAAGGGGTGCGGGCATGGGCAGGACAGTTCTAATTCTCGGAGGAGGAACAGGTGGAGTCGTGGCAGCCAATGTGCTTAAAAAAGTGCTGCCCGCAAGAGATCGTGTTGCCCTGGTCGATCGCCGGGATACCCACCTATTTTTGGCCAGCCTCCCTCTTGTTGCCACCGGCAGGCGCCGGCCCGAACAGATCATACGTAGGCTGAACAGGCTGGAAGGGTCAAAAGTTCAGTTTATACAGGCTGAAGTGGAAGAGTTTCTTCCCGATAGCAAGGCAGTCCGTACAGATCAGGGGTTCTTATCTTACGATAGCTTAATCATTGCCCTAGGTGCCGAACAGGAATTGGCCCCAGGGCCGTCTCCAGTCTTCAACCCCTACGATCTGCAGGGGGCAGTGCTGCTCTCTCAGGAACTGGCTGCATTTCGGCAGGGCCGGATCATTGTCTTCATTTCCAGTCTGCCCTTTCCCGGAGCAATCGCACCCTATGAGATCGCCCTGCTGATCGACGCCTACTTTCGCCGGCGGAGACTCCGCAGCAAAGTCGACATCACCTTTTTGACCCCCGAAAGTCGGCCCCTGGAGTTCGCCAGCCCCCGCTACAGCCGCAGACTGACCGCCATCATGGAAAAAAGGGACATCCAGGTGCTGACCAACAGGCAAGTGCAATCTCTAGCAAAGGGACATGTATTGACGCTTAGCGATGGAGATCTACCCGGTGACTTGTTTATTGGGATTCCCCGTCACGTGGGACCCGCCCCCCTGCGAGGCTCAACTATCGCCGATCCGTCCGGCTGGCTGATGGTGAACCCCACAACCCTTGCCACCTGTCTGCCTGATGTCTATGCCATCGGTGATGCCGCAGGCATCCGCTCACCTGCAGGAACCTATATTCCCAAGGTCGGATTCTTTGCCCACTATCAGGCCGAAGTGGTCGCCCGCAATCTTGCCTTGGGCTATGCCAATAAAGAACCCCGCTTCCGCTTTGTGGGCGGCGCCAAGGGAGCATCTATGCTTACCAGCTTTCGGCAGGGCTGCTTTGTTTCGGTAGAGGCCTATGCTGCACCTCCCAAACTCGCCCTGTCCGCCCCCAATCCAGCCGCTTACCTGACCAAAATCCTCTTTGAACAGTACTGGCTGAAATCATGGTTCTAATGCATAACTTCTCTGAAAATCATCCACTCTAAGAGTGAGTGAAATCACTATTATACAGATTGGAGATTATCATGCCCAGAAAGTTAGATGAAAAAGGTAAGAGTAAGAAAAACCTCAAGCAGCAGATTCGCCATACTAAGGATCGCCTGCAGGATGCAGAGTTTGCCCTAGAGCACGAACCAATGTCAAAAGGTCGCCGCAAAGAGCTGGAAGTGAAAAATGAGCATCGCCGCAAGGATATACATGCCAAATCCAAAGAGCTGCGTGAAGAATGATGTGGACCCGTTCGGGTCCCCTTTCATTTTTCAGGCAGGAGTTGCCGCTTCATTCTCGAACACTGACAGCATGTAAAGACAGAAAAGTGAGGATAAATGACGTGGAACAACTGCTTAAACGAATTAATGAACTGGCCGGCAAGGCAAAAACCAACGGCCTCTCAGCAGAGGAAAAAGAAGAACAGGCCCGCCTCAGGCAGGAATATCTCGCCATTTTCAGGCAAAACTTTACCAATGTCCTGGACAACACAGTCATCATGCAGCCCGACGGCAGCAAGACCCCTGTCAAGCGCCGAACACCCGCCGAAGGGAAACCGGACAAAGGACTAAAACACTGATCTTTTTGTTTTGAGAATGAGAATCACTTGCATTTATTAAACTAGTATGCTAGACTGGAATCAAACCAAATCCTAACTAAATCGATTAGGATTTATCAAGGAGATGATTCCATGTTTAAACAAGTGAAACTGACATACGACTTTAACGCGCTGGAACCCCATATTGACGAGCTGACGATGGAAACCCACTACGGCAAGCATCATGCCGGCTATACCAATAACTTAAACAGCGCTCTGGAAAAACTGCCTGCCCTTAAGGGCAAGGGCATTGAAGAAATTCTCATTAACCTAGATGACATCAGCGATGCCTCTTTGCAAAGGGCTGTGCGCAACAACGGCGGAGGCTACTACAACCACAACCTCTACTTTGCCACCTTAAGCCCCGGCGGAGGCGGTGAACCAAGGGGCGATCTGGGAGCACAGATCAAAAAGGATTTCGGCAGCTTTGAGGAGCTGCAGAAAACTCTGACCGCCCATGCCGCAGGAGTCTTCGGCTCGGGCTGGGCCTGGCTCTCTACCGACAAGGACGGCAAGCTTGTGGTCAGCAGCACGCCTAACCAGGACAATCCCCTGATGACTGACGGCGGCAAGCTCACCCCCATCTTCGGCATTGATGTTTGGGAGCATGCGTATTATCTGAAGTACAAGAACGTGCGCCTTGACTATGTGCAGGCGATCTTCAATGTGGCGGACTGGGAGAAAGTGGCGGAATTCTACCAAAAAGCCCTATAACAAAATCCTCTCCCCCTAGTACTTGGTGCTGGACCTGTTTGTCCAGCACCTTTTTCATGTCCAAAATAGGAGTAGGCGCCTAATTCCCTTTACCTGTACTTGAATACCATAAGACAGAAAGGGGGGTGTTCAATGGGGAATGCATTTTTCAGACAAAATGAACTAGATCTCTCCTCAATTCTGGAGGGAAGTGTCCCCATCCTGTCCTCAATCCTTGGCCTGCTCGGCGAATCCTCGGGAGATGTCTTACCTAGGCTGAACAATGTTATGGAGCAAATGGATCCCGAACTTATGGAAACGCTGACCAGCCTGATCTCAACGATGATGCCCAGAAAGGAGTGAGTCACATGGGTAGGCCCGTCTGCTGCGGAATCGATCCCGTCACGGCCATCTTCATCCTGTTCCTGGTGTTACTGCTGATCATCGGCTTCAACCTATAAGATTACTGGGGGGTGTCAAGTTGAAGGAAAAGAACAAACAAAAAGGTGATCAACCATCAACCCTTGATTCGCTGCTCAAGCTGCTTCCCATCCTGGCCGCCAGCTATCCGGGATTTTCCAATGTATTGGGGCAATTGTCCGGAGAAACTGCCAGCTCTTCAGGTCAAATCCAGGAAGCACTTCCGAAAATTACCTCCAGACTGGCGGAGATGGACGCAGAAACCAAGGAAAAGCTGGCATCACAGCTGCTGAGCTTTTTCCCAGAACTGGAAGATATGATTAAGCGCCAATAGCAGGTAAGAGCATGGTGCCCTAGGGACCTTTCAGATCCTAGGGCACTTGTCTTACCCGTCCAGAAGGTGTTCCTGGTACCGGAGGGGGTTGAGATAAATGCGCCCCAGCATTTCCGGATCCCTTAACTGCCAAAACAGACCCTTATCCGGTTTGCCGTTGACCTCCAAAATCCAGGGCCGACCGCTTTCATCAATGAGGAAGTCTACCCCCAGCTCCCCCAGGGTCGCAAAGGGACCGTCCAGGGTCTTAGCAACAACATAACTGATGGACTGTAAAGCGGCAAGGAGCTCATCACTTATCAGCTCCCCAGGGGGCACAATTGCGTAGTAATGGTTGGTCAAAAGGTTGGCAGCCAGGCTCACCCGGCTCAGCTGCCCGCCTGCCTCCCATTTTCCAGCACTGTTTTTCTGCATAAGAATGCGCACATCAAAGGTGCTGCCGTCTTGCTGCCGGCCTGCAATGTACTGCTGGGCTATGAACTGTTCCGGCGGAGCCAGGGCCAAAAGGAGGGGTAGATAAGCCTGCTCCCCGAACAGAGGGACTGCAAATCCCCATCCAGACTTAATGATCACCGTGTCAGGCGTTAGAGACGTAATCCTGATCACCCCTGCCCCGCCGTGTCCGAGGCGGGGTTTGAAAATAAGCGATGGGTGTTGGGCAAGGAGTTCTGCCAGATCCTCCTCCGTATACTGATAGGTCCCGGGCAGATATTCCTTGATCCCATCATTGCCTGCCAGATGCTGATAGACCTCCCACTTGTCGAAGTGGGTACGATCATTGAAAATGCGATTCTCCCCTATGCTCTCGGCAAGTTTCCCCAAGATCCCCTTCTGTTCAGGAAAACTGCGATTGTAAACTGTCTCAGGAAAAGCAAAATAACCCTCCAGCCAGCGGCCCTTGCGGAGCAGCAACCCTCTAATTCTTTCCCTTTCCCAATCAACACCCCGCGGATCAAAGAACAGCAGATCTGACCTGAACTCCCGCCACAGATCGCGGTATGGCGGGACTCTTTGGAC
>JGI24708J26588_10001212_pt1 | contig 20412 bp, 20 predicted proteins | sample BioPla1DNA2_FD_26588 | JGI IMG/M metagenome (IMG submission 26588) | reverse complement strand
TCTCATTTTAATAGTTTATCCTCGCCAGTTATCTGGCTAATCACTCAATCTTGAATTGATTGGGTTATGGTTATGCTGTTTAATTTTCAAGGATCAAAAAATTAATCTATGGTTTTGCTATTGCCAATCAAAAGCGACAGCGAAGTATATAATATCATGAAGAATGAATAATGTCAATACATTTTTTAATTACATTTTCTGTTAATTATAGCTTATTTTGTCGAGTTCTGTTGGCAACAGTAATCATATCAAAAATAATTTTGTTTGTCAACATATATTTTTTATAAAACAAATATTCCTGTTATCCACTTCAAAAGCAAATTATATTCATATAATAAGCCTGCAATTAAGCTTTCTTCTAGAAGAATAAAGACTTTTTCAAAAAGAGGATTGGACTGAAAAATAAATAAAACAATAAAAAATAACCAAATATTTATAAGTCCTGAAATCACTCCAAATATTAAACCAAATAAATTGTTTATTGGACTAAGAACAGGCAATTTTGATATAAGGTCTAATATGCCAATAATGATTCTTAAACCTATTGATACAATGATAAATACTAATATTAGTGAAATAATGTTTATACATATATTAGCAATATATCCTGCAATATAATCTCTTAAACCATCTACATTTAGAATTTTATATATTTCTGGATTATTGTTTTCAATTAATGAACTTTTTATAAATCCAGGAATCTGTAAATTATTAATTGCTGCGCTTTGTCCTGCTAATGTATTGCTTTGTACTGTACTTTCAGTCAAAACCGACGGGGCTATTTTACTTTTTATTGTTTCATAAAGGGGGGATACATTTCTTAAAAAGGCACTTACAACGGGATATAATTTATAAGATAAAAAAATAGAAACAATACGTGATACCAGTTTAAATAAAGAAAGAATAAAACCTCTTTTATATGCAATCCATCCACTTATAATAAAAATTAATAATACTATTAAATCAAATAAATTCATAGCCTTCCCCCAAATCTATCTTTTTATTTCCATTAAATCTACGGAATCTTTCGATATTATGGCAACCTTCTTTCCGTTTTTTAATGGTAGCACTTCTTTTACATCTTTTAGAGCAGTATATTTAAATAATTCTTTACCCTTTGTATCTAAGCCGTAAAAGTTTCGGTTTATTCCAACAATAACCATACTATCGTCGGCATATAAATAGGTAACATCTCCCTCAGCATTATATGTATGCTGTTTATTGCCTTTTAAATTATAAAAAACAATAGTTCCTCTTTCTTCTCCTTGTACTCCTGGGAGAGGCTCTGCTAAAGCTAGTGCTAAGTAAGTAGATAAATTTCTTTTACTTTCTATATTCCAAGGAATAGCTTGTATGCGATTTGTAAGGAATTCTTTATCAATATTTTTATTTTCATCAATCCAAATAATTCTATCATCACCTATAGCTACCAAAGTATTGTTTTGAAGGTAAAAAATAGTTGGAATAATTGTTCCTTCTTCTTCAATTCCAAAGTCAATAAGGTCTTCTTTTAAAATGCCATATTCAGTTAAATCCAAGCAAATAATATTAGACTTTAAGCCATTTGTTGCTGGATTAAAGTAACTAATAGGCATTGCTTTTGTATCGTTTGAAATAATAGAGCTTAAAGGATAACCTGCATCTTCTATATAAGTTATTCTATTTAAGCCTATACTATTTCCTTTATTATCAAAAGCCTTTACCGTATGTCCGTCTTTTGTCTCACCAATGTATGTTAAATATCCTCCTTGGCTTATTGAAAAATCTACAATAGCTTCTTCTGTAGTAATACTATAAACTAAGCCTTTTTCATTCAGTAGAATAATCTTTTTACCATTTTCTTCTCCTACAGCAATAAAAGGCTCATTAATTTTTAATATAGGTGTCGTCATAGAATAAGTTTGATTCCAAACCTCGTGTCCCTCTTGAGATATTCGTTTAATTCCATCGGGGGTACATTGTATTAAATCATTATAATAGATATTAAATATAGCTTTATCATCTAAATTTATATCTACCCATTTCTTTTCTAAATGAAGGGTGGGTTCATTTCCGCTTAAAAAAGAAACATGAAGATTGCTTCCCGATAGTTCTAAATAAACTAAAAATCCTACCGCTATAAATAAAAGAATAAGAGAGAGAATTTGACTTTTCTTTTTCTTTTGTTTTGATTCACTCAACTTATTTCCCCCTAATCATTCAAGAAGTAAATTTATAAAAAATTATTTATTAGTATCGTACTATAAGTTGTTTAGGATTTCAACATTTCCCTTTTATGTCTTACTTTTATTTATCTTGTAACTAATAAAATATATAAGAATTATTATGACTTCAAAAATCCCAATATATCCAAATAGGGAATAAAGTTTGCTTACCATATTTGAAAATCCAACTTGAGAGACAATAACTGCCGCTAACATAAAAAAAGCTATGACAGATTTGTATGATAAATTAAATTCAGCACAAAGCCTTGTTAAAAATCCATATCCGTTAGAAACTGCAGTTGTAAATATAGCAGCTAATAATACAAGAAAAAATATATATTCTACGCCCTGTCCAAAATCCATTACAATAGCAAGGATTGGAATTTCTAAAGCTGATATCTTTTCATAATTAATAAATGTAGCTATTGCAACGCTTAATCCTAATAAAGCCAGAGCAGCTCCCCCTAGTATCCCTCCCCATTTAGCTTCTTTGACAGATTTTATAATAGGAAAAAGACTAGACAATATTACTGCTGAAGTTAATATGTTATAAGAAACATATACTAAAGAAGAACTAATCCAGTTTTGCGTAAAAAAGTTTAAAGTCCCCGTTAACAAGGACGAAAAAACAGTGGTGTCCCTAAAAATTATACTATATATTCCTAAAAATATTCCTCCAATTACTAGGAAAGGTACTAAAATTGAATTAATAGCTATAATTCCTTTGATATCATATAAAAATACAATAAGGCATAAGATTGCCATAATCAAAATTCCTACAATAGGAGCTATATCAAATTGCTGTCTAAATAATGCTCCTGTTCCTGCTAACATAGTACAAAAACTAATAAACATAAACAAANAGACAATCCATTCCATGATGTTACCTAAAAAATCTCCCATCATAAAATAAACTAAACCCCTGTAATCTTTTATTTTATAGACATATCCCATCTCTAAAATACCCCATCCTAAAATTGAAAAAAGAACGCCCGAAAGCAATATACCATAAAAGCCTTTATAGCCGTAAGAAGTAAAAAATTTCATAATTTCCTGGCCTGAAGCAAAACCCGCTCCTATAACTGTTCCTATATATACACCAGCTATATCAAATATAGAAGCTTTTATTTTTTTCATAAAAAAATCCCCCATAAATTTGTTTGTACAAATATATGAAGGATTTTTCCTTTTCATTCTATAAATAAAGATTGTAACTACAAAAGTATTTTTCTAGAACCGTCTTCTATAAACCTCTAACTTCTAATCCCTAACTTCCGACTTCAATTCTTTATAAAGTTTAATATATTCTTTTGCAGAATCTTCCCAAGAATTATTTGAACTCATAGCATTTTTAATTAGCTTTTTCCAACTTTTCTTATCTTTATAAAGTTCTATAGCCCTTCTTATGGCTTCAAGCATTTGATAAGAATTGTATTCGCAAAAGATAAATCCATTTCCTTTACCAGTTTTCTTATCAAATTCTTCTATTGTATCAGCCAAGCCTCCAGTTTTTCTTACAATAGGTATTGTACCGTATCTTAGGCTAATAAGTTGCCCAAGACCACATGGCTCAAATAAAGAAGGCATCAAAAACAAATCACTAGCACCGTAAATTTTTTGTGCTAAATCCAAATCAAAAAATATCTTAGCTCTTACTTTTTGGGGGAAAGATGCTTCCATATAAGAAAATAAGCTCTCATATCTTTCCTCACCAGTACCCAAAACTATTAATTGGATGTCTTCTTGCATAAGCTCATTTAATTGTTGTGCTATTAAATCAAAACCTTTTTGTTCAACCAATCTTGAAACAATGCTTATGATTGGTACATCTATTTCTGGAAGATTTAATTCCTTTTGAAGTGCCTTTTTATTTTTTTCCTTTAATTCTATAGTATCTTTAGAATACTTAACATATAAACTATCATCTGTTTCAGGATTATATAACTTATAATCAATGCCATTTAAAATACCATAAAGATCTTGACTTCGCTTTTTTAGTACTCCTTGTAAGCCATATCCATATTCATCTGTCATTATTTCCTTTGCATAGGTATTGCTTACTGTACTAATAGCATCAGAATACAGTAAACCTGCCTTCATATAGTTGATATTCCCATAAAACTCTATATGCTCAGGATTAAAATACCAATCAGGAACCCCTAATAATCTTATTGCTTCTTTCCCAAATACTCCTTGATACTGCAAATTATGAATAGTAAACAAGGTGGTAATGGAATTAAAAAGTGAATCATCTTGATAAGTTTCTCTTAGTAATAATGAAATTGGACCTGTCTGCCAGTCATTACAATGAATGATATCCGGAATAAAATCTATTCTAAGGAGCATTTCTAATACTGCTTTGCAAAAAAATGCAAATCTTTCATGATCATCTTCATATCCATATAAATTGTCTCTATCAAAATAATAATCATTTCCAATAAAATATACTGGCAATTCCTTATTATATTCATAAATAGAAGCCTTATGCCTTCTCCAATCCAAATAAACTGAAAAGTCTCCTTTGCTTTTTAAGTCTTTAGTAAATTTTTCTGAAATAGACTTATATTTTGGCATTACCACTCTAATATCCAAGCCTAATTTCCTTAAAACATTGGGAAGAGCTCCTGCAACATCCCCAAGACCTCCAGTTTTAGCAAAAGGAGAAACTTCCGAAGACACAAATAAAATCTTTTGCTGATTTTTCTTCATTAAAAATATCCCCCTAATTTCAATATTACATAATGTTCAGCTTTTAATTCCAAATAGTTTATAAGTTTATAATTAATTTATCTATATATTTCGCATTAGTAAATCTAATATTGATCCTAACCTTTAATTAAATTTTTTACTATTCAAGTCTAGCATTGCAATAATCTATTGTCAATGAACAAAAAAGCCTAATATAATACATAATATTACGCTTTGAACAATGTATCGTTAAATAATTAACAATTGAGAATAAAAAATATCAGTATATTTAATACTATAAATTATAAAATAATATTTAACAAATATAAAAATGCAAAGCCCGGAATCCCCAATAGTCCAATAATTAATATTGTTGTCCAATTAATCCCTACAAACCATCCTATGGGTGATAATATAAAATTAAAAATAAAAAGTCCTACTACGCCCCCTAATGCCTGTATGATAATTCTTAATAAAACTTTTAAAGGTTTGGGATAGATCATAAGGGCAAGTATTATGACACCTATTAAAATTAATATCATTAAAATCTCATTGTTATCCATGCTAACCCCCAAAAATTAAAATAGTTAAGATGTTTGTTCTAATCCTTTTTCAATAGAATTTTCCTTTTCTTTTGCCTTATCTAAAAAGTACTTATATTTTATTTGAAGAGCCATCATTTTATATATACAGCTATCAATTAGTTCTTTTTCCGTTGCATATTCAAAATTATTATAAGCTAAGTCCAGTTCTTTTTTTATTTTGATAAGTTCTTGTTTAAGCTCTTCCTCTTCTCTTACAACATCTGACTGCTTGGACCTTAATCTAAAAGGAAAAAATCCTTTTTTTTCAGTTTCTATGCCATAATTCACTAGACTATACCTCCCTTGGATAACTTTGCTAATATAAGTATAGTCCAGCCCTTTTAATTTTATTCATAAAAGAAACCGATAACTCCTTGTATATGAGTTATCGGCTACATTAAACAACTAAAATTTTATTTTATGCTTTAAATCCTCTGTTTTTTTCTTCTACTACAGATTCATTTAAGCTTCCTTTTCCGTAAGTAAGACCTGCATAAATTTGTTGTGCATTTTCAATCACTGGAGAATTATCGTCTTCTAAAGCAGCTGCTTGCTTCCAGCCTTCTAAAAGTGTAGTTAACAACTTACTTGCTTCCATCAAAGGTTCCTTTTTTTGACTTACATAACCTTTAATGATGATTTTATTAATATATGAGTATAGAGACATTAAATCATTAGAAATATCGTAAGACATATCAAGGGAAACCATTAATTCTCTTAATAATTTCTGTGCACTTTCAATGCTTCTTTTAAAACTTTTTTCATCCTTTACAGGAATTTGTCCTTGGGCTTCGTCTAATGCCTCTAAAATAAGCTCATAGGTAATAACAATAAGTTGTCCAGGACTTGCATTTGCAATTTGTGCAGTTCTATTTTCCATAATGGCCTATCCCCTTATCCTTGTAATAATTGTAATATTTGTTGCGGTCTTTGATTTGCTTGTGCAAGCATAGCAATTCCTGCTTGTGAAATCACGTTCTTTTGAGTATACTCAGACATTTCAGCTGCCATATCTGCATCTTGAATTCTAGATAATGAAGCTGTCATGTTTTCAGCTGCTACACTTAAGTTTGCAACAGTATGTTCAAGACGGTTTTGATATGCACCAAGCTTAGAACGTACAGAAGAAATCATATTAATCGCATTGTCAACTACAGTAATTGCTTTTTGAGCTCCATCAGAAGTTGATAAATTTATTTTATCAATACCTAATGCTTGAGGAGATAAGTTTTGAATACGGATTTCCATAAATTGTCCTTCATTTGCACCAATTTGTAAATCTAAAGGACCTGCATCTAATACTTTAACATCAGCAGAATTATCTTCTGCACCTTGTTGAGCTTCAAATTTCATTTCAAATCCGTTAATATCAGTAACAGTTATAACATTTCCTTTAGTGGATACAGTTGCTGTTGATGAAAAACCATCAGCACTACTTGTGATTTTAGCTTGTGCATCTGATCCTGTTTCAATAGTAGTTGATAGACCTAAAGCAGATAAAAGTGAACTATTAGATGCATTTAAGTCTAATTTATATTCTGAACCATATTCTTTCATTTCAAATACTAAGTGCATATTTNCAAAGTTATATTGTTGTGCTCCTCCATCTATGTNAGCATNTNCACTACCATCATCATTATATGCAATTAAATTTGCTCCTATGGTTTCTGCAAGGTCTCTTAATTTATTAAATACTACGTCTGCAGTATCTCCCTTTTCTATACGAACTTCTTCACCATTTAAGTTAATAGTTCCTACTTGAGATTCAGCAATTGATCCTCCTGCAGTTATAGTTCCTTNTGCTCCTGTAATAGTAGCTTTTGTAGCATCTGCAGTTACTTCTATACTATAACTTCCAGGGCTAACTGTATCACTTAAAGAAATAATCTTTACTACTCCTTCATTATCAGGGAAGGCTCTTCTATCAATTTCTCCATTAAGAAGTTTTCTTTCGTTAAATTCAATATGATCTGAAATTCTTTGAATTTCATTTTGAAGTTGAACTACTTCATCATTAACCGCTCTTCTATCTGTTGAATCGTATGTTCCATTTGATACTTGAACAGCAAGTTCTCTAATTCTTTGAAGCATAGCATGAACTTCATTTAAAGCTCCTTCAGCTGTTTGAATAAGAGAAATACCATCCATTGCATTTCTATTAGCTTGATGAAGTCCTCTTACTTGTGTATCCATCTTTTGAGAAATAGCTAAACCAGCTGCATCATCAGCAGCACAATTAATTCTCAAGCCTGAAGAAAGCTTTTGCATTGTCTTATCTAATACAGTATTGGTTTTGTTTAATTGATGAAGAGCTCTAAGAGCTGGAATATTATGGTTAATTCTCATATTAACACCTACCCTTTTATTATTTTCTCTACTTTATTTATCGACTTATTATGATAATCCTTTAATGCTTTTTCTTGATTTCCTTTTTCTTTGTCAATTTCGTCTATAGTAGAAATCATTTCAAAGACTACTTCAAATAAATTTGAGGGAATTTTTTTATTTTCTTTTTCCTCCATAAGTCGCCTCCTAAACAATCATTTCAAAATCTGAATCCATATGCTTCTTGCTTGTTACTATTAACGAACCATCTTTAGAGCTTTGAACTAATTCTTTTAGTTCTTCTTTAAACTGACTTTTAGTAACTCTATAGCCTATATTCTCAATAGATGCTTTAAAAATATATTCTTTGCTCCTTAAATATTCTGTTATTTCTTTGCTTTCTCCGCTAATTTTAAAATCTACATTTTTTTCATCAATATGAATATACATTCTGATAATCCCTAAGTTTTCTGTTTCAATAGCAACAAAAGCATTGATTTCATCTTTTTTTACATATTTTTCTTTTTCCTTCTCCTTAAGCAAATATACATTCATATTTGCAGCCTTACCATTAATAATTACAGGTATTTGAAAAACTCCATCCTGCTTTTGCAGCTGCTTTCCGATATCAATCATCTTCTCAATATCTGTTCCTATCTTCCAAGCAGCTTGTTTAACAGGCAGAAAAGATTCTAAAAGCTCTCCTTTAATTTCTTTTACCTTATCTTTAAGTTTATCCAAGCCCTCTAAAACTTCTGTCCCTTTCTTTAGGTCTTCATTTATTTCTCTTATAGCCTTATGGATATCATCTTTATAGTCAGTTTCTTTTAGAATGTCATTAAACTTTTCTATATCTTCTCCTAACTTATAAGGATTTTCCAAGATAGAAGAAACTAGCTGTAAATTTTTGATGTTCATAGGAATCTGGTTTTTTTCCATAAAGATTAAAGTTTCTTGGTTTACCTTCTTTATTTCTTGTAGTGTCTTTAAAAATTCTTCTACTTTCTCTTCCTTAACAAAGAAGTTAGTGTCGTTGGAAACTTCGTTATTAAAATCTTCCTTTATATACTCCTTATAAATAGTTTCTAAATCCATTTCATAAAGGTTTGGATTTTTATTTATCCATTCTGTAAACTTTTCAGGCAATACATTTCTTATAAATTCATCTAAAATTAATTCATAATAATCTGCCTTCATATTTAATATCTTTGAATTATCAGTAAGATTTTCTGTTAGCTCTTTATTTGTATCGTCAATATTTATATTTAATAATTTAGAAACATTACTAGCCTTTTCTCCAAAAGCCTTTTCTAATTGAGCCTTGATGCTTTTTTCATGAAAAATGACCTTTTCTGAAAATCCAAATTCATCGTCAATAAAAATATCCATATTGTGCTTAATTCCTCTGGTTCTAGCCAGATACTTAGCAGCTTCTAAAAGATTATTTAAAGTTAAAGGTATATCATTTTTCATCAGCCATCCAATAACCTTACCATTGCTTTTTTCAATTACATGAAGCATGCGGTAAATAGCTATCAAGCCTTCTTTTTCTTCATGGTTTAAGACTCCTTTTTCATCTAACTCAAGGATAAATTGACTAAATGCTTCCTTATTATCTTTTCCTAGAACTTCATCAAAAACATTTATGTACTCAATAACATCATCAATTGGAATAAAATCTGGACGAAAACCTTCTTTAATCATATTGGCAGCAATGATAGGATGAAGATTTCTGCCAACATAGTCTACCTTCTCATCTAATATTTTTACTTGTAAAATATTGTCTTCATTTACTTCAATATCATTTTGAATCAATATCCTTGCACAGCGTATATTTTCCTCACTAGCTTCTATATCTTGGCCTTTTAGTAAATCTTCTATTTGATTTTCTACTTTAGCAATAACATCTCCTAATCTTGGTTCAACTTTTGTTTCCATTTGTTCGTATTTTAATACAGCTTCTTTTTCTACTAAAGTTTGCTTATATAAGTCATCAATAATTGCTGGTATTTCATTTTTAACAACTTTTCCTAAGACAGTTCTATCAGATTTATTTATTATTTCTAACTTCTTATATAGCTCTTCTAATTGTTCAACATTTTCTTTAGAACTTTTAGCTCCCGCCTTATTGAGGACTTCACGGTAAGACTCTTTTTCCATACCCTTTAACTCTTCTACTAATTCTTTAAGAGAAACCGTATCTATCCTTATTTTTTTATTTAACTTTAAGGCCGCTTCCAAGGTCATTTTTAACCTAATTTCTTCTAACTGCCTTTTAGCAGTTATAAAATTAGTTTCCTTTTCAAGTTCTGGTCTAATATCTTCTATAATTTCTTTTTCTGCATCCAAACCTTCTAATTCCTTTTGTAAATTCTTTAAGTTAATAGGAAGGTTTCTTTTTATAAGTCTTATTAATAGCTTATCATCAATTACTTTTATATCTTTAACTAATTTTTTAACTTCCATTTGAGTTAATGGCTTATCTTTTTGAAAAACATCAGTAAACAACTCAAGCTTTCCTGGATTTTTGTTTAGCTTTAAAAGCTGTACCGCTTTATCTAATATAGCTTCATCATCTAATTTTTTTATTTCATTTTTTAATAAAATAACAGCTTCTACATTTTCCTTATTCACTTCAATATTGTGTTTTATCAAAAACTTAGCTGCTTCGATATGCTCTTTATCAACAACTATCTCTTGATGCTCTAGCAGCTTAATTATTTCATCCCGTGTAAATTCATGTTCTCCATTATTTATAAGACCTACATCTTCATAAGGAAGCTTAGTTTCAATATTTATTTCTTCTTCCCCAGAAGAAAAAATAGCAGCATATAAATTATTAAGGGTATAGGATAATTTCCTTTTTACAACCTGCTCAATAGCTTTATCATCCATATCTTTTACTGCTTCAATTTTCTCTTGAACTAAAACAAGAGAATCTATATTTTTTCTTGTAACAGGAAGATCTTTTTCAAGTAAAGCTTTAATTGATACTTTAACTTTTTCTGTTTTTTCACCAACAAATTTATTTAATTCTTCTTCAATCTCTTTACTGCTAATCTCTTTAGTTAAATTACCTTTTTCAGAAAGAAATCTTGAAATAATATCAATAGAAATCTTTTCAACATCATAAGGACTTTCAAGTAATTCTTTTACCTCTTCTTTTGTCATTGTATTTATAATCTGTTCAATTTGTTTTTTAGCTTCAACAACCTTTTCAAAAATTTCCTTCTCAATTTTAATGCCACTATCTAACATCCTTTTAGCAATTTTAATATTTTGCTGTGTCAAAGGAATAACTTCCTTTAATAAAACNGACTGAACCCTATCATATTGCTTAATAGGATGTACTTCCTTATCCTTTATTAAAGGCTTTAAAAATACTTTATTATCAGTAACCTTTTCAACTAAAAAATCAACCTTATCCCCAACATTGCCTATCATTTTACTTGTTTCAATATCAAATCTTACGCCTTCTATTTCTACAGTTACCGAATTTTCTCCATAGGAAATTATATCCCCTTCTAAAATTTCTCCTTGCTCACAGTCAAAGGTTGTAGGGGACCTAAAATCAACCATATTTTGTTCAATAATTATGTCTCTGTTTTGTATTTGATCTACCATATTATCTCCCCTAAATCTTACTACTATTAATTTCGACAAATCTAAAGAAAATATTTAGGCACAAAAAAAGAAGCAAGAAAGAATCATTAAAATGATTCTTCTGCTTCTGACTCTTAGAGCAAACTATTAACATAATCAATTAATGGACTTATACTATTTTTATCTGTATAAACCACATCATCTCCATAAGTTTCCATGAACAAGCGGTCCTCTTCAGTTAGTTCTTCCTTTTTCTTTTTAAATATAACTGATTTTAATGCAGCTATCATGATTTTGTGCATAATTTTTAGTTTTTTATAATTTAAATCTCCAAGAAAGTGAAAAAACTTTATCTTTTCTATAGCTTCTTTAGAACAGTTTTTTTCTATAATTGGCTTAAAAATCTCCGTATTATTTGTTTTAATAAGACCAACTGTAAATACAATAAGACTTTTATCCTTTAACTTATCGAATTCTTTGTTGATTAACGATATTCCGTTAATTCCACCTGCATAAAGTCCCCCTCCATAGACTATAATATCGTAGTTTTCTAAATCCTCTGCTCTAATCTTTACATTCTCAATTAAATCCCCATCAAGTTCTTCTGCTATCCATTCCGCATACTTTTTTGTACTGCCGTATTCCGATTTGTAAATAACAGCAATTTTACTCATAAGCCCCACCAATTTTAAAATGAATTATATTATTTAATTTCTTAAACAACCTGCTTAACATAAAATCATATAGTTATCAGTTTCTTTGCTTAAAACCCTCTAAATAATTCATCGTATAGATTTGTGACTTTCTTTAGGGCTTACTTTACTTCTTTCGTATTCTATTTTATTAATCTAGATTTTCATAAGTTAAATCTTCAAAGTTTACTGCATCTTCTTTTAAAATTTTATAATTAAAAACTCTTTTTCTAAAATATAATTGCTTTCTAATTCTATTACACTTTTATCAATAATATATAACGTGTGTTAAAGCTTAAAAATCAAAACATTTTTCTAAATAAAAAAAGAAGCAAGAGAACCGTCCCCTTGCTTCCCCTTGCTTCTTTTTATTATGCTTTTTTTCTATTTTTAATCATATCCATTGTTACTGCAAATACTATTAATACACCACTGGTAATCTCAAGAATATGAGTGTTTAGACCAAATTGAACACCGGCATTGTTTATTAATACCATAAGGATTGTTCCAAGCAGTGTTCCAGCTATTGCTCCGCGTCCTCCTGAAAGGGAAGCCCCTCCAATAACAGCAGCTGCTATAGCATTCATGTCATATCCTTCACCACCAGTAGGCAGAGCACTTTGTACACGTGCTGCTAACATTATCCCTGCTATACCATAAAGTAATCCTGCTAGTGCATATACATTTAAAAACATCTTTCTTACTTTTATACCACTAAGTTTTGCTACGTTAATGCCGCTTCCGATAACATATAAGTTACGTCCAAAGGTGGTATATTTTAAGACCAGGAATATCACTGCAGCTACAACTAACCAAATAATTGCTAGTGTGGGGATAACTTTAAATATACTGCTATTTCCCATGTTAAGTATTCTTTGATCAAGACCACTAACAGTTAATGCATTACTGATTATTTTTATGATACCGCGAATTATTGTTGACATACCTAGGGTTGCTATCATTGCAGGTACTTTAAAATCATAAACAATAACACCATTAATCAAGCCAGCAGCTACTGATACTAGTATTGCTATGATTAAAGTCAGCCAAAAATTCATCCCTGTATCTCTTTGAAGTAACGCAAGTACCATACAAGATAAACCAGTAATAGCACCTCCACTTATATCAATTCCACCAGTAATGATTATGAAAGTTTGCGCAACAGCCAAAACTCCTGTTATAGCACATTGCTTCATTAAGTTTGAGATGTTATACATTGTAAAAAAGTTTTCAGTAAAAATAGAAGTAATAACAAATAATAATACAATAATAGCACCCAAAGTAAATTCTGTTTGTTGAATTAAATTCTTAAATGAGTTTTTGGCAAATTTCGTCTCGCTCATAATTATCCTCCTCCACTAGACCTCAATTGAAGCTTTACGCAAAACGTCTTCTTCTTTCAAATTTTTTAACTCTTCTTTGCCATAATGAGCTGTAATTCTACCTTGTGCCATAACAATTAAGCGATCTGCTAATCCCATGACTTCTGGTAAATAAGATGATATAAGGATTACTCCTCGGCCTTGAGCCGTTAAATTTTCAATGATTTTATATATTTCTTCTTTTGCCCCGATGTCTATACCAACAGTAGGCTCATCAAATATCAAGATATCAGGATCTCTGCACAAGAGCTTAGCAATAACCACCTTTTGTTGATTTCCCCCAGATAAGTTACCTGCTAGCTGCATGATACTAGGTGTTTTTACATTTACTTTTTTAGAATAATCAATAGCTCTTTCCGTTTCTTTTTTAAGGGATATTACTCCGTATTTGCTTATCATGTCATAGGAATTCATGTTTATATTTGTTTTAATAGGAAGCATCAATGCAAGTCCGTCTTCTCTTCTATCTTCAGTTAAGAAACTTATTCCATGCTCTAGGGCATCACTTGGATTTTTGATATTAACCTTCTTACCACGAACATATACATTTCCGCTAAGCCGCTTTTCTACACCGCATATTGCACGCATAATTTCACTGCGACCAGCACCTACAAGTCCTACAAAACCTAGGATTTCGCCCTCATGCAATGTAAAGTTTATATCTTTAAAATGAGTGCTGTCGCTAAAGTTTTCTATTCTTAATAATTCTTTACCTGGTTCCCTATGCTTGATGTTATAAATATCTGACATCTCACGTCCAACCATCAAACTAATTAAAGAATCTTTTGTAACTTCTTCTATTGGTTTGGTATCTACATAAGTTCCGTCTTTTAAAACGGTTACACTATCACAAATTTCCATTATTTCTTCTAAACGATGTGATACATAAATAATGCTAACTCCTTTTCGTTTTAACTCGTCAATGAATTTAAATAATATCTCAACTTTTTCGTTTTCAAGAAGAGCTGTAGGTTCGTCAAAAATAACAATTCTTATATCTTCATTAACTGATATCTTACTTATTGTTACCATTGCCTGCATAGCAATAGGAAGATTTCTAATTTTATCAGTTGGATTTACTTTCATTTCAAATTTATCAATTATTTTTTTACTTTCTTCAAACATCTTCCTCCAGTCAACAAAGCCTAGATTAGTTTTAGGTTGTTGTCCTAGAAAATAATTTTCTGCTATGCTTAAATCTGGAGCTATATTAACATTTTGATAGTTAGCATAAACACCATGCTTTTGAGCTTCCAAAGCATTTGAATTAGAAATCCATTCGCCATCATAATTCATTAAAATTCTACCGTTATCAGGTTTTTCAACACCCATGATACATTTAATCAAAGTAGATTTTCCTGCTCCATTTTCCCCAACCAATGCTCGAACTTCACCTTTTTTTAGTTCAAAGCTAACATTATTTAATGCTTTAACTCCAGGATAAAATTTAGAAACGTTTTCGATTTTTAAAATAGTATCTTGCATAATTAACCCCATCCTATATAGAAAGGACAGTTGTAAATTTCTTTACACACCACAACTGTCCTTCCTGTTTTTTAATTTAGCTCTTTATACCATTTTATATTTTAGTTATTAATATCATCTATTATTTTTTTAAACGTGTAGGATCAAGTAAATCCTGCATTTCTGTACTATCCATGTTTTCTCTTGTGATTATAACTGGAGGACAATTAACTTGTTTCTCAGCTTCAGGATTAGAACCGTTAATTAATGTTAAAATCGCATTTTCCATACATTTATAACCTTGTGCATAAGCATCTTGAACTATGATTGCATCAAGATTTCCATTTTTTAATGCATTAATTTCAATATCATCGGAATCTACTGCAACAGACACAATCTTATCACCAATGCCTGCAGACTCAACTGCTAAACATACACCATTACCTGTTATGTTATTACCAGAATACATACCAATTAACTCAGAGCCATAAGTTGATATAATATTTTCTGCATTTGCTTGAGCAGTTTCAACTACGTTACCGTTGTAGTAAGTATCAGTAAGAACTAACTCAGGTGCATTTTCTGCCATATAATCACGAAAACTTTGAATTCTATGGTTTAATGCTTCATTTTCAACGTTCATGTTAATACCAACAATTCCTTTTTCAATACCCTTTTTATCCATTGCTTCTAAGAAAGCTTGTGCTGCCATTTCACCAATTGTGCTGTTAGAACAGTAGTAGAATTGGTTGTAAAATTCTTCATATGCTCCATCATCTCCTGAACCTAAACCACAGTTAACAAAGTTAAGAACTATACCATTTTGTGTTGCTTCTTGTGCTTTTGGTACAGTTGCATCGATTGCAAGAGTTGCTGTTATAATTGCATCTGGTTTTTTAGCAATCGCTTTTTCAAAAGCTGTTACATATTCTTCTGTTTGGCTTTCTTCTGCAGGTCCTACTGTTGTAAAGTTAATCTTTATACCTTCTTTTTCTTCCATATCCTTCATAGCATTTTCAATACCAATTCCAACATATGTCCAGAATTGAGATGCTGTTGAAGGTGTCAAATAAATAATGTCATAACTTTTTTCAGAATCTGAATTAGTTGTTTCTGAATTAACTGCTCGTGAATTAGTTGAATCAGTTGTAGTTGATTTGTTTCCTCCACAAGCTACTAATGAAAGACTCATAACACCAATTAATAAAGAAGCTAATACTTTTTTCATATTTCAATCCCCCATTTTTTAAGTCTTTTAGTTAGTCATTCTTAGTTAATTATTTAAATTACATAACACCCTTTTGTAATATAAAGCAACCGTAAGGCTGGCGTTCACTGGTACAAACAGTTAGATATGCCTTACTAGCTTTTTCATAAAATTTAGTTCTCTCAATTTCACCTACAATTTTTGCATCATAACCATGCTTTTTAACTACTTCTATTACATCATCCCATACTTTTGGACGATCCATGCTAATACCAGCATCTTTATCTGGTATCATATACTCTACCGGATACTCGCAGTAATCAACGTCTAAGGGAAAGAGTTGCAAAATTGCATCAATCATTTCTGCTGCACTATTGCCCTTTGCTTGAATACTTATTCCGTTAGGTGTCTTTGTTTTTGGCGGATAAAAATCATCTGCGATAATTAACAAATCACCATGACCCATATCTGCCAACGCCTTTAGTAAATCTGAGCTAATTTGAGTAGGAATACCTTTTAACATTTTTTAATTACCTCCTTTATTTGTTTGCCTCTAAAAAAGCATCTATTTCTTCACGTGTTGGCATAGAAGGTGTTGTTCCAAGACGTTGTACCGATATTGCAGCCAATGCGTTGGAAAATCTTACTGCTTGCCAAATATCCATTCCTTCTGCTAATGCAGCAAGTAATCCACCATTAAAAGCATCACCTGCACCTGTAGTATCGATAGCATTTACTTTGAATGCTGGAATTATTTCTGCCTTACCATCATAAGAAACAAATACTCCTCTAGATCCCAATGTAATAATTACTATTTCTATACCTCTGTCGTGGAAATACTTAGCAGCTTGCTTACCGGACTCAAGATCCTTAACAGCAACACCAGTCATTGACTCTGCTTCCACTTCATTAGGAGTAACCATATATACTTTTGATAAAAAGCTATCGGAAATAGGCACGTATGGAGCCGTATTTACAATAACTTTACATCCATATTTATTTGCTAAATCTACAACCATTTCGTTGGCATCCTGATTAACCTCTAATTGAATTAGAACATACTCTGATTCTTTAATAACAGATTCGATTCCTTTTACTTCATCTGCTGTTATAGTATTGCATGCACCAGGAACAATAATTATTTCATTTTGACTAGTGTTTTCATCTACCAAGATTAATGCTATACCTGTTTCTTTATCATCAGAAAAAAGTATATGGTCTTTTGGCATATTTAGTTCATCCATTGTATCTAGTGCAACATTGGCAAAATTATCTCGGCCAAGTTTTGTAATCATAACAACATCTGCACCAGCTTTATGTGCTGCAACACACTGGTTAAATCCTTTTCCTCCAGGGCCCATTTTAAACATTGATCCCTTAACTGTTTCTCCAGGAACCGGAAGATGAGGACTTCTAGCCATTAAATCAACAACAAAACTACCAAACACCGCAACCTTACTCATTAATATTACCCTCCTGGAATTTCTTGTATTTTTCAGACCCTCTTTTAATTAACCATGTTTTAACGTAATTTCTCCTTGTCACTACTTTTTGTTTATCACCTTCCTGCTTATATCTAAATCTTCGTTCAAGGAGTTCCATAACTTCTTTACCTATTTCATATACTGGCCTTGCAACTACCGTAAGGTTAATATCTGTATATTCCAATTCTTTTATATCGTCAAATCCAACTAAAGAAATATCTTCAACAAGTTTCATTCCATTTTCTTTAAGATATCTAAGGCAACCTAAAGTCGTCATATTGTTTGAAGAAAAAACCGCAGTAGGAGGGTCTTCTAGTTCCATCAAAGTTTTTATAGCATTATAAGATTCTTCCTCAAGAAACTTACCATTTACTATATAGTCTTCATTTATAGGGATTTGATGACTGGTCAAAGCCATCTTGTAGCCTTCCACCCTATCATGTCCTGGCCTTGATGTATCTGGTCCAGAAATAATAGCAATCTTTCTATGTCCCTCATTTATTAAACACTCTACCGCTTCAAAGGCTCCTTGAATATCTTCAGAAAATACTCCATCAAAACTTGAACCTTTTATATCACGGTCAAGAAGTACTACCGGAATTCCTGCTTTTTCAAAATTCTTTAGTCTGAAAGCGGTTTCTTTGTCGATTTCTGAGACAGGTATTATAATAAGGCCCTTGATTAACTCAGCTTTTAAGGATTCTAAAATACGATGTTCTCTTTCGGAATCTTCCTTGGTACCAAACATAAATACGTTGTAATTAAACTCAGAAGCCTTATCAGTGATTCCTTGTAATACTTTACTAAAAAAGGGGTTTTCTACGTCTGGAACGATAAATGCAATATTTTGAGATTCACCAATGCTTAAATTTCTGGCTACTGAACTAGGTGCATAGTTATTTTCTTTAATTACTTCTAATACTTTTCTTCTGGTTTCTTCCCTAACATTTTTATTTCCGTTAATAACTCTAGATACCGTTGCTGGAGAAACACCTGCTTCCTTAGCAATATCATAAATATTCATACTATAATACCTCCACTCGTTTGTAACCGCTTTCATATTATGACATAAATATAGCATAGGACTTTTTGTGTGTCAATTACTTTTTTGTATATTTTGTTGCTTTTTTTCATAAAATATTAATATTGTTGTTGCTTTTTACTATAATTTTATAGGCTTTTAGTAATTTTTTTAAAATGTTAGCGGTTTCAATTGATTTTTTTATTCACATGTGATATTCTTTAAAAAAAGAAAAAAAATTTATAATAGAAGGAGAATCTAGCAATGAGTATCGCAAAAAAAATTGATCACACAGTCTTAAAAGCTGATACAACTATTGAAACTGTTAAAAAGTATTGTAAAGAAGCTAAAGAATATGGCTTTGCTTCAGTTTGTGTAAACAGCTGTTATGCATCCTTAGTTTCTTCTGAATTAGAAGGTAGTGGAGTAAAAACATGTTGTGTAGTTGGTTTTCCTCTTGGTGCAATGATTACCTCAGCTAAAGCATTTGAAGCTGCAGAAGCAGTAAAAGCAGGTGCAAGCGAAATTGACATGGTAATTAATATTGGTGCTGTAAAAGATAAAAATTGGGATTTGGTTTTTGAAGATATTAAAGCAGTAGTAGATGCTTCAAAACCTGCAACAGTAAAAGTAATCATTGAAACCTGTCTTTTAACCGACGAAGAAAAGGTAAAAGTATGTGAATTATCAAAAGAAGCAGGTGCTGCTTTTGTAAAAACTTCAACAGGTTTCTCCACTGGCGGTGCAACTATAGAAGATGTTAAATTAATGAAAGAAGTTGTTGGAGATGAATTAGAAGTTAAAGCAAGCGGCGGTATCCGTACAGCAGAGTTTGCCAATGAGTTAATAGAAGCAGGTGCAGACCGTATCGGTGCAAGCAACGGTATCGCATTATTGTAATAATAAAGGAAGTAAGGAACCCCTCCCTTACTTCCTTTTTTTGTCCTTTCATAGCCAAAAATCAAAAGTCCCTTAAAGGGGCTTTTATTATTCGTAAAATACTAGTCCGTTTCTGAAATCAAAATATTTTTTGGGGAACAAAAGCAGATTCAAAAGCGTCTTAAATCTGAAAGTTTCTAATAGTATGAAAGGATGAGACAAATGAAGAAAAAATGGATGGCTATTATTACAATCCTTATTGCCTTAATATTATTAATTCCACAAAAGTCATACCTTGATGATGGGGGAACAGTTATTTATGATGCCATTTTATATGATATAATCAATTATGACAGTATGCGTCCGGTTGAAGATGATGAAAGCCAAATCAGTCATCTTAAAGGTATAGAAATAAAAATTCTTGGTTATACCGTCTTCAATAATGCAAAATTTGAAAAGGATTAATCGATTTTTAAATCATATCAGAACACAAACACCATAAATTAAAATATTTATATCTCATGAAAGGATGAGCCATATGAAAAAAATCCTTATTAAAATTATCGTTTTCCTTATTATTTTGATTTTACTAATCCCTGTCCCAATATACGTTAAAGACGGTGGAACGATTGTCTATCAGGCAATTCTATATAGCGTAACAAATTATCACAGCCTCTATCCTGATGATACAAACGAAAAGGAACATAAAATTCTTACAGGAATCGAAATAAAAATTCTTGGTTTTACCATTTATAAAAATACAAGATTTGAAGACTAAATTTGATACAAAAAACAGTTTTAATTAAACATTAAGGCAGCAAGAAAATTTCTCTTGCTGACTTTTTTCCTTTATACAAATTTCTTATAAATAACCCCTAT
>JGI24708J26588_10001211_pt1 | contig 20414 bp, 20 predicted proteins | sample BioPla1DNA2_FD_26588 | JGI IMG/M metagenome (IMG submission 26588) | reverse complement strand
ATTAATGATATGAATTATGATGAATTATTAGCGGAGACCGTGCGTAAATGTGCAAGAGACAGAGTTAAAGGAGAGGTAGCCAGTTATATTCCTGAGCTAAAGAAAGGCGATCCTTCATTGGTTGGAGTGGCGCTCAGGACTTCAGGGGGGCTCTATGAATGTGGAGATAGTAGGGTTCAATTTACTCTCCAAAGCATCTCCAAGGTGATTTCTCTTATTGTGGCTTTAGAGGCGCGAGGTGCAGAAGCGGTCTTTAAAAAAGTCGGCGCAGAGCCCACAGGGGACTCGTTTAATAGCATTGTCAAGCTAGAGACCTCTCAACAAAAGCCTTTAAACCCCATGATTAATGCCGGCGCAATAGCTGTTTGTTCTTTAATTCCCGGGACAGATGTGGACGAAAGATTTCAGTTAATCAAAACTCTCTTAAGCAAGATTTTAGGTAGGCCAATATGTGTGGACAAGGCTGTTTACGAGTCTGAAAAGAAGACAGGACACCGTAATCGCTCTTTAGCCTATTTCTTGAAAGATATTAATTGTCTCGATGGCGATGTGGAAGAGGTGCTAGATTTATATTTTAGGCAGTGTTCCATTTTGGTGGACTGCACAGATTTAGCCAATATGGGTATGTTTATAGCNCAAAAAGGTATTACGTTCGAAGGTGAGAAATTGATTTCCACCCACTCGGCGCGCTTAGCGACAACTTTTATGGTCACTTGCGGGATGTATAATGCTTCAGGTGAATTCGCGGTTAAGGTGGGGATACCTGCAAAAAGCGGGGTTTCCGGAGGAGTTTTAGGGCTAGTACCGGGAAAATGCGGAATAGCCACATTCGGACCTGCNCTAGATGAGAAGGGGAATAGTGTTGTTGGCGTAAATATACTTGATAATTTGTCGAACACATTAAATCTCAGTATATTTTAAGGGGAGAGAAACAATGGGCAGAGAACGCATTTCTTTTTCGGTAAAAAGAAATTTAGTGGAAAAGGGCGAACCTTCTTTGTCTTTGTTTTTTTCGGAAGAAGTTTTATTGAATCTGGAGCAATTCGCTAACTTGAAATCCAAAGGGGAACATGGTGGTTTCCTAATTGGAACAATAAGGAGGCGATCAAATTTACAGCATTACGAATCTTTTGTGGAGCGTTTTGTTCCCATTCCGCAACGTAAAGATGTATCCCGTTTAGTAATAAACCGAGATCATATTAGGACTGTAGATCGTGCCCTTAAAAGTAGAAGTCGGAAAGAGGTAATCGTTGGCTGGATTCATACCCATCCGGGTTTTGGGATATTTTTGTCAGATTTTGATCAAAACCAACACCGAAGATATTTCCCGGAACCATGGCAAATAGCCCTAGTTATTGATAATTTTAATGGAGAAAAAGCAGCCTATTATATGGTCGATAATGAATTGAAGAATATAGATNGTTATTCTATTCTACATAAACGAGAGAAAGAAGAAGAGTTTGAAGATGACGGTAATTTTGGAGTGCGCTTAGTATTTGCAATCGCAAGCTTAGTGTTATTAATTAGTCTGGCCAGTTTGGGCCATGGTTGGGTGCAAAACAAATTTTTTAAGTCAACGTCAGAGGTAATTGTAGATTATTCTTATTACGAACCCGCTACAGAATATGGAGAAACTGAAGTCGAATATGTGTACGAAGTACAAGAACAGGCAAATCATGTGTCTGAGATTGAGCAACAGCCTTCGGATGATTCTTTGTATGCCGAATATGTAGTAAAAGAAGGAGATAACCTCTGGTCGATTGCCAAGGAGTTGTTAGGCGATGCTAATATGGCTCCGCTATTGATAGAGGTAAATAATCTGGAAAATCCCAGTATTATTCGGGAGGGTATTATTTTGAAGATTCCTTTGCAAGTTGCAAAATAACAGCTTTCAGTTAATTTTTTAAACAATTCGTAAAAAGGCAGAAATCTAGAAGGTTTTTGTCGCAGAAAGGTCGAAGATGGAGAAGGTCCGGGGAGTACGGAGAGGGGAAAGAAAATCTCTATTAATTCGCTCAATGTACAAAACACGTTAGATTTTTTAAAGTGGTCTTGTAAAGGTCATCCACATCTACGTGTTAAAATTGCTGTCGATTGTATTAAAAAAGGTTACGCCTCACCTATTCAAGTTGCAGACTTTCTAGGTCTGGGTGTGGACAGGTGGAATCAGTTTTATCACAATTATTTGGTCGGTGATGTGGGGAGAATACCGAAGCCCTTGAGGGATCTGGTATCCACCCGCGATCTGCGTTTTTTTGCAGGATTTACCGACGAGCAACTAGACATTTTAGTAAGGATCTTAGAAATGCCCTTACTTTTGAGTGATAAAATTGAGGACTGTCATCCTCTATNACAGGAACTGAAGGTCTTGATTGTTTTTGGCGTACTTTTGGTAGGAAAACATAATCAGTTTAAAAGTTATTCATTAAAAGTTATGTGGTAATACATAAAGAGTCGAAGGACCAAATGGTCAATCGACTCTTTATGCATGTTAGTTATTTTCCTTTTTACGAATCTCATCTTTAATGATATCTAAGAATCCGTCCACGCTCATGGAGCCTAAATCTGCTTTTCTGCGGTGACGTATTGAAACTTCTTCCGATTCTTGTTCTTTCTCGCCTACAATAAGCATATAGGGTATTTGTTGGATTTGCGCTTCGCGAATTTTCTTCCCTAGTTTTTCGGCTCTTTTATCAACTTCCACACGTATACCTTGTGCAAATAGTTTATCTGCAACTTTATTCGCGTAATTTAAATAATCGTCTCCCACGGGAATAACCTGAACTTGCACAGGAGCTAACCAAGTAGGAAATGCCCCGGCAGTATGCTCCGTTAAAATNGCCATAAAGCGCTCGAGAGCACCATATAAAACCCTATGAATCATAACGGGACGTTTTCTTTCGTTATCTTCGTCAATGTAGGTTAGGTCAAAACGTTCCGGCATGGCAAAATCCAGCTGAATGGTTGCACATTGCCAGGTGCGTCCGATACTATCTTCAAGATGAAAGTCTATTTTAGGACCATAAAAAGCCCCATCGCCTTCGTTAATTACATATTCCAAATTTTTAGCTTCTAAAGCTTCTTTTAAAGCTAAAGTAGCATCTTCCCAAATGGCATCATCACCGATGGCGTTATCGGGTTTTGTTGATAGCTCCACATGATACTTAAAACCGAATACATTATAGACTTCGTCTACAAAATCAATAACGCCTTCAATTTCTTCCTGAATTTGTGATGGAAGCATAAAAATGTGGGCATCATCTTGTGTAAATGCACGAACTCTCATGAGACCATGAAGGGTTCCGGATAATTCGTGTCTATGGACTAATCCCATCTCAGCCATGCGTATGGGCAATTCGCGATAAGAATGTAATTTGCGTTTATAGACCAACATAGCACCGGGGCAATTCATGGGCTTAATTGCAAAATCTTGTTCGTCAATTTTTGAGAGATACATGTTGTCTCGATAATTATCCCAGTGTCCCGATTGATGCCACAAATCTTCATGTAACATTATTGGAGTTTTGATTTCCACATAACCTCTTTTTCGATGTTCCTCACGCCAATAGTTTTCCAGTTCGTTTCGCAATACCATCCCTTTAGGATGAAAGAACGGAAAACCCGGTCCTTCATCTTGGATGCTATACAGATCAAGCTTACGACCGAGCATCCTATGATCGCGCTTAGCCGCCTCTTCTAGCATGCGCAAGTGGGCACGGAGTTCTTTCCCATTAAGAAAGGCAGTACCATAAATCCTCTGTAGCATTGGACGCGAAGAGTCGCCGCGCCAATATGCACCGGCAATACTTTGCAGTTTGAAAAACTTGACCTTAGAAGTGTTTTCTAGATGGGGTCCGCGGCAAAGATCCACAAACTCACCTTGCCTATACAGACTTACTTCCGAATCAAGTCCTTCTAAAAGTTCTAACTTATAGTCTTGATTTTGTTCTGAAAACAATTTAACAGCCTCTTCATTGCTGATTTCTTCGCGACTAATGGGAAGAGCTTCTGCAACGATTTTTTGCATTTCCTGTTCGATCACTTCTAAATCTTCCGGGGTAAACCTGTGATTGAGGTCAAAGTCATAATAAAAGCCATTTTTAATTGTCGGTCCAATGGCAACCTTAGNATCGGGCCAAAGCCTCAATACTGCTTGCGCCATAATATGCGCAGTAGTATGCCTTAAAATATCTTCTTGTGAATTCACACTCATATTTTCCACCATTATCAATTCTCCTTTCTTTGTATAAACAAAAAAACCACGACCCATAAAAGGGACGAGGTTGTCGCGGTTCCACCCAATTTGATCAAAAATTTGATCCAACTTAGTTATGCATCTAACGGTGCCCCGGCCATGCTTACTCCTAGTTCAGCACGCAACTCCCAGGTGGTTTTCATCAAGTATACTCAGGGGAAGTTCTCAGCTTTATCTAGTTCGAATTTAAACTAGATAAACTTCCTTTTCTGTCTGGTATAATTTGGTTACTCTTCCTGATCATCGTTGATAAGGTATTTGTCTTAAGAATAATTCTCTTTAGACCATTTGTCAAGTGAACAAAAACTTTTTATGAGTCCTTTCCAAAAAAAGCCTTGACAAAGATGAAAAAATGGCGTAATGTTAACTCAATTAAAAAAACAGCTATGACCAAGAAATAGTAATAGTACCGGAGATTCTTCAGAGAGCTTTTGTTTGGTGAGAAAAAAGCAGAATTTAGGTGCTACGAATTCCTCTTGAGAGCTGCCGGCTGAAAGGTTAAGTATCAACACCCTGTAGGCCGCGCCGGAATCCCACCGTTACCCGGGAGGAGCAATGATGGTTGCTTGCTGAGGTTGTATTGTTTATACAACGAAAACAAGGTGGTACCGCGAGTGGGTAACTCGCCCCTGTTATAAGACAGGGGCGTTTTTTTATACCTAAAATAAAGTGTGGAGTTAAACTTCGCAGAACTAAGGGAGGAAAAATTATGGTTATCGTAATGAAGCCAGGTTCACCGGAAGAAATGATTCAAAGAATAGAGAGGAAGATGGTAAGTCTCGGATGCGAGGTTCATAGAAGCCAAGGGGAAAACTATTGCATTTTGGGCCTAGTAGGAGACACGACAGGTGTGGATCGTAGCCAGATTGAAGCAAACGAATATGTTGACAAGCTATTGAGCGTGCAACACCCCTTTAAGTTGGTTAGCAAACATTTTCATCCGCAAGACACCGTTATTGAGGTTGATGGGCTTAAGATTGGTGCTGGTCACATGGTTGTTATGGCCGGTCCTTGTTCAGTTGAAAGTGAAGAACAACTTATGACAATTGCAAGGGCAGTAAAGGAAGCCGGTGCAAATATGCTCAGGGGTGGTGCTTTTAAACCGAGAACCTCTCCATACAGTTTCCAAGGTATGGAAGAGGAAGGGCTTAAGCTTTTAAAGCAGGCGAAAGAAGAAACGGGAATGCCCATAGTCACCGAAGTTATGGGTCAGGATACCTTTGATCTTGTTGAAGAATATGCAGATGTACTGCAAATCGGTGCGCGAAACATGCAAAATTTCTCTTTACTTAAACGTTGCGGAAAAAGCAATAGACCCATCTTACTTAAGCGTGGCTTATCAGCTACTATTGAAGAGTTATTGATGTCAGCTGAGTATATTCTTGCCAATGGTAACCCCAATGTAATTTTGTGCGAAAGGGGAATACGCACTTTTGAAACATACACCAGAAATACACTCGATCTTAGTGCCGTGCCCATGATTAAGGAATTAAGTCATCTCCCCATAATCATTGATCCTTCTCACGCAACAGGAAGATGGAGCATGGTAGAACCCTTGTCGAAGGCGGCTGTGGCCGTGGGGGCCGATGGCTTAATGATTGAGGTTCATCATCAGCCGGAGCGGGCTTTTTCCGATGGTGGGCAGTCTCTAAAACCTCAAAAGTTCGCGAGGCTTATGAAGTCAATTGAAGAATTGGTTGCGCTAAGAAATGTTGCGTGCAAATAAATTCTTTGATAGAAAGAGGTTGGCAAGATATGATTCAATTTCAGGAGATCGTCATAATTGGTCTGGGATTAATGGGAGGTTCACTGGCCTTAGCTTTAAGAAAATCAGGCTATAGTGGTAGAATTATTGGATGTGATCTCGAAAAGGANACTCTTCTTGAAGCCTTCAGAATGGGAATGATTGACGCGTATTTTCAAGATCCGAAATCAGCGGTAAAGAATGCTGATTTAGTTATTTTGGCCGTGCCTGTAGGCTACTATGCCGAGTTGTTCAGTGAAATTGCTTCTGCGGTAAAACAAGAGGTAATCGTGACCGATCTCGGTAGTGTAAAATCCTATGTTGAAGAAACTGCGAAAGAATTCTTCTTTGACAAAATTCAATTTGTGGGTGGACACCCAATGGCTGGTTCAGAAAAAGGCGGCATTCATGCCGCCAGCCCCACTCTATATGAGAATGCCTATTATTTCATTACACCCACTCCTGACACAAGGGAAGAGACCGTTGAAGCACTTGAAAATCTGGTGCGTAATATCGGTGCCTTTCCTGTTATAGTTAGTGCGAAGGAACACGATCAAATAGTCGCTAAGATTAGCCATTTGCCACATTTGGTTGCGGTAGTGTTGACCAATCTTCTGGGAAGAGAAGAGAATGTTTCTTGTTTACCTTTTGTTGGGGGCGGTTTTAGGGATACAACGCGTATAGCTGCGGGAAATCCTGATATGTGGAAGGATATTTTCTTTTATAATAAAGAAGAGATTTTGCTTGGTATTGANGATTTACAAGACATTTTAAGTGAATTCGGAACTTTATTAAGTGATGGCGAGGAAGAACATCTTCTCACAACACTGGAAGAAGCGAAAGTAACCAGAGAACGCGTACCCCATACCGGTAAGGATTACATTCCGCAGATCTTCGACCTTATTATTGATGTCCATGATCGTCCGGGTGCTTTGGGTGATCTAACTAAGCTAATTGGGTCGGCCGGTCTTAGCATTAAGCAAATTGAAATCTTGCATGCAAGGGAAGGAGAAAAGGGCGCTATACGTATGGGGTTTGCCACTAAAGAAGAACAAGAACAAGCCTTCTATTTTCTTAGGTATGGCGGTTTCCCGTTTAGTTATCGCAAGGGGGTGGATTGATTTGCTAGAAGTACAAAAAGTTTCTAAGTTACAAGGAACTATAAAAGTAGCCGGAGATAAGTCGATTTCTCATCGGGCAATAATGCTCTCTAGTATTAGTCAAGGCGTGAGTACGATTAAGGGCTTTTTACAGGGTGATGATTGCAATAACACCATTGCTTGTTTTAGGCGATTAGGTGTGGAGATAGAAAACAAAAACGATGAAATTATCGTTCATGGTAGAGGCTTGCATGGTCTTCAAAAATCTGATCGTACCTTAGATGTGGGTAATTCGGGTACCACGATTAGACTGATTTGCGGGATACTCGCGGGGCAAAAATTTACAACCGAGATTACCGGCGATGGTTCCATCAGAAAAAGACCCATGGATCGAATTATTATACCTTTAAGGGAAATGGGTGCTAAAATCGAGGGNAAGAATGGCACAACTTTGGCTCCTTTANAGATTGAACCGTCAGATCTAAATGGCATTGATTATAGTTTGCCAGTTCCCAGTGCTCAGGTAAAATCAGCAATTCTCTTAGGTGGATTGTACGCAATCGGTAATACCATAGTTCGCGAAAGTATTCCATCTAGGAACCACACAGAACTTATGCTTCAATCCTTTGGCGCAAATTTAAGTGATAAACAAGGTCAGATTACTTTGGCCCCATCACAACTGGAAGCGCAAGATATTTTAGTTCCCGGAGATATCTCGTCTGCCGCATTTCTAATGGCAGCCGCCGCAGGAATACCCGGATCTCATCTAATAATTCGTCAAGTAGGTTTAAACCCCACTAGAACAGGAATTATTGATGTGTTACGTGCCATGGGCGGAAAAATTGAAATGGATAATATCATAAACAGTGGCGGAGAAATCATAGGAGACATCATAGTAGAGGGAAAGCAACTACATGGAACTAACATCGGTGGAGATATTATTCCCAGATTAATTGATGAAATTCCGGTACTTGCGGTGCTGGCAGGGGTTGCAGAAGGTACCACAAGAATCACGGGGGCACAGGAATTAAAAGTAAAAGAATCAAATCGAATAACCTCAATGGTGACAGAATTAAACAAAATTGGTATTAGCGCCACAGAATTACCCGACGGCATGGAAATAGAAGGACCAAATGTAATCNTCGGGGGAGAAGTTGAGAGCTATGGTGATCACAGGATTGCCATGGCAATGGCCATAGCCGGTCTATTTTCAGAGGAACCTATACGTATTCGTGAAAGCGAATGTATAGCAATTTCTTTTCCTGATTTTATGGAAACATTGTCTTCAGTTGCGAAATAAAGAAAGGGGACGTATTATGGACTTGGGATATTTGGGACCCGAGGGTTCCCATAGCTATTCGGCCGCTAAGCACTATGCGCCACATAAAAGGCTCATAGGAATGCAAAGTTTTGGTCAAATTATATCTGCCGTGGAAGGAGAAACCCTTTCTCAAGGGATCTTGCCAATAGAAAATTCTACAGAAGGTGCTGTAACCCAAGCAATGGATGGTTTGCTAGGTACAGAGAAAGTACGANTTCAAGGAGAAATTATTTTACGTATCCAGCATAACTTGCTCAGTACAGGTACAGATCCTGCCTCACTCCGCTATGTAATGTCTCATCCTCAGGCGATTGAACAATGCAGGGAATACTTTGCTNTAAGGCATCCTGAGATAAAGTTAATTCCCTGTGAGAGTACATCTAAAGCCTGCTTCTTGGCGAAGGAAAAAGGTCCGGAATACGGAGCAATTGCGCAGGTGGGTGCGGCGGCTTATAATGGCTTAAATGTTTTGCACGAAAATATTCAAGATAACATTCATAATCAAACCCGCTTTGTTATTATAGGTAGAGAGAGTACAGGTGAAACCGGGAAGGATAAGACTTCAATAGCCTTTTCTTTCCAAAGTGATTCTGCAGGCTGCTTACACGAAGTTCTAAAGGTGTTTGCTGACGCAAATGTGAATTTAACAAGGATCGAGTCAAGACCGGAGAAGATAGAATTGGGTAAATATATATTTTATGTGGATTTTCATGGCCACGAAAGAGAAATTAAGACCAGAATCATCTTAGATCAAGTTAGGCAAAGAACCAGTATGTTGAAGGTCTTTGGTTCTTATCCAAAGGGACAAGTTATTTAAGAGGGGTGATTTTAATGTTTCGATATCTTACCGCGGGTGAATCGCATGGAAAAGGTCTAGTCGGTGTTATAGAAGGTTTCCCTTCCAATGTAAAAATTGATTTAGATAAGATTAATCACGATCTCGGTAGAAGGCAAAAAGGATATGGACGTGGAGAGCGGATGAAAATAGAGCAGGATCAAATGAACATCCTATCCGGTATAAGGGGGGGTAAAACGCTAGGTAGCCCCATCTCATTTATGATTGAAAATAAAGATTATCAAAATTGGGAAGAGTACATGGATCCCATAGAAGGAAAAGAAGGAAACAGGAAGATCACTATGCCTAGGCCGGGTCATGCCGACNTGATCGGGGCATTGAAGTATGGATTCAGTGATATTCGAAACGTTCTAGAAAGAAGTAGTGCTAGGGAAACCGCGGCGAGGGTTGGGGTCGGTAGTTTAGCAAAGCAACTGTTAGATAATTTCGGGATAGAAGTGTTTAGTCATGTGATTTCCATCGGCGGTGCATCCGTTTACGAACAAATCTCTGANAAGGAATTGTTGGCACAGTCTGATAAGTCAGAGGTTAGGTGTTGCGATCCAAAAGCCGAAGCGGCCATGATAGAGGAGATCGAAAGGGCTAAAGTTGCGAAGGACTCTTTAGGAGGAATCTTTGAAATAAGAATTGTGGGTGTGCCTGCAGGTATTGGAAGTTATGTACAATGGGATCGTAAGCTTGACGCAAACCTTGCTTTCGCACTTATGGCTATCCAAGCTATTAAAGGTGTGGAAATCGGAGCCGGCTTTTGTGCTGGACGAAAACTCGGCTCGGAAATTCACGATGAAATATATCACGATGTTGATCACGGCTATTATCGTAAGACCAACCGTGCCGGTGGAATTGAAGGTGGAATGTCTAATGGTGAAGATATAATAATTAGATGTGCCATGAAACCCATACCCACACTCTATAAACCTCTAAAAACGGTGGACGTTGAAACTAAAGAACAGGTACTTGCTACTGTGGAAAGAAGTGANACTTGTGCTGTACCCGCTGCTTCAGTAGTCGGGGAGATGGTGGCCGTTACCGTGATCGCACAAGAATTCTTGCGAAANTTCGGTGGAGATTCTCTAGAGGAGATTATGTNAAAATGGAAAAGCTACTAATTGATTTAGCTGAAAATAGTTATGAGATTCATNTAGGNGCAGGTNTATTAGAGCGAGTTCATGAGTATTTAGATCCGGTGGACAAACTTGTACTTATTACTGATGAAAATGTTGACGAGCTTTATGGCAAAGCCTTGCTCAAATCTTTGGCTGATAGAGAGGTATACACCATTAGTTTTACCCCGGGTGAAGAACGGAAGAATCTTCAAACTGTGGAAAAGATTCTCGATCAAATGTTAGAGTTGGGTCTAACAAGAAGATCGAAAATAATTGCACTAGGTGGCGGGGTGGTGGGTGATATTGCCGGATTTTGCGCCGCTGTTTACATGAGGGGAATACCATTCATTCAAGTTCCCACAACACTACTTGCGCAAGTTGACAGTAGTGTTGGCGGTAAAACGGGGGTTAATTTAACCCAGGGTAAAAATACTGCAGGGAGCTTTTATCAACCCGAGGCAGTCATAATTGATACAAATACTTTGCATACTTTGGCAAAGAGAGAACTCATAAGTGGTTTAGCTGAAGTAATCAAATATGGTATAATTTATGACTACGATTTCTTTCAATATCTAGCCATCCACTTTGACCAGATTCTTAATCTAAACGAAAATGTGATCAAAGAAGTAGTAAAAAAATGTTGCCTAATTAAGGCGAGTGTAGTAGCCGAGGACGAAAAAGAGAAAGGGTTACGTAAAATCCTTAATCACGGGCATACGATAGGGCATGCTTTAGAGATTTCAACAGAATACGGGAAGTATACCCACGGCGAAGCTGTATTGATTGGCATGTATTACGAAGCCATGCTTGCGAGAAAGCTTGGATTTATAGACGAAGGATACTTACAGGAGATAGTGACCTTACTACAAAGACCACAGTTCCCCTTGGAGCTATCGGGAAAGATATGGTTCAAATTGCCTGCAAGTATGTTAAAAGATAAGAAAAATATTGATTATCAAATTTCTTTCATACTTCCTTCGGGGAGGGGGAAAGTTAAAGAGATTTTATTAAGCCAAGAAGAAGTGATAGACAATATTTCAAAGATATTATAAATTAGAAAGCTACTATATTACGAAAAGAGGAGTGTTTTCCGAATAAAACACTCCTCTTCTTTTTAACAAATTATGGGGTAAAAGGATCGAAAAACCTTCGAATAGCCTTTCTAGACAAGTTTTCGGTGTTAAGGGGCGCATTTGCAAGGAAATACCAGGAAACGGATGCATACATGAGCTAAAGTGGCATAAACGAGTATTGAACTATTTTGATTAATCTTTCACAAATCTGTATAGTGAATAATGGAGCTTGAAAGTATTACAAAGAGGTGAACATGGTGCGTAAACGCCAAATTGTCTTATTTATTGCCCTTTTATTATTTTGGTTATTATTATCTTCAGAATATGATGCCCAACATATTATTACAGGTGTCTTATTATCGTTGCTTCTTACTTGGTTTTGGCGCGACCTTTCCCATCTATTGCCTAGTAAATCTTTAACTAGGGATCTACCCGGTCTGCTATTGTTTAGCATGACATTGATTTGGGAGATTATTTTAGCCAATATTTCTGTTGCAAGGAGTGTTCTATCAAGCAGTGATAAACTAGATTCGGGTTTTGTATCGTTTAAACCCGAATTGGAGACTTCTTGGGGAAGGGTTTTATTAGCTAACGTTATTACAATTACTCCCGGAACTCTCACAATAGATGTGAACCCGGATACCGGGGTTTTTATGGTGCACGGGTTAACTAAAGATATGCGTGAAGGTTTGGCAGATGGACGCTTGGTTAAGCAGATTAAGCGCTTAGAAGGGGGTAGGGCCAGTTGAGTATTGACTCTATTATTATCATTTTAATTATGTTTTTGGCCTTATTTGATTTTGTGCGCGCTATTATGGGTCCCACTGCAGTAGATCGTATAGTCGCTTCATCGGCTATTAGTACAAAGGGTATGGCTGTGATTTTGGTCTTAGCCCATGCAAACGGAAATATGAGTTTTATCGATGTGGCCCTTGTCTTGGCTCTTTGCGGATTTGTAGGTCTACTGGCTTTACTTCGCTCTTTATTACCGGCAAACGCCGATGAGCTTACGAAAGTTTTGGAAGATAGACCCGATACATTGGTGCGTTTCATCGAAGGGGAGGGGGAATAGGGTGCTAGTTTATATTCTTTTATTTGGCGGCGTGTTTTTCTTTGCTTTAACCACCTTAGGGTTATTGCGTTTTCCCGATGCGTACAGTAGGCTCCACGCGGCTTCTCTCGGTGATACCCTTGGTTTTGCTTTAATTATTATAGCTTTGCTAATTCTTGTTCCGGACTGGGTTAATAGGTTTAAATTACTCATGGTTTTAGGTGTTGTTTGGGTTATTAATCCCACCACGTCTCACTATGTGGGTAAGGTGGCTTTGCTGCGCGGAAACTGGGTAGTTGTGCGTAGAAGGCATTCCCTCACGGAAGAGCAGGAAGGTGAGAATTCATGAGCCCTGAAATAATTGATTTACTCAACATTGCATTTTTAACATTTTTAATTGTTATTGCTATTGCAGTGTCGTATGTTCGTGATCTTTTATATGCCGCTATTTTACTTGGTGCTTATAGTGTAACTATGGCTTTGATCTGGCTTCTTATGAGCGCACCCGATTTGGCAATTACAGAGGCGGCGGCAGGAATCGGTATGACCACCTTGATGATTGCCGTTATAAGTCGCACCGGACGGGAGGAGAAATAACTATGTCAAAAAAAGTAGCCATAGTCTTGCTAGTGGGCTTATCGATAGTTATGCTCCTCGCCATTGCTGAACTTCCCATTTATGGCTGTGCCAACACACCAGTGCAGAACTATGTGGCCGAGCGTTATATTTCGGGGGCCTTAAGTGATACTGGTGCCTTAAATATGGTGGCATCAATTGTAATTGACTACCGTGCCTATGATACTTTAATAGAAACAACGGTTTTATTCACCTCGATTATCTCGGTGTTTTTGGTCTTGAAAAAAGGAAAAGATTAGAAAGGGTGACCAATTTTGACGGACTTTGTTCTTAAACGTATGGTAGCTCTCTTGCTACCTTTTGTGCAAATGTTTGGTTTGTATGTCATTTTCCACGGTCACCTGTCTCCGGGTGGAAGTTTCTCCGGTGGAATCGTGACCGGCTTGGGTTTAATCGCCTTCAGTTTGGTTTTCGGTATTGAACGCAGTGAAGAAAAAATTACGGAGCGCATGACCACTTTAATTGAATCCTTTGGTGCCCTTTGGTATGGTGCCATGGGTCTAGTGGGCATTTTGCGCGGTACTTCGTTTTTGATGAATAAAGGTAGCGGTATTTCCTTGGGTGTTCCCGGAAAACTATATTCCGGCGGTTTGATCTTGCTGATTACTTTAGGTGTGGGACTTAAAGTAGCAAGTACCATGGTGACATTGTTCACATCCTTAATGGAAGAGGAGGATTAGGATGGGCGAATTCTTACAACGTTTATTGCAGAATTATCCCTATGTTTTTGCCGCAATTTTATTTGGGATCGGCACCTTTACTGTCCTAACACATTCTAATCTTCTAAAGAAGGTAATTGGAATCAATATTATGGAAGGTAGCACTTATTTATTTTTTGTGGCTGCCGGTAATATTCGCGGTGGGGTTGCTCCCATTCAGGATATGAGTGATCCAAATTTGGTTTATGTAAATCCATTGCCACAAGCTCTAATGCTAACCGGTATCGTTGTTAGTGTTAGTGTTACTGCATTATCTCTAGCTTTAATTATGAGATTATACAAATTATACGGAACTGTGGACTCAAGGGAGATCAACCGCATTAGAAACGAGGTGAGGGCAAGTGGCAGCAGCAGTAAAGGATAACCTACCGGTTTTACTCATAGTAACACTTCTTTCCAGTGCTTATCTATTACCGATTTTGACTAGGGTCCGGAAATTTCGTTTGGTCGAGTTTTTCGCGGTCTTCGTCTTAGCTCTTACTTTTACGGGTGGTGTGGTTTTAGCATACAAAGTGTTAGCCACCGGGGCTTTTAATTATATCGTTGGTGGGTGGCCTGCACCATGGGGTATTGAGCTGACGATTAATGCACTTTCGGGGATCTTTCTTCTTACAATAGGTCTAGTCACTATACCAATATTGCTTTATGCTTCAGCTGATTTGGTTGAAGAAGTCGGCAGTCGTCAAAGGGCTATTTGGTTTTTAACGCTATTCTTGCTTTTAACAGCTGCGGCAAGTGGGCTAGCTGTAACGGGAGATATGTTTAATATCTTTGTTTTTGTCGAGGTTGCTACAATTGCCAGTTGCGCCATTGTAAGCGCCCGTAATGATGCTGCATCGGTTGAGGCAACGTTTAAATATTTAATGTTAGCCACAATTGGCTCTGGGTTTGTTCTCTTGGGTATTGGTTTCTTGTATATGCTAACAGGTAACCTCAACCTTAATTTTATTAATATGGAATTATCAACTACTTGGCATAATTATCCTACTGCTCTTTGGATGGCCATGAGTTTCTTTACGGTGGGTTTTGGTGTCAAATCTGCACTTTTCCCGCTACATGTATGGCTTCCTGATGCTCACTCAACCGCCATTACTCCGGCTAGTGCCGTGCTTTCTTCTTTGGCGGTAAAAGGCTACATTGTTGCCCTATTAAAGGTGTTTTATTTGGCAGTGGGTGCAAAAATTATTTTTGCTTTGCCCATTACAAATATTCTTTTATTGTTAGGTATGATTGCCATCATTGCCGGGGCTTTATTTGCCTTGTCTCAAGATGAATTGAAAAGACGCTTGGCGTTTTCCACTGTTTCGCAGATAGGCTATATCTTTTTAGGTATCGGACTAGGCACCATTCAGGGACTAGCCGGTGGCCTGTTGCACATTTTAAGTCATGGAATAACCAAGGCACTACTGTTCTTGGCTGCAGGGACTATTGTAAAAAGAACCGGTAAGACAAGAATAAGTCATTTATCAGGACTAGGTTTTGAGATGCCCATAACCTTTGGGGTTTTTGCTGTAGGTACATTGTCAATGATCGGTATCCCACTATTTTCGGGCTTTGTAAGCAAATGGCAACTGCTTTTAGGTAGCTTAGAAAAGGGTAATTACTTAGCCGTTTTGGTTTTAATTGGCGGTAGTCTCTTGGCAGCTGCCTATCTCTTACCCGTATTGCGAGTGGCATTTTTCCAAAAATCCGAAGAAGAGCAAATTAGAGAACCGGAAGCACCGTATGTTCAAAAGGTTGCCATGTTATTCTTAGCTGTAGTGATTATATTTGTGGGTATGTTCCCCGGTATATTTTTGGAGTTAGCACGGCAGGCTGCTGAAAGTCTCCTAGGTATGGAGGTCTTGTTATGATTCTAGTTTTGATTTTGACTGCAATATTAATTAGTACACTAGGGGCTCTTTGGATTGCTATTATCCCGGAAGAATCGAAAAAAGAACGCAATCTGGTTGTCACAACAACCCTTGTAATTAGTGCTGCTATTGTTTGGGGTTTACTGGTGTATATCTTAAGTACGGGAAATTACCCCGTGATAGAAGTGCCTCTTGCTTCTTTGAAATGGAGACTATTGCTGGATCCTCTAGGTATGACCTACGGGTTGATCGCTTCTACACTTTGGGTTTTTGCGGCCATCTATTCTTTTGGTTATATGAGCAAGGATCGTAGGCAGAGAAAGTTCTTTTCCTTCTTTCTTCTCTCGGCAGGCATCACCTTAGGCATTGCATTTTCAGGTAACTTGTTTACTATGTATCTTTTTTATGAGTTATTAACCTTTGCTACCTACCCCTTGGTGGTTCATCAAGGGACTAAAGAAGCCTTAGAATCGGGAACTAAATATATTAAGTATAGTTTAGTCGGAGCCAGCTTTATTTTGGCTGCTTTAGTAATGTTGTGGAGGGTAACCGGAGGTACGCTGGATTTTGGGGCACTTCCCACCTTGTTTGGAGTGGCTTCATCTGGGCAGGTTGCCACGATCTTTTTCTTGTTTATTCTTGGATTTGGGGTAAAAGCCGCGGTTATGCCCTTGCATGGTTGGCTGCCTTCCGCCATGGTTGCTCCAACTCCGGTCAGTGCTTTACTTCATGCTGTGGCCGTTGTTAATGCAGGTGTGTTTGGCATTTTGAGAACAGTATATTCTGTCTTTGGACCGAGCTTACTTTTGGAATTAAACGTACGTTGGATCTTACTTGTGATTGTAAGCATTACAATTTTAATGGGTTCTTTAATAGCCATAAAACAAGATGTGTTAAAAAAGCGTTTGGCGTATTCAACTATTAGTCAGTTGGCCTATATTCTATTAGGCGCCTTTATGCTTCATCCGCTGGGCTTGGCCGGGGCTATTTTACACATGATTTTCCATTCCACCTTAAAAATTGTACTTTTCTTTGCCGCGGGAATTGTGGCAGAGGAGACAAGTTATGTGAAAGTTAGTGAATTGGGGGGAGTGGGCAAACTGTTGCCCTTAACCTTAGGTAGTTTTGGCCTAGTAAGTTTGGGTATGATCGGAATGCTTCCCTTAAGCGGGTTTTGGAGTAAGTATTATTTACTCCAAGGCAGTTTAAATACAGGTTCATGGCCCATTTTAGCGATATTGCTTGTTAGCGGACTATTAAATGCGTTTTATTTTATACCTATTACGATTTCTGCATTTACGGGAAAGGCCGAGATCAATGAAGTTACAAAGGGCAGTAGCTTTGTATTGATGTTAGTTCCAACTTTAATATTAACTGTCTTAGCCTTGGTCTTTGGATTATTGCCGGGCTTGACTTTACCTTTAGTAAATGGCGTTATTGGCCAGTTCTTTAGTTTGTAGGAGGTGACACCGTGTATTGGAGTTTGATTTTGATTTTAGTCCCTTTTTTAGGAGCAATTTTGCTAGCACGTACCAAGACAGTAAAAGAGCAAGCTTGGATGGGCATTGGTGTATCTGCGGTGACCCTTCTTGCTAGCATAATTAACTTTGCGGCAGTGCGAAACGGAGGAACCTTAGTTTGGAGCAGTGAATCTTTAGGTATTTTCTACCTGGGACTGCGCATTGATTTTTTATCAGCCCTCTTTAGCCTTTTTAGCGCCCTGGTGTGGTTTTCCACTAGTATCTATATGTTTACCTATATGAAGCACGAAGAGCGCACCTTGAGCTTCTTTGCCTTTTTCCTGGTTACGCTAGGTGCTACTCAAGGAATCTTTTTAGCATGTAATTTTGTAACCTTGTTAGTGTTTTTTGAAATAATGACGGTAACATCGTTTTTCTGGGTAATTCACCGACAAGACCAAGAGTCTTTAAGGGCGGGTTATTTTTATCTCTTTTTGGGTATAGCAGCGGGCTTGCTCATTGTGGGCGCAATTGTTCTTTTAAAAGCTGCGGGAATAGATTTAGAAATTGGTTTAGGAGCAATCATGCCTACGAATATGGCATTCTTTAGATGGGCTATTTTACTCTNAATTGTAGGCTTTGGTATAAAAGCCGGAATGGTGCCACTGCATATTTGGTTACCAATGGCTCACCCCGTTGCCCCAACACCCGGTAGTGCTTTGCTTTCGGGAATTCTTATTAAATCAGGGGCTTATGGTTTGATAAGAACGGGCCAATTGATTAACTGGGGAAAGGCCGGTCTAGTTCCGTGGGCAGGAACGTTTGTTGTTGTGGTAGGTGTCATTACTATGGTTTTAGGTGTTTGTCTGGCTCTTTTACAGGGTAATGCTAAAAGACTATTAGCATATCATAGCGTTAGTCAAATGGGCTATATTATTGTGGGAATCGGAGTAGCCATAGTATTGAAAAATGCCGGCGTGTTTGGTGTTTCCGGCGCCATCTTCCANTCGTTAAATCACGCATTGTTTAAATCAGCTCTCTTTTTAGGAGTGGGGATTGTCTTTTTAGGAACTAATGAGTTGGATCTTTACAAGTTAGGAGGGCTTTGGAAGAAGTACCCCTTAACAGGTATAATGATGTTTATTGCAGCCTTAGGAATTACCGGAACTCCGGGACTTAACGGCTTTATTAGTAAAAGTCTTTTACACCATGGAATCTTGGAAGCCGCTCAATCCGGTGATGTACTAATGGTCTGGGCTGAACGCCTTTTCACCTTGGTAGGAGNGGGAACAACCGCTTCTTTTGTAAAGTTAATCGGCTTAACTTTCTTCGGAAAGCAAAAAAGTGAGATTCAGGAAAATGTCGGTGAAGGACTGTTTTTAGGACTTGCAATGGCCATTTTGTCGGTGGTTATGCTCATTATCGGTACAAAGCCTCAGTTGATTGTTGACTTGTTTATTGCACCGGCCACAGTTAGTAGCGGGATGCTTGATTTAGGTCATTTGACCCAACTGGATTTTTTCGAGTTCTCTGCGATCAGGGATATGATAATTACTTTGGTTGCTGGATTTGTCTTGTTTGCTGTTGGTATGAAAACTCATCTCTTCCACTATCAGCCGCCGGCTTGGCTTAGCGTTGAGGCGGTAGGTATGGCGGTAGTAAGGTGCTACCTTTTTGTNGAAACACGAGCAAGTAACCTTTATCAAAATGCNAGTGCAAGAATTACAAAAAACATGCGTAATAGATACAGTCGTCTAATGGTTCTCAATCGTAGACTGGATTGGGAAGGTGGAGGAATTTTCTCTGATATAAACTTCTCCGACTTAAACTCCAACGCATTTCTCCTACTAACGGTGTTTACGAGCTTAGTACTTTATTATTTAGGCCTTTATTTGTGGAAAATGTAATTGAATGTTTAGTATCTAGGTTGCCTCGCAAAGGCAACCTTTTTTTATGTTGACATAACAGTCACTTCTGCTTATACTGTATATGCATCAACATATACAGTGGGGGGTGGTACCTTGCATATTATTATAGCTAATGGTTCCGATTCGCCAATTTATCAACAGATTAAAGAGCAAGTGAAGGAACAAATACTATCCGGGGATTTGCTTGAAGGGGAGATGCTACCTTCTTTGCGCCAATTAGCTAGGGATTTAAAAATATCGGTTTTAACTACCACTAGGGCTTATAACGAACTTGAGGAAGAAGGCTTTATTGTTAGTCAACCGGGAAAAGGCTTTTATGTTTTAGGCAGTAGCTCAGAGTTATTTAAGGAGCAGTTAATTAGAACTGTGGAATCAAGCTTAATAGATGCAATTAAGGCGGCTAAACATGCCTCTTTATCTGAGGAGGAACTTAAACAAATACTTGATTTATTATTGGAGGTGGATGGCTATGACTGACATTTTAAACGTACGAGGCGTGACCAAAAGTTTCCCGGGATTTATTTTAGATAATATTAGTTTTTATCTTCCAAAGGGTTACATAATGGGCCTGGTCGGTCCTAACGGGGCAGGTAANACCACAACAATTCAGCTAATTCTTAATATCCTTCGGGCTGATTCAGGTAAGATCGAACTTTTCGGTTTAGATAATAAAGAGTATGAGGTGCGAATAAAGCAGGATATAGGGNTAGTCTTTGATACTTCTTTTTTTGCAGATGGTTGGAAAGTAAAAGATGTGGAAAAAGCTTTATCCCCGTTTTACGATAACTGGAACAAGAAGCACTTTGCGGATTTGATNGATAGATTCGAATTACCCCGGAATAAGAAGATTGAAAAGTTCAGTCGCGGAATGCAGATGAAACTAATGCTTTCATGCGCCCTAGCTCATGATGCTAAATTACTTATTCTAGATGAGCCAACGAGTGGTCTAGATGCAGTTGCCAGGGATCAGCTTTCNGAAATCTTACAAGATTATATCAAGGACGGAGAAAGAAGCGTGCTCTTTTCAACGCACATTACAAGTGATCTACAGCGCATCGCAGACTATATAACCTTTATCAACCGCGGAAAACTATTTTATACCGGTTCTTTAGATGGACTTGTCGAAAAGTATTCCCTAATTAAGGGAAAGCCAACTGAATTAGATGATTGCTTAAAAGATCAAATGCTTGGCTTCCGGGTCACAAATGTAGGTTTTGAAGGTTTAGCTGAAACTAGTACAATTACCAAAACGCAAAGTCTAATTCTTGAGCCGGCAAGCTTAGATGATATTATACTTTTCGCCAGTAAAAAG
>JGI24708J26588_10001209_pt1 | contig 20448 bp, 21 predicted proteins | sample BioPla1DNA2_FD_26588 | JGI IMG/M metagenome (IMG submission 26588) | reverse complement strand
CAAAGTAAGCTTCTGCCAGATAGACATAAAGCATTGGAGCCTGATAAGCTTCAAGGGCTTTCTTCAGGTCTTTAATAGCTGTATCATAATCACCGTTTACCAGTGCTTCGTAACCGCTCAGAGATGGATCATTGATAACAATCTTGCTCCTGTTACGAAGATCTGCAAACCAGTTGGAAAAGACCTCATCCTGTTTCCGCGCCAGCAAGTCATTTCTGATTTCCTCTCTGGCTGCCTCATACTCTTCACCAACGGCCAGCTTCTTGTCCACCAGTTTAATCAGATAATAGGCGTCTTCTTCGTCCAGAATCTCACTGATTTCACCTATTTCAAGGGTTAAAGCAGTTTCTACAAGATTATTAGGCAAATAATAGATATCTCTTTTTAGTCTTCCAGGGTTTACCAGGTGAAAATCAGACATTTCCTCTGCTACTAAAGCAAATTCTTCTCCACTTTCTACCCTTTGCCGGGCTTTCTCTATTTCTTCCCTGGCGTCTTCATTTTCTTTTTCCTTCCTGATTAACTCAATTTCAACCTCTTCAAATTGGCGGGCGATTTCTTCATCAGTTATGGTAATATCACCATAGCTGCGTTCAATAACCTGGGCCAGGCGGTCATTATCATCCAGAACATTCCTTACCTGTTGCCTGAATTCCTTCAGGCTGCTATTACTGTTCTTCAGTTGTTCTTCCAGCTCTTCCTCAGTCATCTGGTTGTTTTCCAGCAGGAGGGCAATATAGTCGTCCAGGTCCTCCTCTGTAATCTGTGATTTAATCTTCATCCTGTCAGCTTCCTGTAAAAGCAACTCTGTATTAATGATACTGTTTAAGACATTATACTTGAAAGGAAACTCCTGATCACGGCTTATATAATTAGAGCCAAGTTGATTGTAAAGGGCAGAATAATACTGATCACTGGTAATATCTGCACCATTTACAGTGGCTACTGCATAAGCGGAAGAATCTCCAAATGAACCAACCCCATATAATACACCGGTTAGAACCATTGCTACTGCAACAACAATTATGATTACATTACTGTATTTCTTTAATTTATTAAACAAAATGCCCACTCCTTTCGATAATACTGTTTAATTTTATCTTATTATCATAAAAATGTCAACCAATATAAAGGCGGAACTCAGCGATAGTAGTGGCAGGCCCATGGCCAGGATAAACTACAGTATCAGCGGGCAATTCCAGTAATTTTTTAATGGAATTAATCAAAACCTGCAGGTCTCCGCCGGGAAAATCGGTCCGTCCATAGCCGTTTTTAAATATGGTATCACCACTAAAGAGAACACCCTCATCTTCATTATAGAGGCAAATGCTGCCAGGAGTATGGCCTGGGGTATGGATTACCCTGAATTTACCTACCATATCCCCATCCTCCATTAGATTATCAGCAGTAAAAGGCTCAATTAGATCCCCGGTAAAAAAAGAGAGATTCTTTTTCTCATCCATTAAATATTCTTTATCTTCTGAATGAACAAAAATCTTTGCCCCTGTTCCTTCCCGCAAATACTCCACTGCACCGATATGGTCGAAATGTCCATGGGTGAGAATAATCTTCTCCAGGGTTAGATTTTCCTCCTGAATTAGTGAAAGTATTTTCTCCCCGTCTGCTCCTGGATCGATAAGGATACAGCTATCATTATCTTCGACCAGATAAGAGTTGGTACCATTAAAACCAACCTCTAACATATGTATTTTCATGGCCTATCCTCCATCTTGTTGCTTTTAGCCTGATATTCAAACTTTAGAAGCCCTTTTTACTATCCAGCAGAATTGTCACCGGTCCATCATTGATTAGCTCTACCTCCATCATAGCCTGGAATTCTCCGCTGGCAATCTGTAAACCGGTTTTTTCCAGGGCCTCCAGGCAATATAGATAGAGTTCATTGGCTGCCTCGGGTGAAGCAGCAGCAGTAAAATTAGGCCGGCGGCCCTTACGGCAATCACCCAGGAGGGTAAACTGGGAAACCAGGAGAACCTCTTTATCCAGGTCAAGGGCAGAGAGATTCATTTTTCCTTCTGCGTCCTCAAAAATCCTCAAATTTACTATCTTTTCAACTAAATAGTCCGCATCCGCCCTGGTGTCTCCTCCGGCAACACCTAAAAAAACCAGGAGGCCGTCTTTGATGGAACCTACTATTTCGTCATCTACACGGACACTGGCACGTTTAACTCTTTGAACTACAGCACGCATGATTACATGTCACCCCTGATTTTTATTTCACAATATNATAGAAATACTATAAAAGTAGAACTGGCATCAGGCCCTGTTAACAGAAAGAATTCCCGGTATCTGGTCCAATTTCTGCATTATCTCCTTCATATGCTGCAGGTTATTGAGTTCCAGTGCTAACTGGATATGGGCCCGGTTATATTTATCTGTTCTGGCCTCGACTGAAGATATTTCAATCTGTTCTTCCTTCATTAGGGAAGTGATATCATTTAATAAAGCCTTCTTATTATAGGCTTCTATTGCCAGATTAACCTGATAAAACTCATTTTCCCGATTATCCCATTCCACAGGGATAATCCTTTCTTTTTCTGTTTCCAGCAATAATTGCATATTGGAACAATCAGCCCTGTGTATGGAAACACCCCGTCCCCTGGTAATAAAGCCATTGATTTCATCTCCAGGTACAGGGTTACAACATCTGGCCAGCCTGACCAGCAGGTCATCTACACCCTTAACCTTTACCCCTTTATCTGTTGATCTCCTGCGTGCAGGTTTCCGCTTTTCCTTAAAAACGGGCTGTTCAGTCAATTCCGCCCTTTCCTGTACAACCTTCAGCCGGTTGACAATCTGCTGGGGTGTAATCTGATTATAACCGATCATTTCCAGGATTTCTTCTGCAGTGTTCTTGCCCATTTTTTGGGCAAGCCGCTCGAACTCTTTCTGCCTCTCTGTATCCTTCAGCTCTATCTGGCGCCTGCGCAGTTCTTTCTCGATCAACTCTTTACCCCGCTGGATAATCTCATCCCTGGCCTGCATCTTGAACCAGTATTTTATCTTACTCCGGGCCTTGGAGGTCTTGACAAAATTCAACCAGTCCCGGCTTGGACCTGTGCTGGCCCTGGTTGTCTGTATTTCTACAATATCTCCATTCTGCAGGTGGTAATCCAGAGGCTTTATCTGGCCATTGACCTTTGCCCCTATACAGCTATAACCTATCTCGGTATGGATGGAAAAGGCAAAATCAACAGGTGTTGCACCTTTGGGCAGGGAGATCACATCACCTTTGGGCGTAAAGACAAAAACCTCATCCTCAAAAAGGTCAATCTTCAGGGCCTCCATGAACTCCTGTGGCTCCTGTAATTCCTTTTGCCACTCCAGTAATTGCCTTAACCAGGAAAGTTTTTCTTCAAAGGCCTGGTCTCCTGTCTTTCCTTCTTTATAACGCCAATGGGCAGCAATACCGTATTCTGCTGTCCTGTGCATCTCCGGTGTCCGGATCTGAATCTCCAGAGGATCTCCCTTGGGGCCGATAACAGTTGTATGCAGGGATTGATACATATTTGATTTAGGCATTGCTATATAGTCCTTGAACCTTCCCGGGATGGGTTTCCAGAGTTCATGGACAATACCCAGGACCTCATAACATTCCCTTACTGTATCGACAATAATCCTTACAGCAGTCAGGTCATATACCTCTTCAAATTCTATTTCTTTCTTCTTCATCTTCTGGTATATACTATAGAGGTGCTTGGGCCGTCCGTAGGTTTCGGCTTTCAGCCCCACTTCTTTCAGCCTGTTTTTCAATAAATCCAGGGCAAACTGTATATCCCTTTCCCTCTGGGCCCTGTTTGCCTGCACCTTCCGGGCAACCTCATAATACTTCTCCGGTTCAAGGAAAAGGAAAGCAAGATCTTCCAGCTCCCATTTCACCTTTGAAATACCCAACCGGTGGGCCAGGGGGGCATAGATTTCCAGGGTCTCCTGGGCCTTGATAATCCGCTTGTCTTTGTTCAGGTATTTCAAGGTACGCATATTATGCAGGCGGTCTGCCAGTTTTATTAAAATCACCCTGATATCTTCAGCCATGGCAATGAACATCTTCCTCAGGTTCTCTGCCTGGAGTTCCTCCCTGGTTTGAAACTTTAATCTGCTTAATTTTGTCACTCCATCAACCAGGAGGGCTATCTCTTCACCAAATTCTTTCTTGATAGTCTCACTGGTCACTTCTGTATCTTCCACAACATCATGGAGCAGGGCAGCAGCGATGGAGATGATATCCAGTTCCAATTCAGCCAGGATAAGGGCAACCCCCAGGGGATGTTCAACAAAGGATTCACCGGAATATCTAAACTGCCCCCTGTGGGCCTCTTCTGCAAATTCATAAGCTTTTTCCACAATGGCAAGATCAGGGTCATTTATATATTTTTTTATTTGGGCCAAAAGATCTTCCAGCTTCATTTAAATCCTTTTCACTCCTTCATTAATGAAAAAACATTATGGCCTTCCAGCAGTTCCCTGCCATTGAGTTCTGATAATTCATATAAAAAGCCTATACCGGTAACCTGTCCGCCTAATTCCTCAACCAATTCGACTGCAGCAGCAATGGTTCCTCCTGTAGCCAGCAAGTCATCTATAATAAGGACCTTATCACCTGGAGAAATGGCATCCCGGTGAATCTCAATCTTATTACTACCATACTCCAGATCATAGTCTTTGGATATAATCTCGGCTGGTAATTTACCCGGCTTTCTGATTGGAATAAAGCCTTTACCCATTTTTATGGCCATAGGAGCACCAATCAGAAATCCGCGGGCTTCGATTCCCACGATATAATCAAATTCAGTGTCCCGGTATTGCTCTATTATTCTATCAATTGCCTCATTGAATGCCTCAGCATCTTTTAACAAGGGAGTTATATCTTTAAATATGATTCCTTCTTTAGGGAAATCCGGTATATCCCTGATGAATTTTTTTAAGTCCATTCCATATCCTCCTTACAAGATTTAAGTTTATCTATTAATACAAATAGATCCCTGCCTAGAGCAAATGTGACAAAACAGTTGAAATCATCAACTATTTTAACATTATTATTATAACTTATGGAAGCGGATAAGTCCAGCTTTTTACCAGGTTCAGGCAAAAGAAGAATCCGGTTTCCTGCCCTGTTTATAATATTTAATTCTTCAAATATAGTCAAGGAATTTATTAGTTTTTCCTCACCGCCAGCCCCGGTCTCTTTCCTGATTTCCTCATAGTCCAATCCCCTGTCCCCGTATTTCAGCATAAACCTATATAAATCCCTGAGATAATTATCATCAGGAATCCTGGCCTCCAATAATCTCCTGTTCAGGACCAGGTCCCGTTCTGAATATAGCAGATGGATTTTAGAAGAATCAGGCCTGGCCAGGTCCAGTACCCTCCTCATCTCCTGCAGGGAAAAGGGCAGGGAGAGAAAGATTAAGTCACATTCAAATCCATCTTCCTGCCAGCCTGTCAGCTTATCCAGCATCCGGTAAGTAAAAAATAATATACCCTTTTCAGCCTTTTGAAATTCATCATATTCTGCCTGTCTTCCTGCCATAAAAACCCTGTCTTTTCCCAGTATTTTAAGGCTTTCCTGGTAATATTTTGAGTTGTTTACATAGACAAGAAACTTATCCCTGAAATCCAGCAAGTTCCTGAAATAGGCAATAAAATCTGCACAGCCTCTTTTATCTGCAATCCTATAATCCTCAGTCCTGAATACTACAGGAAAATCCTCTGCCTCCCCCCTGACCTTCCAGTCTTTCAGGTTCAACTGTAATTCACTTCTTCCATTCCACTGGTTCAGGTCCAGGGAAAAGAGCAGGTCCACTGGGGTCCTTAAGAAATCATTTATTCTATCGCCAAAACCAAAGGCTATACCATTAAGGCCATTTTCCAGAGTAAATTTCAGGTGTTCTCCATTCTTGCCTACCGGAAAGGCCTTCTCTACCTTCACATTGCCTAACATAAAATTGGGCCTGGGATTACCTACACCATGGGGTTCAAGTAAAACAAGTTCTTCATAAAAGGCCTGGTTAATTGTCTCTTCCTCCAGTATCAGATCCAGTGCCAGTTCCGGAATCAAATCCTCTTTCTCCAGTATATCATCCAAATGTCTGTTAAATTCTTCCTTAAACCTTTCTATATTCTCTTTCTTTATGGTCAGACCAGCTGCCATCTCATGGCCGCCAAAGGCCTCCAGATAGACAGAACACTCCCGGAGGGCCTCATATAGGTTCAGGTTCCTGATACTGCGGCAGGAAGCCCTGCCCTTGCCCTCTTCATCGAGGGCAATGAGGATAACAGGCCGGTAATAGCTTTCCACCAGCCTGGAGGCAACTATACCGATCACTCCCGGATGCCAGCCTTCTGCAGCCAGGATAATGGCTTTTTCTCTTTCCAGATTGATTTCTGCAGCTATCTTTTCCCTTGCCTCCTGAAGTATCTTTTCCTCCAGTTCCTGTCTTTCCCTATTTGCTACTCTCAATTCCAGGGCAATGACTTCAGCCAGCACTTCGTCTTCAGTTATTAATAGTTCTACACATTTTTCAGCACTATCCATCCTGCCGGCAGCATTTAGATGAGGGGCAAGGATAAAGGCCAGATTACCGGTATTGAGCTTCCTCCCTTTCAGCCCGGTGACCTGGATCAATTTTTGCAGGCCTGTATTGCCGGTCTCCTCCATCAACTGCAGCCCTTTTTTGACTATAATCCTGTTTTCACCTGTCAGGGGAACAATATCGGCTACAGTTCCTAAAGCTACCAGGTCCAGTAAATTCAGTAAATGCTCAGAAATATAGCTCTGGCTTCTGTTATATTCCAGGGCCTGGCAGAGCTTGAAGGCCACCCCTACCCCTGCCAGGAGCTTAAAGGGATACTCATCATCCTCCCTATAGGGGTCAATCACAGCCAGGGCTGGAGGCAGTTCCCGGCTTGCCTGGTGGTGGTCAGTTATGATTATATCCAGCCCCTGGCTCATGCCGTATTTAACCTCTTCATGGGCACTGATACCACAATCAACTGTAATCAGGAGGTCATAACCCTCCTGTACGAAGCCTTCCACTGCTGCCTGGTTCAGGCCATAGCCTTCCTCTTTCCGCCTGGGAATATAATAATCCAGATGATAATTGTAGGCCTCCTTAAAATAGCGGTATAAGAGGGCTGTTGCTGTAATACCGTCTACATCATAGTCACCATAGATAAGTATCTTTTCTCCATTTTTTACAGCCTGGTCTATTCTTTCAACAGCCTTGGCCATATCCTGGAGCAAAAAGGGGTCCTCCAGATCTTTTATATCCCCGTAGAGGAAGGCCTGGATACTTTTTTCTTCTGTTAATCCGCGGTTTAATAACAATTGCAGAAGGAAGGGGGATAAACCATCGATATTTTTTATCTTCTTCTTTCTTTTAATATACCATTTATTTTTCATTATATCCTTTTTCACCCTGTCTTATTTTTTCTCCTGCCCCGTAAAAAAAGAAAACCCCGCTAAAGGGGGCTTTCTAAAATATACTATTCCAGTTGTCTCTAGGCTTCCTTGCTCCTCACTCCTACTGTCTTCCTGCTATAGGAAAAAGCAAGGTAAATAATGATTGCAGTTACTGTATTAATAGCTGCTGCCGGCAATACTACAGTATAAAAGAGGACCTTAAATGAGCCTGGCAAACCGGCAATTAATGCAGCTGAACCCAGAAAAACAGATCCACTGATAATAGTACCAACAACAGTTATAATTCCGACAGCAACCCGCTTATCAAGCCTGTCTCCTATAAAGCTGATAAGGGCACTGACCAGAATGAAAGTAACCAGCTTATCAATCAGGTTGGCATACTGTCCTCCGGGAAAACTTGTTGTCAAGGCTGTAAATATCCCGGTAGCCAGTGCGGCTATAAAGCCCAGCCTGAAATCCCTTTTCACGATCAAGACTATAAACAGCATAGCCAGTGAAAAATCAGGTTTCATTCCCAGTACGATTGAAGGGAAAAATGCATGTAATAAAAACCCTATCCCCACCAACAAAGCTGTCTCAGCTAAATCTCTGGTCTTGATGACCCTGCTTGCTCCACTCATCTCATCTCACCTTTCCTTTATAGAATTTTTATTATTATATCGGAATAATCCCCTTTTGTCAAGTTATTCCTCTTCTTTTAATTCCTGCTCACTGGTATTGCTGTCTTCAGTACTATCATTTTCATTCACTTTTTCCTCCTCAGCGAAAGCAGGGGTTTCTTCCCTGTATTTTGCCAGCAATACCTTCAATTCTTCCACTTCATTAAGGAGTTCTTCCTTTTCCTTTTTTTCCATCCTGATCTCTTTATTTAACCTGAAACTGCTCAGAGAAGTTACCAGTGCCATGAGTATAGCACCAAAAACTATTGCCCCCAGAACAATTAGAACCAGATAAATCTCAAAATCCCAGAAAAGAAGACGTATCAATACAGGACTGGCATTCTGAATGGAAAAAATGGCAATAAATAAAGCAAATAATAAAAGCAGGATAATCTTTTTATTCATACAGACAACACCCCCTGGACTCTCACCAGATTTTTTCCGGGGTAATCTCTCTACTAATTATCATTTATTAGTCTCATCATATTCAAGGGCCAGTATACCCAGAAAGCCTTCCCGGTGATCGAATTATATTTTACATTGCCAACATAGGAACGCCGGCTGTCTTCGCTATTGTTCCGGTTATCCCCCATGACAAAGACCTCATCTTCTCCGACCAGATATGGGCCAAAATCGTCCCTCATTTTTTCAATTAAAAAATCTTCTTTCAGGGGCTGCCCATCTATATATGTAATACCATCTTTTATAAAGACAGTTTCTCCGGGAAGTCCTATAACCCTTTTAATAAATTTACTATCTGGAAGACCGTTTGGCGTAAAGACAATTATCTCAAAACGTTCCGGTGGACGGAAGCGGTAAATGAACTTGTTGACAAATAACCTCTCTCCATCATGAAGAGTAGGATACATGGATTGTCCGTCTACAATAAAGGATTGGGCTACAAAACTTATTATGAAAAATGCAAGTATACCGGCTATTATTAGTGATTGGACGAACTCCTTAAAATCTCCTTTATCCAACATAAAAAATCCTCCACCATCAATTACTCTTCAGTCTCAACCTGCTCCTCAGTTTTATTTTCTCTAACTGTTTCTGCCTTTTTCTCTACTCTGGAAATACTATTGCGGACTAAATCAATATCTACATTGGATGAAACACGTAATCTGATATAATCATCTTTAATCTTGATTATCTTTCCCTTGATTCCACCGATAGTTACAACCTGGTCTCCTGGCTGTAAATTGGCCAGCATATCCCGGTGGGCTTTCTCCTGTTTTTTCTGCGGCCTGATGATTATCAGGTAGAAAATACCGAATATTACTGCAAAGTATATTACCATGCTTAAGATACCATTAATTGGGCTCGCTTCCATTTAATATGCCTCCTCTAATTATATTTTTTCATACATTAAAATATTCAACAATAGAGCAGGAAATCCTGCAAAAAAATTAATCTTTATATTTTGCATAAAAACTATCCCGGAATTCCAGGAAACTGTCCGTCATTATGGCCTCCCTGGCTTTTTCCATCAATTTCTGTAAAAAGTAGAGATTGTGATAGGTAGCCAGTCTGACACCCAGGATCTCCTTCCTGTTGAAAAGGTGCCTGATATAGGCTCTGGTGTAATTCCGGCAGACATAGCAGTCACAATCCGGGTCCAGGGGGGTAAAATCCCTGGTGTACTTTCCATTGCGTACTGTAAGCCTGCCCCGGGAAGTGTAGACTGCACCATGCCTGGCAATCCTGGTCGGCATTACACAATCAAACATGTCTATTCCCCTCATTACCCCTTCCAGCAAATCCTCCGGGGTACCTACCCCCATGAGATAACGGGGCTTGTCCTCCGGCATCAGGGGGACCGTGAATTCCAGTACCTCATACATTATTTCATTTGGTTCTCCCACACTCAGGCCGCCAATGGCATAACCGGGAAAACCGATTTCCAGCATGGCCTCAACACTGATCCGCCTCAGGTCTTCATGAACACCACCCTGGATTATGCCAAATAAGGCCTGGTTTTCATTGGTCATAGCTGCCTTACATCTTCTGGCCCACCTGATAGTCCTTTCCAGGGAACGGGCCAGGTAATCATAGTCTGCCGGATAGGGCGGACACTCATCAAAAGCCATGACTATATCAGAACCCAGTTCCATCTGTACCTCCATGGATATCTCCGGAGAAAGAAACATCTTTTTACCGTCAATGTGGGAACGGAAATAGACACCCTCTTCGGTAATCTCATTGAGTTCAGATAGACTGAAGACCTGGAACCCCCCACTGTCAGTCAGGATCGGCCTGTCCCAGTTCATGAATTTATGCAGGCCCCCTGCTTCTGCTATTAATTCAGAACCAGGCCGCAGGTATAAATGATATGTATTGGAGAGAATTATCTGGGCTCCAATATCCTTTAATTCCTCAGGAGTCATTGATTTGACTGTAGCCTGGGTTCCTACAGGCATGAAGATGGGAGTATCAACCTGGCCGTGGGGAGTACTCAGTTTCCCTGCCCTGGCTGCTGTATTTTTCTCTTTATACAAAAGCTGAAACTCAATCGCCATGGTCCCTCATCCTCTCCTCGAAAGATAAGATAGATATATGATATTAAGATAAATAAAATAAACCTGATGATTGCTGAACATAGTCTGAACTATAAAGTTTAAGGATTTAGAGCAGGCAGGACTAGATAATAAACATAGCATCCCCAAAACTGAAGAAATGGTATTTTTTCTCCACAGCCTGCTGATAGGCCTTCAATATCTTTTCCCGGCCGGCAAAAGCACTGACCAACATCAAAAGGGTTGAGCGTGGCAAATGAAAATTAGTCACAAGGGCATCAATTACCTTAAACTCATAACCGGGAAAGATAAAGATATCTGTCCAACCCTTGCTGGCTGTCAGTATGCCTTTTTCACTGGCGATGGCTTCCAGGGTCCTGGTAACAGTGGTTCCAACAGCAATGACCCTTTTTCCCTCCGCCTTTTTCTGATTGATAAGTTCTGCCGTCTGCTGGCTCAGTTCATAGTACTCGGCATGCATCTGGTGTTCTTCTACATGTTCCGCCTTAACTGGCCGGAAAGTCCCCAGCCCTACATGAAGGGTAAGATAGGCTGTCCCGATGCCTTTCTCCTCCAACTTTCGCAACAGTTCCGGTGTAAAGTGGAGGCCGGCTGTAGGTGCCGCAACAGAACCCCTCTCTTTTGCATAAACAGTCTGGTAACGTCCAGGATCTGCAGGTTTTTCGTGTATATAGGGTGGCAGAGGCAGTTCCCCCAATTCATCAATTATTTCATCAAAATTGCCGGAATAGCTGAACTTCATGAGCCGCCCGCCAAACTCTGTATAATCCAGGGTCTTCCCCAGCAACCTGCCGTCACCAAAGGATATCTCTGTGCCTATTTTGACCCTCCTGCCAGGCCTGACCAGTACTTCCCAGATATCTTTCTCCTTTTCATTCAGCAATAAGACCTCTATCTGTGTGCCAGTAGAAAACTTCCTGCCAAATAACCTGGCGGGAAGCACCTTGCTGTTATTTAAAACCAGGAGGTCTCCTTCATTAAGATAATCTATTATGTCCCTGAATTTCTTTTCCTCGATTTTCCCGCTCTCCCTGTGAAGTATCATCAGGCGGGATTCATCTCTATATTCTGCCGGTTTCTGTGCTATCAGTTCTTCCGGTAATTCATAGCTGAAATCATCAACTTTCACAACCTTATACCTCCAGGATTATTATCAATATTATTTGCCAGAAAGGTTAAATATATGTTCCTTTATTCTGTCCCTTGATCAAAGAGGCTCTGGCCCTGGCCCGGATACTCAATACCCAGGTGTTTATAGGCGGAAGCTGTAGCAACCCGGCCCCGTGGCGTCCTCTCCAGAAACCCAAGCTGCAGGAGATANGGCTCATAGACCTCTTCAATGGTTTCGCTTTCTTCATTAACAGCAGCAGCCAGGGTATTCAGCCCTACTGGGCCGCCGCCAAATTTAAGGATGATAGTTTTCAGTAATTTATGGTCAAGACTATCCAGGCCCAGCATATCAATCTCCAACAGGCCCAGGGCAGCATCCACAACCTCTTTTGTAATCTGCCCGTCTGCTTTCACCTGGGCATAGTCCCTGACCCGTTTTAACAATCTATTGCTTATCCTGGGTGTCCCCCGGGAACGCCGGGCAACCTCCAGGGCACTTTCCTCTCCAATCTCTATACCCAGAATCCGGGCAGAACGCATAACTATCTCACTTAACTCCTGATTATTATAAAGTTCCAACCTGTTAATGATTCCAAACCTGTCTCTTAAAGGTGAACTCAGCAAGCCTATCCGGGTGGTTGCCCCTACCAGGGTAAAAGGCGACAAATCCAGCCGTATGGAGCGGGCACTGGGTCCCTTCCCGATAATGATATCCAGGGAATAGTCCTCCATGGCCGGATACAGAATCTCTTCCACCACTTTGTTCAGCCTGTGTATCTCATCGATGAATAGGACATCATTTTCCTGCAGGTTAGTCAGAATTGCAGCCAGATCTCCGGGCCTCTCAATAGCCGGCCCTGATGTAATATGTATATTTACATTCAACTCATTAGCAATAATATTGGCCAGAGTGGTTTTACCCAGTCCAGGTGGCCCATAGAGAAGCACATGATCCAGGGACTCTCCCCTCTCTCTGGCTGCCTCGATGAAGATACTCAGTTTTTCCTTGACCTTTTGCTGGCCGATATAATATTCCAGACGTTGGGGACGCAGTGTTCTATCGATGAGCACATCTTCTTCCCTTTTATTTCCTGAAATAATCCTGTTATCATCCATTTTTAAATCCCCTTACCTAAATATGAAAGAATTAATTTTAATTTATCTTCAATATTCCTTAAATCAGCAAGGTCTAACTCCTTCATCGCCCTGTCAATCTCCCCATGGCTGTAACCCAATCCTGTCAGGGCATTATATAGATCCCCATCATAGGAACCGCCAGCAGGCTCTAACTCATATTTTACAGCCAGTTTCTCCATCTTATTTTTTAATTCCAGTATCAGTCTCTGGGCTGTCTTCAAACCCACTCCGGGAACCTGTTTTAACAGGGGAATATTCTCATTCAGGATGGCATCCACAAAACTGTCATAGGGTAATGTAGATAGTATCTTTTGAGCCAATTTTGGGCCGACACCGGAAATACCAATCAGGGTAATAAAGAGTTCCCTATCGGTCAGGCTCTTAAAACCAAAGAGCTGCAGGGCATCTTCCCTTACATGGGTATATATGTATAACTCCAGTTCCCTGTCAATAAGGATAGCTGATTCCGGATCAACCAGTTCTACCAGATAACCTATATCACCGGTTTTAAGGATTATTTTGTTTTCACTCTGCCAGATAATCTGGCCTTTCAGATATGCTATCACTAATATATCCTCCTATTTTGCCTTACTGATGATAGTCCTGCTGTTTCCATGACATATAGCAACTGCCAGGGCATCAGCAGCATCATCCGGCCTGGGCAGGCTGGACAAATTCAACAGGGCCTTGACCATCAGCTGGACCTGCTCCTTAGTGGCCCGGCCATAACCAACTACAGCCTGCTTCACCTGTAAGGGAGTGTATTCTGCCACCTCTATACCGGCCCGGGCCCCGGCTAAAAGGATAACACCCCTGGCCTGTCCTACCTCGATAGCTGTTTTAACATTTTTATTGAAAAATAATTCTTCTACAGCCATCTCATCCGGTTGATATCTATCGATCAAAGCACCCAGTTCCTTAAATATGGTCATCAGTCTCTGGCAAGTTGTATCTTCAGCTGTGGTCCTTATTACTCCGTAATCACAGACTGAGAACCTGTTACCTTTTTTTTCGACCAGCGAATAACCGACAATGGCCAGCCCAGGGTCAATACCTAGAATTAACAAAAAACCACCCCTTTATACTCTCCCAATAAAGCAAAAATATACAAAGGACACTGATAAATTCAGTGTCCAGTTTTTTACACTTCTTCAGCAATTTCTGCCATTATTTCTTCCGGTATATCAAAGTTTGAATAGACTTCCTGTACATCATCATGGTCTTCCAGTACATCCATCAGTTTCAGGGTCTTCCTGGCTGTATCTGCATCCAGCTCGATGGTATTTTCCGGTATCATGGCAAGATCTGCAGAAACAAATTTTACTCCTTCACCTTCCAGGCTTTCCCTGACCTCTTCCAGGGAAGCTGGTTCAGTATAGATGTTAACCAGGTTATCCTCTCTGACAACATCATCTGCCCCTGCATCTATTGCCATTAACATCAGGGTATCTTCATCAAATTCTGATTCATCCAAATCCACTACCAGCTGTCCCCTGCGCTGAAACATCCAGGAGACACAACCGGTTTCACCCAGATTTCCACCATGTTTTGATAAGATATGCCTGATTTCTGAGGCAGTCCTGTTACGGTTATCACTCATCATCTCCATGTAGAGAGCAACACCACCGGGACCATAACCCTCGTAAATAAACCTTTCATAATTAACACCACTGATTTCGCCGGTACCCCTCTTAATAGCCCTTTCGATATTATCATTGGGCATATTCTGGTCCTTGGCTTTCTGTATAGCTAATCTCAAATCTGAATTCATGTCAGGATCCCCGCCGCCCTCCCGGGCTGCTACGGTAATCATCCTGCTCAGTTTAGAAAACAATTTGCCTCTCCGGGCATCTTCTCTTCCTTTTTTATGTTTTATATTGGCCCATTTCGAATGACCTGCCATATGTTTACCTCCCTTCCCATTTACCTTATCAATTTTAACACAAAGAGTCCCTTAATTCAATAATATAAAATAAATGTCAAGGACTGCACTATTCCTTGACATGTCTTCCCTGTTATCAGGTTTATTGTATTTGCCTTAATTGCCTGATTATCTCCTGCAGATTTTCTTTACCCTTGTTCTCCCATAAGTTTATGAAATTTTCTATCTCTTCCAGTCCCTTTTGNATGACCTCTAAATTTTCTTCACCAACAAAGGGGTCTTCCGTATCTATATTTTGAATCATGTTAATAGCTTTCTTTAAAGGATACTGTATTTTGTAGTAGATCTGATCAGTCATCATTACCACCTTCCTGTTCTCCATTCAGTTTATCAGTAATATTATCGCGAATCCTGCTTAATTTTGGAATAGCTTCATTTTCCAAAAATCTAATATAACCCTCAAGGGTAATAATTCTATTATCCAGAACCCTCTCACTCAAGTCAATTCCGCTTATGTCAAACTCTTCAACCTTGTTGATTGTAGAAGAAAGACGATCTAAGGCATCTAATACATTTACTTTTCCCATATCAACACCCCATTTTTTTGATTTATTAATATTATAATATCTTTGTCTAAAAATAATTCAATATCTGTAAAATAATTATAGTTCAGCCTCTACCCTGTTTTTTCCAGCCTTTTTTGCCTTGTATAATAATTGGTCAACCCTGTCTACAAATTCTTCTTTAGTCCATTCCTTTCTGTACTCTGCTACTCCAATACTGATTGTTACCTTAAGCGGGGTTTTTTCACCAACCAGGATTTCTGTATTTGCTACAGTTTTATTCAATCTTTCGGCAAAAGCCTTAGCTTCATCGATATTTGTTTCCGGCAACACAACTGCAAATTCTTCTCCGCCGTATCTTGCCACTAAATCTCCTTCTCTGCTATTGGTCAACAAGATGTTGGAGAGTTCCTTTAATACCAAATCACCGATTAAGTGGCCATATGTATCATTTACCTTTTTAAAATCGTCAATATCCATTATTATCAGGGAAAATGGCCACATACTCTTTTCCTCAATTAAATAATCCAGTTTGTTTTGGAAATAGGCATGGTTATATAAGGTTGTAAGACCATCCTTCTGGGCCATCTCTTCCTGTTGACGATATAGATGGGCATTCTGCAGGGCAATACTGACCTGGTTAGCAAAGGATTCCAGAAAGTTATTATCGATATTAGTTAAATGAGTCAATGTGGAATCAAAGATATTTATGGAACCGAACAGTTCATCGCCTCTGCTGATAGGTATTATGACATACTGTACTTCCTGGCCTCTTTTCAGATTCAGGGAAGGTAATAATTCCAGTATCCTGTTACCTACCCTGGTAACACCGGAAATCAATTTCCTTTCTTTGGTCAGAAATTNATAAATATCCTNTGTGTAATTCAACTCTATCTCCTGGCTGGACTGGATGGTTTTAATCAGGACTTTTTGTTTGCGGGTATAGATACCTTCACAAAGCTTATCCTTGAAAACTGTGATTGAACTGGTCCTTAAACCAATAAGCCCAACAATTGCGTCCAGTGTTTTATCCAGTAATTGGTCAAAATCCAATGTGGAGTTGACAAAATCACTGACTGTCTGCAGGGTAATTAACTCTGCCACTCTCTGTTCCATTCTGACATAATAATAGTTGTTTTTTAAGAGAAGATATATGTATTTGGCAATAAAACGGAAAACATTCTCGAAATCTTCATTTAGTTCCAGAGTATTCTGATAACAAAAAAATAATACACCGAGAAAATCGTCATCCACCTGTAAAGGTAAGAGGAGCACATCATCTCTTTCGCTTACTATAAATGGAAGAGAGTTAAAGATCTCACTGCTTTTTTTGACGATTGGCCTGTTTTCCTTTTGTACTTGACCGACTATACCATCCTGTAAGGTCAGACGCCTTATATCGGGATAGGTTATGGTTCTGGCAGCCTGTCCTTCATTGAGATAAATACCTGATAATATAAAAGAAAAATAACTGCTAACAAACTTATAAATTTCCTCCAGGGTTTTCCCCGGTGTAGCAGTACCTAATGAGATAAAAAAATGCAAAAACTTCTTTTCAAAAGAACTTAAAGCCATAGCCCTTCCCCCGTATCTCCTTAAAGATAAAGTATATGGAATATTTATAATAGACCAACTTTATTAAAGATTTGGTCAAATTACTTCTGATCAAAGTAATACGAGGAGAAACTATAGAATGTATATTGCCAGGATTTAAGCAGGGTTATGTACATGGAAAAAGTATAAGTTGACCTGTAAGCCGAGTTCTGTCAAGGATGATCATCTGTCTGAGATATCAGTTACCTGATACCTTTAGCGTCTATACCCGGAGAAAAGGCGGGCCACCTTATATTTCTCCCTATTCAGACTTGCTCCAGATGGGGTTTACCTAGCAGCCCAGTCACCTGGACCCTGGTGAGCTCTTACCTCACCTTTTCACCCTTACCTATTGCAAGGCAATAGGCGGTATGTTTCTGTGGCACTTTCCTGGGAGTCGCCTCCACTGGGTGTTACCCAGCATCCTGCCCTATGGAGCTCGGACTTTCCTCAGCTATTGTAAAATAGCCGCGATCATCTGGTCAACTTATACTATTTTCTCCTTTCAAATCATATTGATAGTATAACATAGAAAATTTTAATATGTCAAGTGTCCTACCCATTTAGCTCCTGATAGCTCCAAGCAGATCCCGGTATGTTTCCGGATCCATGCCTACTTCCTTCCGGGGCAGTACTAGATCACTACCGCTGGTTTCAGCACATTCCTTGCATATCCTGGTTTCAGGCAGGACCTGGAGCCTTTCAGGGTTAATTCCCTTTCCGCAATAGAGACAGGTATGGTAAAAGAACCGCATAAGATCTCCCTTTCCTGTTAATAACTAAGAGAAATAATTCCAGGGATCTGTATTAATCTCTGATTTATATAATTTCACTCCCTTTAAATGCCGGGTGAAGAAATCATATAAGAGAGATTTGACAATTGCCTCAGTCTGGTAATGGCCGGCATCTATCAGGGCAAGGCCAAGAATTTCAGCCTCCTGGGCCTGATGGTATTTGACATCACCGGTTAAATAGAGATCAGCACCTTCTTCCGCTGCCAGTGAAATGTATTCTGAACCGCTGCCGCTGCAAATGGCAATAGTTCTAATAATTTTATCTTCTTCCCCCACATAACGTAATTGCTCAGCATCCAATTTCTCCCTGACCAGCTGCAGGAACTCCTGCAGGCTAATTCCGGCAGGCAGGGAGCCAATCCGGCCCGGTCCTGGTTCCAGTGCCGGGTTATCCCGGACTCCTAAAGGCCTGACATCTGACAGGCCAAAGATATTGGCCAGGTAATCATTGATTCCACCCTCTGCACTGTCCAGATTGGTGTGCATGGCAAAAACATTAATCTTTTTGGAGATTATCCTGTAAATGAGCCTGCCCTGGTAATTCTGTCTTCCTATTTTCCTGATTGGCCTGAAGAGCAAGGGATGATGGGAGATAATCAATTGACATTTCTTCCTGATTGCCTCATCCACTACTGCTTCATTGATATCCAGGGATAAGAGGATACTATCGACTTCCTGTTCCAGATCGGCAATCTGCAAACCGGTATTATCCCATTCAGAGGCCAGCTTCTGTGGTGCCAGCCTGCTAGCCAGCTCCATGATATCTTTAACTCTATTCATTTTATCTACTCCTTCATTTTATTCAATAAAGGGCGGATATGTTCATTCAAACAAAAAAACCCTGTCCTGATTTAGAACAAGGCCTTATATTAAGTTGCTGCAAATCATTCCAGATAATCCTTTAACTTCTTGCTACGGCTGGGATGTCTCAGTTTTCTGAGGGCTTTTGCCTCTATCTGTCTTATCCGCTCCCTGGTGACACCAAATTCCTTGCCCACCTCTTCCAGGGTGCGGGGCCGCCCGTCTTCTATACCGAAACGCAATTCCAGGACCCTCTTTTCCCTTTCGGTAAGGGTATCCAGCACATCATCCAGCTGTTCCTTCAGGAGTATATAGGAAGCAGCCGCAGCCGGTGCCGGAGCATCCTCGTCTTCTATGAAGTCACCCAGATGGCTGTCTTCTTCTTCCCCGATAGGGGTTTCAAGTGAAACCGGCTCCTGGGCTATTTTCATGATTTCCTGTACCTTATCAGCAGAGATGCCCATTTCCTTCCCTATCTCTTCAGGGGTAGGTTCCCGGCCCATTTCCTGCAGAAGCTGTCTTGAGACCCTGATTAACTTGTTAATAGTTTCTACCATATGGACAGGGATACGGATTGTTCTGGCCTGGTCAGCAATGGAGCGGGTTATGGCCTGGCGGATCCACCAGGTGGCATAAGTGCTGAACTTAAACCCTTTACGGTAATCAAACTTCTCCACTGCCTTGATCAATCCCAGATTACCTTCCTGAATCAGGTCGAGGAAAAGCATACCTCTACCTACATATTTTTTGGCTATGCTGACTACAAGTCTCAGGTTTGCTTCAATTAGTTTTCTCTTTGCTGCCTCATCTCCCTGTTCCATGCGCTTGGCCAGCTCTATTTCCTCTTCTGCAGTCAGGAGCGGAACCTTACCAATTTCCTTTAAATACATGCGTACAGGGTCGTCGATACCAATTCCATCTGGAACAGATAAATCAAGGTCATCAGCTTCTAATTCGTCAACTTCATCCTTTTCCTTCTCATCTTTAATATCTATATCCAGCTCATTAAAGATTTCATATATTTTTTCTATATCATCTGAATCCAGCTCTACCTCTTCCAGAGCATCCATAATCTCTTCATAGGTCAAGTAACCTTCTTTTTTTCCTTTATCGATAAGGTTTTGTACTTCTCCAATACTTACCGGGTCTTTTTCCTTATACTTAGCCATGAAATTCCCTCCTTTCAACAAATACAGGTAAATATTAAACAGTTATCCTGATAAATTTCAATAATAACTGATTAATCTCTCCCAAACCATAGTTTTTATTTGTCGCTAAATCTCTGTAAATATCTTCTTTAATCTTTTTATTGAAAGCACTGATAACCTCCTGGAGCCCCTGCTGTCTTTCCATTGCCAGCAGAGCTAAAATCTGTTTCCTACTCTCTTCATCAAGCTTCGCCATAAATTGCTCCAGGCTATCAGCAGCCTGTTTCCGCAATAATCTTACCAATTTTTGATAAGGACCTGTAAAATACTCAGGTACCAGGTATTTCAACAAAACTTCTCTATGCTCCTCTTCTTCCAGATATACTTTTAAGAAGGCTGTTTCAATACTATTTATATTTTGTTTATCTCTTGTCTTATTATCTATTTTAGTATATCTGTAATTATAATTTTTATCCTTATTTTTACTTACTTTACTAAGATGTTGCCTTATACCTCTGTTTATAGTCTCTGCTTCTATATTATATTTGTCAGCAAAGGCCTGGATGTAAATATCCCTCTTGATTTGGTCATCAATTTCAGCAAGCAAACGGACCAGTGCTCTGGTAAAATTAATCTTTCCTTCTATTGTATCCGGCCTGTATTGTGTTACCAATTGGCCGACTTTATAATCAATCAGGCTTACTGCAGTCTCCTGCAACCTGGCAAAACCTTCTTTTCCTTCATTTTTTATATATTCATCAGGGTCCAGGCCTGCTGGCAACT